>OHBY01001051.1_pt1 | contig 9341 bp, 9 predicted proteins | sample 1577531 | NCBI WGS metagenome assembly OHBY01 (sample SAMEA3879564, study PRJEB24766) | human gut metagenome | biome: human-associated habitat; feature: feces | place: USA | collected 1985/1987 | reverse complement strand
TTCTTTAATAATTCCATCTTCTAATTCTAATTGTGCTGGCGTGAATTGATCCGCAATCCAGACTTTTTTACTTTGTATAATCATAATTTCACCTCATATTTATTATAGAACACTTTACTTATCTAGACAAGCAACAACTCCTCTTATTTCTAATAAAAATTCAATTTACCTTACCTCTAAATTAGTATATAATTAGAGTCATAATAAGGAGGAAGAGGATATGGATGAAAATTTACTTTTATCATTAATTGAAAACAACGCGAAAATGGAAGTCGTTGATCTTGCGGCCGCCTTAAACGAAACAGAACAAAATGTTGATAAGACAATTAAAGATTTAGAAAAAAATAAAACAATCTATGGTTATCATACTTTGATCAATTGGGATAAAACAAACCACGATGTGTGTACAGCTGTGATTCAAGTTAATGCGAAACCTGAAAGAGATTATGGATATGATCGTATTGCGAAAAAAATCTATAATTTTCCAGAAGTAGATACAATGTATTTATTAGCGGGAAATTATGAGTTTTTATTAATTGTTAAAGGAAAAACAATGGTGGAAGTTGCTAAATTCGTTAATAGTCGTTTAGCGGTTATTGAAGGTATTGAAAGAACAGCCACAATGTATGTTTTAAAACAATATAAAAACATGGGTAGACTTGTTGAGGATGATAATAAAGATGCAGCAGAAAGATTATTGGTAACTCCATAATGGATTTTGAAAAAATTGTTAATCCTGTTGTAAAAGATATTCCACCTAGTGGAATTCGTAAATTTTTTGATTTAGCTAATCAAATGGAAGGTGTTATTTCTTTAGGGGTAGGTGAACCTGATTTTGCAACCCCTTGGACAATTAGAGAAGCTGCAATCTATTCAATTGAAAAAGGAAAAACATTCTATACAGCAAATCAAGGATTATTAGAATTAAGAAAAGAAATTTGTAAATATCAAAAAAGAAGATTTAATTTAGATTATAAACCAGAACAATGTATTGTCACTGTTGGGGGATCTGAAGGAATCGATTTAGCCTTTAGAACAATTATTAATCCAGGTGATGAAGTCATTTTATTACAACCAAGTTATGTTGCTTATACACCGGGTGTTGCACTTGCTGGTGGAGTGGTAAGAAACATTACTTTAACAGAAGAAAATGAATTTAAATTAACACCTGAACTTTTAAAAGAAGCTATCAATGAAAAAACAAAGGCCATTCTTTTAAACTACCCAAGTAATCCAACAGGTGGATTCATGACAAGAGAAGACTATGAAAAATTAGTTCCTATCTTTAAAGAATCAGGAATTATGATTATTACGGATGAAATCTATGCAGAACTTTCTTATGAACATAAATTCTGTTCAATTGCATCTTTTGATGAAATCAAAGATCAAGTTATTCTTGTCAGTGGTTTTTCTAAAGCTTATGCGATGACAGGATGGCGTTTAGGTTATGTTCTTGCGAATGAATATCTAGTTAAAATGATGAAAAAAATTCATCAATATGTCATTATGTCAGCTCCAACTTGTGCTCAATATGGAGCCATTGAAGCGATGAGACATTGTGATGAAGAAATTGAAAAAATGCGACAAGCTTATCTTGCAAGAAGAAACTTCTTAGTCAAAACATTTAATGAAATGGGACTTAAAACATTTACACCACAAGGTGCTTTCTATGTTTTCCCATGTATTAAATCAACAGGGCTTACATCAGAACAATTCTGTGAAGAATTATTAAATGATCAGTTAGTAGCCTGTGTGCCAGGAAGTGCTTTTGGTGAAGCAGGAGAAGGATATATTCGTGTTTCTTATGCTTATAGTTTAGAAGAACTTAAAGCAGCAACAAAGAAAATTAGAAAATTCTTAGAAAATAAGGGAGTTATTTAACTCCTTTTTTTTGGTTTTAAAACAGATACAAATTAATCATAAAAATCATCATCTCCCTATAATATAGATAAAGAAAAGGGGATGATTTTAATGGTAGTTAAAAGTTATGAACAAATGACAGATGTATCAATTATGGAGGTAAAAACATATTTATTAATTCATAGTGACGGAATTTATCAACAAGATATTTATGATTTAATGAATACGTGTATTGATGTTTTTCAATTAAAAAGAAAATTAAATAAAAGAAAAGATATTCAATTATGGCTTTTTTCAAATATTAAAAGATATATTGATTGTTGCTTATCTTATAATGAAATGGAATATCATTTAGTCATGATGAATTTATTAATCAATCAACATTTTAAACCATTAGTCGAATATAAATATAATTTATTTTATTATATTTTAGATCATAGTGATTTTAATATAGAAATTTATTGTCTAGTAAGGCATTTGCTTACATTTAAAATGAATCAACTCAATCAAGTCATTTTAGGTATGACACATTATAAAATGATGAGTGATGAACAAATGCATTATCAAGCAAGTCTTATTCTTTTATTAGAAAAACAATATAAACAAGCTTATTTTCATTTACCATTTGTAACACTTGATGAAGCCTTTAAACGCTTTGAAAAATCTCTTTATAATTATTCACCATATCGTTATGAAATGTTGTATCATAAAGACAAGACATATTCACTTAATTATGCAAGATAGGAGAAAACTATGGACAGACTCTATTACACATATCTTATTATCAAAGAATCATTAGATTATATACCTGCTATTGAAATAAAAGGGCAACTTGAAGAAAAATATCGAATCAAAGTTGATGTTAAAACGGTTTATCAAGCTATAAAAAATATTAATGAATTATCGAAGTATATTTATCAAAAAGAAATCATTAAGACTAAACATCGTAAAGGCTATACAATAAATGAAGAATTCTTTAATGATGGACAAATACAATATTTATGGGATAGTATTCTTTATAATAATGATTTAGATCAAAAAGAAGTAAATATACTACTTACAAAATTACAAACATTAAGTTCAAATAAACAATTATCTCGTATTCAAAATCAAACAATTAGACAAAATGATATAAGAAATTATGATTTGCTATTAAATATGACAACCATTATTAAAGCTATTAATGAAAAGAAAAATATTTATTTTAAGTATGTTAATTATGAAATAAAAAGAAATAGGTTGGTAGAAATATCAAATATCCATGGTAATCATCAAGATAATAAAGAATTTTATATTATTTCTCCGTATAAACTCATTCAAAATAATTCTAAATATTATGTGATTGGTTATTTTGATAAAAGACCAGATAGTTTATCTCTTTATCGATTAGATCGTATGAGACTTGTAAGAAATCATAAAAGTAAATATTTTGAAGGAGAACAATTTGATGTAGAACAAATTGATAATCCAATTAATATGTATATTTCCGGAGAAAAAGAAGATTTAGAGATTAGTTTTGATCAATCGATTATTAAAGAAGTGGTAGATAAGTTTGGACAAGATAATCGTGTGACAAAGGATTATGAAAATCGTTATCACTTAATAGTAAAAGATGTTTTAATTAATGAAGGATTAATAGGATGGTTAATGATGTTACAAGATAAAATTACAGTTATTAAACCTTATTCTTTACAAGAAGAAATGAAAAAAAGAATTGAAAAGACATTAAAACAATATCAATAGGAGAAATTATGATTTATATAACAGGTGATAAACATGGGGATTTTAGTGAAGTTTATGCATTTTGTTGTAAAAATAAAACAACAAGAGATGATCTTATGATTGTTTTAGGAGATGCAGGTATTAACTATTACGCTAATGAACAAGATATTTATTTAAAAAATAGTCTTTTACAATATCCTATGACTTTCTTTTGTATTCATGGTAATCATGAAGAACGTCCTGAAAATATAGAAGGCTATAAAACAAAAATATTTCATGGTGGTCTTGTATATTATGAAGAAGAATATCCTCATATATTATTTGCGAAAGATGGTGAAGTGTATCAATTTAATGAACAAAGTGTTTTAGTTATTGGTGGAGCTTATAGTGTTGATAAAAACTATCGTTTACAAATGGGATATAATTGGTATCCAAGTGAACAACCCAGTGAAGAAATAAAAGATAAACTTTTAATGTATGTAGAAAAGAATCCGCAAATAGATGTTGTACTTTCTCATACTTGTCCTTATAAATATCTCCCTCGAGAAGTGTTTATGAAAAGTATTAATCCTTTAAAAGTAGATTATAGTACAGAATTTTTTTTAGATAAATTAGAATTAAGATTAGATTATAAGAAATGGTATTGTGGACATTTTCATACTGATAAAAAGATAGATTGTATGATATTTATGTTTAATGAAATTGTTGAATTTTAAAAAGCTGCTACAAATGTAACAGCTTTTTAGATAGAAAATATTTTATTATTGATTATTGAATACTTTAGGTAAATCTTTTGTTTTTTTCCAATCAAGATCTTTTATTTGTTTAAGAAGTGGTTGATAGAATTGTTTTTTGTCTTTTGGATAAATAGCATAGTAGTTAACATGAGCCTCTTTATCTGTGATTGGTATTAAAATACGATTATCTTCTTCATTGTCTCTTTGTATTGTAATATTACTTTTAAAATTAGGCAAAGCAGACATCTTTGTAAGTTCATTAAAGACAAAGGGATCATCTTGAAATAACAAATGAGATTTAGGAATCATTTGTTTACATACTTCATTCCAAAATCCAATATGTGATAATAAAAGAACACTTTGTCCATCTAAATCAGAAAATGAAATTTCTTTAAATGGTGCTAAAGGATGTGCCGGAGGCACAGATAAGTAAAGTGATTCATTTAAGAATTCTTGGCAAATATAGTTTTTATTATCTAAAGGATGTGTTAATACAATTAATGAATAGTCTCCATTTTCTAAACCATCAATGAGTGTTTGCTCATCTTGAATAAGATAACTTTCAAATTGTGAATTTGTATTTGTTTGAAAAGTATATTCAATTCCCCATAAAGGAGAAGGTGCACAGCTAGCAAAAGATAAATAATTTTGATTATGTTTTGTCAGTTCTTTGATCATTTCTTCTCTACCATCAAGTAACTTTTTCGCAAATTCAACCGCTAGTAAACCATTATCATTTAATTCTATTTTATTTTTCTTACGATTAAATAACGATAAACCTAAATCTTCTTCTAAACGTTGCATGGATTTTGTAAGGCCAGGCTGAGAAATAAGAAGTTCTTCAGCTGCTTTAGAAATCGTTTTATTTTTTGCAATAGCCACAAGATGTTCTAATTGGTTAAATTCAATCATTGTATCACTTCTCCTTTTCCGTATTAAAATAATAGTAAAGAAATGGAAAAAGAAATAAGACGAAAGTACTTATTATTAATGGTAGTCCTCGTCCTCAAGGAAATACAAAAATTGCTTTAGATGAAATGGTGAAGATTTTTGATCAAGAAGGAATTGAAAGTGAAATCGTGCATGTCGGTAATAAAGATATTCGTGGTTGTATTGCTTGTATGTCATGTAAAACAAGATTAGATCATTGTGTTTTTGATGATTGTGTCAATGAAGTCGCTAAAAAATTTGAAGAAGCTGATGGTTTTGTGGTAGGAACACCTGTTTATTTTGCTTCGGCTAATGCAACATTAATTGCCTTTTTAACAAGATTATTCTATAGTACATCTTTTGATAAAAGTATGAAAGTAGGAGCTAGTGCGATTGTCGCAAGACGTGGTGGTATTTCCTCAACTTATGATGAAATCAATAAATTCTTTGCTATTTCAGGAATGCCAATTGCTTCTTCACAATATTGGAATTCTATTCATGGAAGAGAAATGGGAGAAGCAAGCCAAGATGAAGAAGGATTACAAACAATGCGTGTTCTTGCTAGAAACATGTCATTTTTAATGAAATGTATTCATGATGGTAAAGAAAAATATGGTTTACCTGAAAAAGAAGAATTCCATCGTACAAACTTTATTAGATAAAAGAAAGGTGTGAAGATAAAATGTATACATCTGATCTATTTAAAAAATGGATTATTGATCATCAAAATGATGATTGTCAAATCAATGTAGAAAGTGAACAAACAATTAAATTAACAACATCTTATGGTGAAGCTACCATTCAATTTACTGATGTTACCAATGGAACAATTGTTGAATTTAATATTATTTCTTATAAAAATCAAGAAGTGCAGTTTTATCTTCATTTTGAACTTAATGATGAAAATCATGCCCATCAACTTTATGATGAAATGATTGAAACATTAATTGGTTTAAAAGACAAAAAAACAACCCGTGTTTTATTATCTTGTTCCTCAGGTCTTACAACATCAATGTTTGCAGATAACCTTAATTCTGTAGTAGAAATGTTAGGGGAAGATTATCACTTTGATGCGGTTGCTTATTCAAATATTTATGAACAAGTAGAAAATTATGATCTTGTTTTAATCGCTCCACAAATTGGCTATATGTTAAAAAGATTACAAGAAAGTTTACCTGATAAACTTGTTTTACAAATACCAACAGCAACTTTTGCAAGTTATGATGCAATTGGTGCGATTAAATTTATTCAAAGTGAAATTGAAAATTATAATAAAGAAAAGAAAGAAGAACAAGTTAAGAAATGTCACTGTTGTAAAAAATCAAATAAACGTATTCTCTCTATTGTTTTATCAACTAATAGAGCACAAACACGTATTTATTATCGAGTTTATGATAAATCAGAAATTATTGATCAACAAACGATTATTAAAGCAAGTCTTGATATGAATGATTTGTATGATATCATCGATACCGTTTTATTAAAACATCATACAATTGATGTTATTGGTATTGCTACACCAGGTATTATTAAAGATAATCAACATTTACGTTCATCCATTGATGGTAGTGATCAAGATATTAAAAATGAATTTGAAAAGAAATATCACATTGATGTCTTTGTTTATAATAATGCTAATGCGGCGGTAGTAGGATTTTCTTTGGAACATGAAGAATATAAAAATATTATCTTTCATTCACAACCTTTTGGTTTTGGGGTTGGTGGTCAAGGAATCCTTGTAAATGGGCAAGTTATTACAGGAAAAGAAGGAATTGCGGGAGAAGTACGTTTCTTTTTAAGAAGAATGCAATTATCAGATGATTGCCAACAACTTGCTTGGAGTCAAGCAGGTGTTAAGGAACTTGTAATTAAATCATTATTACCATCCATTTCCTTAATTGGACCTGATGCTATTGCACTTTATTCACCGATGACACCAGATACTTTAGAGATAGAAAAAGGATTACTTTCTTTTGTGCCAAAAGAATTCATCCCAACTTTCTATTCTATTAAAGAACCTTGGTATTATATGTTAGATGGTATTACTAAATTATGCGATGAACACTTAGATGAAAAAGGGGAATCTTAATTGATTCTCTTTTATTATTTTTTTGAAATACTATAATTAAATTATGAATACAAGAAACTATATTATATTAAAATATTTAAAAGAAGTCGGTGACTATGTAACATCGGAAAGCTTAAGTGCATTATGCAATGTAAGTACCAAAACAATATTAAAAGATATTCGTTTATTGAATGAAGAGATGAAATCTACAAGCAATTTTATAGAAATAAAGCCATCTCATGGAATACGAATTAATATTAATGATATTGATGAATATATTAATTTAAGTAACTCTTATCGACCTTTTAAGGAGAATGCTATTTTAAGTGTCACAGAAAGAGAAGATTGGATAGAGAAATATTTAATTGAAACAAATGATTGGGTGAAATTAGAAAGGTTATGTGAAATGTTATATGTTTCTCCATCTGTATTATCACAATGCTTAAAATCAGTTAGGAAGTCTTTAAAACAATATGATTTAAAATTAGTTCAAAAACCTCATTATGGAATGAAGGTGGAAGGACGAGAATTTAATAAACGTTTATGTTTATCATCAATATATATTTCTTATATTGATCAAAGAGAAAATTTTCCAGGATATCAATTTAATGAAAATGAGTTAGAAATGATACAAAAAATAAGTGATATTTTAGATGATATACTAGTAAAATTTGATATTTCTATGTCAGAAGTAGCGGTGCAAAATTTTATAATTGATATTTTTGTATCTTTAAAAAGGATTCGTCAAGGAATAATATTAAAAGCAACAGAGAAAATGATAATTGATATTTCACGTTGGACTGATAGTGTAGTAGCAGTAGAATTAGCAAAAAAACTTAATGATGGATTTAATATTGAAATGGGCGATCAAGAAATTGTATCACTATCAATTCATTTAGCATCGAAGAGAATTATTAAAAATTTTGATGAAAGTATTCATCGTATTATTAAAAACTTTGATGTAAATAAAATTGTAGATGATATGTTTAATACTATTGATGATAAATGGAATATAAGTTTTCATCAAGATACAGAGTTAAGAAATTCTTTAATTTTACATCTTATTCCCTTAGAAGTCCGCTCACGATATAATGTTGTTTTGCAAAATCCATTGATAGATAAAATTAAGCAACAAAACATTTTAGCGTATCGTTTAGCAACTACGGCATGTAGACATCTTTTTGATTATCATGGTAATCATTTAAGTGATGAAGAGGTGGGGTATATAGCATTACATATAGAATTAGCACTTTACCGTAAACAAATTAAAGAAAAAAAGAATATACTTGTTATGTGTGGGATAGGAAGAGGAACATCAAGTACATTGGCTTATAAAATAAAAGAAATATACTGGAATTATATAAATGAAATCAAAACAGTCGATTATATAGGGTTAAAAAAATATGATTTTACGGATGTTGATCTTCTTATATCGAGCATTCCTATAAAATATAGTCTACCAATACCTATGATAGAAGTTAGTTATTTTTTAAACGATAATGATAAAAAAAGAATCTTAACTTTTTTGGATAATCAAGAAGATTTTCATATGGAGAGTTATATGGAAAATAATTTGATTTTAAATAATATTGAGGTAAATACAAAAGAAGAAGCTATTGAATTTATTATTAAAAATACGATAAATAATAATGAGTTGATGAATGATATTATCAAAAGTGATCAGATTTCAAATTATGAATTAGAAAACAAAATTGCTATTTTAGCTAATCGAGTTCATAGTCAAGAATCAAAAGTAATAATTGGAACTTTATCAAAACCAATTTTATGGAATAAGAAAAAAGTTCAATTAATTATTATTCCGATTATAGGAAATAGACTGGATTTTAATGTATTTGATTTATTTGAAGAGTTATCCTATTTAGCTCAAAATTCAATATATATTAAAAGAATAATAAAAAAGCAAAATATTGAAGAAATAAAAGAAGTTTTCAATGAAATAGAAGAGATTTTAAATTAAAGCTAAAATATTTAAAATCTCTTTTTTATGTTAGTTATGAAATATA
>OHBY01001048.1_pt1 | contig 9375 bp, 8 predicted proteins | sample 1577531 | NCBI WGS metagenome assembly OHBY01 (sample SAMEA3879564, study PRJEB24766) | human gut metagenome | biome: human-associated habitat; feature: feces | place: USA | collected 1985/1987 | reverse complement strand
ACCACATCGCAGGCGCTGTCGCCGGTGATGACGTAAAGGGCCAGGTCGGCCCGCTCACAGGTGACTTCCAGCCAATCCCTGCGGGTGAAGCCGATGTCAAACCGAATCCGGGCGGGATAGTCGAAGAACAGCCCCAGATTCTGCTGGCCCGAGATCACGATGAAGTTGTGGGCGGCGTACATTCGCTGCTTGTTTTCGGTGTGGAGGCCGTCGTCCACATTGTCGCTGACGTAGACAAAGCCCCGCTTGTTGATGCCGCGGTTGGCTTCGCCCAGGCCGTAGACCCGGTCGCCCTCCGCCAGGGGGCAGGCAAAGCAGAAGCCGGACTCGCTGGTTTTGACCGTTCCCACAGGGGGTTCGCCTTGGCTTGCAGGGATTGGTGCGACCACCGATTCGGTATCAAAGGGGACACCATAGAGATACTTTTGAATCATACCGTTCTCCCAAATAAAAGTGACTGAATGGTTGTTTTGTCAGATAGAGCGCCCCGTCTCCGGAGCGCTCTGAAAGAATATAAATTAGCAAGAATATAAATTAGCCCTTAACCGAGCCCACCACAATGCCGGAAACGAAGTACCGCTGCAGCAGGGGATAGATCAGCAGCAGCGGGATAACTGCAACAACGATCTTGGCTGCATTGAGGTTGGTGTTGCCCAGGGAGGCAGAATCCACCACGGCAGACAGATTGCCCTGCTTGATCAGATCTTCCACGTTGATCTGCAGACTCTGGATATAGGTCATCAGGGGATAATAGGCGGCTTTGGACATGTAGATCAGGCCGCTGTAGAAGTCGTTCCAGCTGCCCACAATGCTGAACAGGGATACGGTGGCCAGAACCGGCTTGGAAATGGGGATGAAGATCTTGGTCAGAACCTGGAGCGGGTTGGCGCCGTCAATGAAGGCGGCTTCCTCAAGCTCTTTGGGAACGGCAGCAAAGAAGTTCATCACCAGGATGACATTGAAGATGGGCACGGCTCCCGGCAAAACCAGGGCCCAGACGGTATTGAGCAGGCCGTAGGATTTGACAAGCAGGAAGGTGGGGATCATGCCGCCGTTGAAAAGCATGGCAAAAATCATCAGGTTTGCATAGACGTTGCGGCCCCGGAACTGTGCGTTGGTTTTGGATAGGGGATAAGCCATCAGTACGATCAGCACAAAGTTGATGATCAGGGTCAGCACAACCCGCTCCACCGAGATCAGGAAGGAGTGCCAGAACTGGGAGTCCTCTAGGATCTTCTCATAGGCTGCGGTGCTGAATCCCACCGGGATCAGCCCTACCATGTTGCCTTCCACTGCTGCAGAGGAGGAGAAGGAGATGGCAACAATGTTCAGCAGCGGCAGCAGACAGACTAGGCCCAGCAGAATAATAATGATGTAGATGATGACAGTGCGGAATTTATCAACTTTCATTGCCGGACGGACCTCCTTAGAAAATTTTGCTGTCGGTGTACTTCTGAGCCAGCTTGTTGGCGCCGATCATCAGAACAAAGGCGATCACGGACTTCAAAAGGCCCACGGCGGTACCGAAGCTGTACTGCAGGCCCTGCAGGCCGACGCGGTACACATAGGTATCCAGAATATCACCGGTGGCATAGACCGATGCGCTGTACAGGTTATAGACCTGGTCGAAACCGGCGTTCAGGATGTTGCCCAGATTCATGACGGCCATCAGGACGATGGTGGTGCGGATGCCGGGCAGGGTGACATGCCAGACCTTTTTCCACCAGGTGGTGCCATCGATGGAAGCAGCCTCGTAAAGGGTCGAGTCGATGGAAGTGATGGCTGCCAGATAGACGATGGAGCCATAACCGAACTCTTTCCAGGTATCGGTCAGGATCAGCAGGGGCTGGAACAGGGAGTTGCTGCCCAGCCAGTTCAGCGAGGTGCCCAGCATTGCGTTGATGGAGCCGTCCACGCTGAACAGATTCTTGACGACCAGAGCCAGCACAACCCAGGACAGGAAGTGAGGCAGGTAAACCACCGTCTGAACCGACTTTTTCAGGGCCCGGTTCTTGACCTCATTGAGCAGAATCGCAAAGGCGATGGACATGATGGTGGTCAAGACGATTTTGCCTAGGGCGATGATCAGGGTGTTGCGGAACAGCTCAAAGCTGTCTGGCATTTCGAACAGGTATTTGAAATGTTTGAGGCCCACAAAGTCAGAACCGAAAAAACCTTTGGCGGGTCTGTAGTCCTGAAAGGCCATGATGACGCCGAACATCGGAACAAAGTTGAACAGAATCAGGAAGATGAAACCAGGGAGCATCATGCCGTGGTAATACAGTTGATAGGCCTGGTTTGAGTGAATCTTTTTGACCTGATTTTTCATCCGGTTCCACCCCCTTTATTACTGTGCAAAGTATTCCTGGACTTCCTGGGCGATTGCGTCGCCGCCCAGACGCTTCCATTCGCTGACAAAGGTATCGAAATAATCGATGGGCTGTGCGCCGGTCACGATTGCCACATAGGCCTCCAGCTCGGTCTTGTCCAGGGTTGCCTTTTTCTGCTCGCTGGTGGGGGTGGTGGGGGGATACTTGGGGGTGATCCATTCGGCGTTGCCGTTCTTTTCCAGCGCCTCGATGGATGCGCCCAGGCCGATGATGCGGGACTCATAGAAGTGCCAACCGCCCAGGGTTTTCTCGGTGACGTTCTGGGGATCCTTCAGGTAGTCCAGAATGGCCTGGGAAGAGCCTCTGTTCTCGGCAATGGTGGTTTCCTCAGGGGTCATCTCGCCGTTGATGACGGCCATATGCTCGGTGTAGTAAATGGAGGGATTGTTGGAGGGCAGGACTTCCATGTAATAGGGACGGCCCTCGTTGTGTCCGCCGGCGTTGATGTAGGCGATGACATCCGGCGCGGTTTCCGCGGTGGCGCGGGCCAGATCGTCATAGAGGATGTTCAGAATTTCCACTGCCACCTGGGGATACTTGCAGTCCTTGCTGACCACCAGGAACCGGTCGGCGGCGTTTTCGTGGTAGGTGTGGACGATGCCGTTGTCATCGGCCACCGTATAGGCGATGTACTCGGCCTCCGGCACCAGGGCCTTGACGCTGCTCAGACGCCAGTCGGGGATATGCCATGCGCCAAAGACGATGCCCAGCTCGTTGTTGATCATCATGGCGTTGATGTCCTCGGTGGTGCGGGTGCCGAACTGGGGATCCAGGATGCCCTCCTCGTACCACTCGTTCATCTTGGCCCAGGCAGCTTTGACTTCGGGCGCCAGGGTGGACCAGCTCATGGTGCCGTCGGGGTTTTCGATCCATCGGTCGATGTAGCCGCCCATGGCGTTGGCGATGCACATGGCATCGGCGATATCATTGCCGGAAAAAGCCATGCCCACGGTGTGGTTGCCGCCGCTTACATTGGCGTCCACAAAGGCCTTGGCCACAGCAGCGATGTCATCCAGCGTGATGCACAGGTCGCCGTCGGGGTCGGGGTTGATGCCCAGCTTGTCCAGCCAGTCCTTGCGCATCCAGCACAGGACAGGGACGCTGTTGTCGGGGTTCGTGCCGGGAATACCCATCAGCCGGCCGTCAAAGGTTGCCATGCCCAGGCAACGGCCGTCGTAGGAATCGTAGAGGCTCTTGATGTAGTCAGAGGCGTACTCCTCGTACACATCGGTCAGGTCATAGGTCAGGCCGTTGTTCACCATCTCGCCAAAGGTGTCGTAGCTGTTGACGGTCAGGATGTCGGGCAGTTCGCCCGAGGCGACGCAGGTGGCCAGCTGGTTGGTGTAAGCGTCGCCGCCTGCTTCAAAGCTGTCCACCAGATCCACGTTGAGCTTGGATTCAATGTAACGGGTGTAGGCGTTGTCTTCAAAAGTCTGACCTTCCGGGAACAGGGCAGCGGCAGAAGGTTCCGCAAAACGGCCCAGGGTGATGGTCAGGGTGTCCACATAGGCTCCGTTTTCGTCCTTGGCCACAGAAACGGCGGCAGATTCATCGCCGCCTCCGCAGGCGGTCAGTGCGGTGAGTGCGCAGGCAACGGTGGCAGCCTTCAAAAATGATCTGCGCGAAATCTTTCTCATGATAAAATCCTCCACGATGTTCAGTCAGATTTTCCGGAATTCGTTTTTTGTCTGCTCCATCCAGGATACAAAAAACAAATCCTCTTCCAGTTTGTATATGTCTCGTTCTGACAGGCTGCGCAGCGTGTCTTTTTGACGAGCTCATTGTACAATACCGAAGAGGATTTGAAAAGGGTTTTGCGTAACGTTTCCTACGAAACTGATAAATACCACAAGAATTATTTGTGGGTTTTGTGCAGATCTTGTGACCAGGGCGCGGCGTTGGGGGTTGATTCGCGCACCGAGCTGCGGCAGATCAGTTCAACAGGCTGAACGTAATTTTTACACTCCACCGGTTCCTGCCGAATCAGACGCACCAGCAGTTCCACGGCGGCCTCTGCTTTGGCCGGGACGTTCTGACGCACTGTCGTCAGAGGGGGATGCATGAGTTCTGCATAGATGCAGTCGTCAAACCCGGTGACGGAGACCTGCTCCGGCACCTGTATGCCGTGGTCCTGCAGATAATTCATCACTTCCGCCGCATCATAGTCAGAGGCCAGGGCCACAGCCCTAGCCTGGACAAAGCGATCCAAATAGTGGCCGTACATGACACGGCGCAGAGAAAGATCCTCGGGGAGAAGAATATGGCGCTCTTCTCCGCAGTCAATCCCGGCAGAGCGCATCTGATGCTGAAATCCTTTCCAGCGGTAATGGTCTGCGCCGGTATCACACTCGGCGGCAAAGATGGCCTGGGTGTACCCGTTGTCCAGCAGATACTTTGCAATCATGGCGCCGCCGCCGAAATCATCAGTCCCCACGTTGACGTAGTGGTACTCCGCCTCGGGATAGGTGTCAATCAGGACCATATATTTGTTGAGTTGCCTGCGCAGCTCCTTGTATTTCTGTTCGTCCAGTCCCAGGACGACAAGACCATCCACATTCCATCGGGAGGCAATCTCTGCCATCCGGTCTGTATTTTGGTCATGGCCATTGATCAGCATGACATAATATCCGTTTCGATGGGCTGTCTCTTCTACGCCAGACAGAAGTTCTGCCACAAAGGTATCGCGCAGAGAAGGGATGCCGTGGACACAGTTGTAGCCCAGCACCAGTCCAATGATGCAGGACCCTTTGCGGGTCAGCTCACGGGAAGATGTATTCGGGACATAGCCCTCCTGGTTCAGAATTTCCGAAATTTTCCGGATCATTTCCTTGGAGACTTTTTTGGTGTTGCCGTGCAGCACATTGGACACTGTTGTCCGGCTTACACCAACTTGATCTGCAATATCCTGCAAACGCTTCATGGCTGTTCATACGCTCCCTGTTTGATCAGTTGAAACACAAATGGTTTTCAACGTAATCATATCATATTCATACAGTAATTGCAATCCGAATGATCCTTTGATCTTCAATGAATTCTGAACTCAAATAAAGATTTTTTTGATATTAATACCCAGTAGTGCTTAATCGTCTGTTTGCAGGATGATGAAAGCAAGAAAAATGCCTGCCTTTTCATAAGCCCGGCAGAATGAATGCAGCATAATGAAAATCGTTTTGTCTGTACGCGCGGGGGAATGCTGGAAAGTTTTCTGATCTGCCCGGCACAGGCTGCCCGGGCGAATGCGCTGCTCCCAGACAAATTCCCGGCAGACAAACTGAGAAAAAACAGGAGGATGCCGTTGTCTGGGAGAAGTGCCCGAACATACATCGTCACAATAAAAGGAGAACCGACAATGGCTGATTATAAACTGTGGAACGCACTGAAGGATGCTAAAAAATATCGCTGGGTGGAACTTTCTCACTCGCTGAACAACGAAAGCCCCTACTGGTCCGGCATCCCGGAAGGCTCTGTGGAGCTGGCAAAGACCGTGTGGGACTGGGGCAAGCCGGAACTGGAATGCCTGATCCAAACCTTCAAATTCCCCGGACAGTTCGGTACCCACATCGACTTCCCGGGGCACTTCATCAAGGGCAAAGCATTGTCCGAAAAGTACGATGTGAACGACCTGATCTTCCCGCTGGTGGTCATCGATATTTCCCAGCAGGCCAAGAAAGACCCTCGCTACGCTGTGACGGTGGAGGACATCAAGGCCTATGAGGCAAAGTACGGTCCTATCCCGGATGGTGCGCTGGTGGCTCTGCGCAGCGACTGGTACAAGAAGTGGCCGGATATGGATGCGCTGTCCGGCATCGATGCAGAGGGCAAAGAAAATGCCCCCGGCTGGTCGCTGGAAGCATTGGAGTATATCTATAAGGTGCGCAACGCCGCCGCCAACGGCCACGAAACGCTGGATACTGATTCCTCTGCGGTGGCGGAGGAAAAGGGAGACCTTGCCTGCGAGCGCTATGTTCTGGACAACGACAAGCTGCAGGTGGAGGTGCTTGCAAATCTGGATAAAGTACAGCCTGCCGGTGCGGTGGTCATCGTTTCTTATCCCCGCATTGAAGATGCAACCGGTCTGCCTGCACGGGTCTGGGCCATTACCGAATAAGAGCGGAGAAGTGGGAAAATGTCCCTTGAAAAAGCAAAAGCAGGCCTGGAAGAAAAAGGTCTGGGAGACCATGTCATTGTGCTGAACGAGTCCTCAGCAACCGTGGCAGAGGCAGCCCACGCATTGGGCGTGAAGCCTGCCAGCATCGCCAAAACGCTGTCGGTTCTGCAGGGCGAAAAGCCGGTGCTCATCGTCACCGAGGGCACGGCAAAGCTGGACAACCACAAGTACAAGAGCCTGTTCCACATCAAGGCCAAAATGATCCCCTACGATGAGGTGGAGGCCTATGTGGGTCATGCACCCGACGGTGTGTGCCCCTTTGGAGTGAACGAGGGCGTGGCGGTCTATCTGGACGAGAGCCTGCGCAAGTTTGATACCGTCTACCCGGCAGCGGGCAATGGTCACACCGCCGTCAAGTTGACCTTGCAGGAGCTGGAAGCAGCCGCCGGAGCCGAGGGCTGGGTGGATGTCTGCAAAGAACCGGAAGGCGAATAAAAAGGGTCCATCCCGCAGTTGGATGGACCCTTTTGTGTTATATTTTACAATAAATTAGGCAGCTTTCCGCGACCTCACAGCGCCACATTGACCGGCAGGACATACACGCCGTCGGCGGCGTAGAAGGTGATCTGAGTAATCGTCTTGCCGATGATGGATGCAAAGTAAGGATCATCGGCATTGAAGCCCAGCTTGGTACCATGCCAGATGTTGGTCACATGATGCAGGCCGTACTCACTGCCATCGGCGGTGGTCAGCACTACGCCGTAGACCTTGTTGGCCTTGTAGTCCAGATCAAAACCGGAGATTTTCATCTCGTAGGTGGCGTGGTGACCGTTGGTATTCAGCTCCACAGTGGTGCCCTCTACGGTGGTCTCGGTGGCGCGGACTTTGCCGAACTCCCACTTGCCGCTCAGCAGGTTGTACCATGCGGTGATATAGTAGGCAGGGGTCTCACTGAGCGTGTAGTAAGCGTAGCTCTCGTTCTCAAACAGGGCATCCACACCGGTATAGGTGGTAGTGGATTCCTTGCCCTTCAGGGTAACGGTAATGTCGTAGCTGTCGGCATCGGTGACCTGCTTTGCGTTCTCCAGCGCCCACGGGGTCAGCACCTTGACCGGGAAGGAAACGCCGGTGATGTCGGTGCCATCTGCGTTGACGTGGTAGGAACCGGCGGCAAGCTTGCCCGCACGGGTCTTGTTCTTGGTGGCGCTGGTCACAGCGTCGATCTCAGATGCGTTGTCCACACCGGCAGCCTTGTAGAAGTCGGCGTAGGGGATGTTCATCTGGACATAGCTGGAGGACAGGCAGTTCTCCTGCTCCACCTCTTCCGCAGCGAAGGCCGGGACTGCCACAGCGCATACCAGCATAGCGGCCGCAAGTGCACCTGCAAATACTTTTTTCAATCTCATTGTAACACACCTCTAGCTTTGGTTTGAAAATATATGGTTAGCTGAGCCTAACATTTCGCGCAAAGAAAAACCTGCGGGGCGAGGCCCCTCAGATGGTTAGACTAGCTAATTGACGAGACCTAAAATAGCACGCCTGCAGAGCCTTGTCAAGAAAAAGTGGAGATGTTTATGGAGGTTAATTTTTTGGCAGAAGGTGCTGCAAAGCCCTTGGGCAACACCGCACAATTCCCGCCTTGCGGCTTAAGCACCGCTCCGGCGGCTGCGGCACGGCATCTGCGTTGCCAAAATGCTCGATAATGTCGGGTTGCGGTACCCGCATCGTGCTTCGGGGGCAAAAGCCCCTCGCACTCTGCGACCGCTGCCCCTGCTTCGGTTCGCTGTTTCCGCCACTGGCGGCGCTCACCTTTGCAGCATCCAGTATTATCTGCGCTTTTGGCTTGGCATCTGCCGCACCTCGCTCGCCGTATCGGCACTTAGAATTATGCGGTATTGCCCTTGACCTTTTTGCCGGAGCGCAGTATACTGCTTATACGGTTAGTTACATTTAACCGTAAGGAGGTACTACATGATACAAGACGCATTCTGGGGGATCCTGATCCCCTTTCTGGGCACAAGTCTTGGGGCAGGCTGTGTGTTCTTTTTGAAAAACTCTCTGCGTGACGGCATCCAGCGCGCCCTCACCGGCTTTGCCGCCGGAGTGATGGTGGCGGCATCGGTATGGAGCTTGCTGATCCCGGCTATGGAGCAGGCCGCAGATCTGGGCAGGCTGGCGTTTTTCCCGGCGGCGGTGGGTTTCTGGCTGGGTATCCTGTTTTTGCTGCTGCTGGACCATCTCATCCCGCATCTGCACCAGAACAGCTTGCAGGCCGAAGGGCCAAAAAGCCAGCTCCAGCGCACCACCATGATGGTTCTGGCGGTGACGCTGCACAACATCCCGGAGGGTATGGCAGTGGGCGTAGTCTACGCCGGGTATCTTGCCGGAACTGCTCAGATCACCGCCGCCGGGGCGCTGGCACTTTCCCTTGGCATTGCCATCCAGAACTTTCCGGAGGGGGCCATCATCTCCATGCCCCTGCGGGCGGAAGGAATGAAAAAAGGCCGGGCGTTCTGGGGCGGCGTACTGTCCGGCATCGTAGAGCCCATCGGGGCAGTGCTGACGATTCTGGCGGCAGGCATCGTGGTGCCCGCGTTGCCCTATCTGCTCAGCTTTGCTGCCGGAGCCATGCTGTATGTGGTGGTGGAGGAACTGATTCCGGAAATGTCGCAGGGACAGCACTCCAACGTTGGTACGGTATTTTTCGCGGTGGGCTTCAGTGTGATGATGGTGCTGGACGTAGCACTGGGGTGACGGTTGGAGCCCTCGAAGGCGAAATCTTTTTCGGAATCTCCGAAAATGCCTAAACTTCTTGACAGAGGAGACGGCAGGGCGTATTATTTTGGCAGAAGGACCGCTGAGAAGCGGCTTTTTATA
>OHBY01001046.1_pt1 | contig 9418 bp, 9 predicted proteins | sample 1577531 | NCBI WGS metagenome assembly OHBY01 (sample SAMEA3879564, study PRJEB24766) | human gut metagenome | biome: human-associated habitat; feature: feces | place: USA | collected 1985/1987 | reverse complement strand
TTGGCTGGCAGCCTAAGGCTGCGTAGCCATATACTCAAATTTTAACGAACTATTGTCGAAACAAAACCATTTATCAAACAAAATCAAACAGGCTTATGAAGAAATGTTACGCAACCCTGCTGCTCGCCGCACTCTGCTCGACGGCTACGCTGGCACAGCAGCAAGACTCGCTCATCACGCAACCCGCGCCGGGCGAGACCATCAACCTCTATCGTACGACGACGGGCTATGAGTCGGTGTATTATTATGCTGTGGACCACCAGAGCACGGGCGACTGGCAGCGGATGGTGTTCGGTGAAGATGGTGCGGTCTATCTTGAGAACCCCATCAACTCCATCTATACGCAGACCTGGATCAAAGGTTATCGTACGGAGGGTGACACCATTGCCTTCCAGCTTCCCCAGGCCATCTTCTCCGAGGAGGACTTCTTCTCTGGTGATACACGCTATGGATACTTGGAGCGCGTGCGCCCAGGAGAGCGAAACGGCAAGCAGACGCTCGTCCCCAACGAGGATCCCGCCGACCAGGTGCTCAAGTATGTATGGCATGGCGACTCGCTCAAGATGGTGCTTCCCGAGGGTGAGTTGATAGGCATGTGCCTCGCCAGCGGATCATGGACGAGCTATGCCGAGGCCACCTACAAGGGTGTGCGTATGGACAACAACACAATGGTACCACCGGCAAGTGCTACGGTCAATGACGGTCTGATGCTCTATATGGATATGGAGGGACAGTCGCAGCTCTATCCCGTGCGCTACGCTCTCGATGGCAGCGATGTCTATCTGGGCGACCTCTCGGCTAAAGGGAACGATGGACGGCACGACCGTCACCTTCCCCGCCACCTCCTTCGTCGGCATCGACACCCTGACGGCATGTTATGTCTATGCCTCTTCTGCCGTGGTGGGCAAGGGCAAGGACGAGATGGGTACCGAGTTTGACAAGGCTTGCTTCTCTGGCGAACCTCTCGTCTTCACCTACGATGCTGACAACAATTCCCTTTCCACCAAGGGTATCCTCATGGTCCACAAGAGCATGGATGACGACCGCAGCACCAACATCTTCGATGCCTATCGCTATGCCCTCATCAGCCGTTGGGACAAGAAGCCCGCAGCCCCCATGCCGCCGAAGCTCACGGCCTACCAGCCCTACGACCCGAACCCATGGGGAGGCCCGGGCGGTCTGCAGTACTCGCTGAGCTACTACTCTGCCGACTTCAATTATCTCGACCCGTCTTGCCTCTACTACAATCTTTATATCGATGGCGAGGTGGTCACGTTCTCGCCCGACGACTATGCCAACCTGACGGAGGAGATGACCGACGTGCCCTATGCCTTCACCGATGGCTACGAGTTCTATAAGTATGACGAGAACGACCGCACCATCTATTTCTACAAGGAGGTGAAGGAGAAGATCGGTATGGAGGCCTTCTATATCGACGGCGACGTGCGTCTCGGATCGGGTGTGGCGGAGTATTATCCCAACGGTGTGCCCGACGGCATCGATATTTCCGAGGCTTCCATGAAGCAGATCGAGCGTGTGGAGTATCGTGACCTCTCTGGCCGTGTGGTCAGTCGCCCGGCAAAGGGTATCTTCGTCCGCACCATTACCTACTCCGACGGTAGCCGTGCTACGCGCAAGGTAGTGAAGTAAGTTTCAAACTTCCGCAAAGTGTATCGTTCGCACACTTTGCGGAAGTTGTCGGTGTTTTGGGCGTGGTTGACGTCCGATAAAATGACAGTCTATGATACCTCGATCCATGCTTGCTCATCGTCTTTCCCAGGATGAGATCAAGGAGATCTGTGTGCTTGCCCATGGGAAGCACAACGATCATCTTAAGGAGCAACTATACCAATTGACCCTTGACGACGATCGTCGTGTGGCTGTCAATGCACTTTGGGCGTTGACCCATTTTGCTTCCTCGGACTACGAGTGGCTCTATGCCAAGAGCCATCATCTGATAGACCGTTGCATCGTGGAGCAGGATGCAACCAAGCTTCGGTTGTTGCTCGCCCTTCTCCTTCGTCAGCCATTTGGCAAGGAAGACATCCGTACAGACTTTATGGAATATTGCTTAGTGCGAATCGCCGACTCGAAGTCGGCCTATGCCGTCAGGGCTCAGTGTATCAAACTTGCTTACGAGCAGATGCGCTATTGGCCCGAACTGCTCGGCGAACTGCGTCAAGTCCTCGACATGATCTGTTGCGAACCATTGTCGCCAGGACTTCGGTCGGCTTGGAAACAGGTGATAAAGAAAATAAATGCCGCCCAGTGACATCTATCAGTGGGAATAGTCGATGATACATCGGGCGCACAAATGAAAACTCCCTATGGCAGGCGGCCTTTGGCCGTCAGTCATAGGGAGTTCTATTTTCCAATCTATTCCATGAGCAGTACGCTCACGCATTACTTACACGTCGATCTTGATCTTCTTGGAAGCTGACGCAAACTTCATGGCCGCTTTCAGGAATCGCTGCTTTTGCTCCTTGGTGAAGTTGGGGGCAAGTTTCTGACATTTCTCCGATGTGGTCTGCAATTCCTCGCTCAGCTCCGTCATCTCCTTGGAGGCTGCCTCAAACTCGGAGGATCCGGGCTTGGCGGCGTTGAGCTTGTCGATGATGGCGGCATACTGGTCGGCATACTGCTCGAAGGCGGCTACGAGCGATTCGGCGTCGTTCTCGTCTATCTTCACTTTCTCAGGTGCTGCGGCCTCGGTGGTCGTGGTGTCCGTCGTGGTTGCGTCCTGCTTGCTGCCGCTTTGGCCACAGGATGTGAAGAGAAGGGCAGAGAGGGTGAGGGTGAATAATAGTTTTTTGTTCATAATAGGGTAGTGATTGGTGAATGTTGCGATAGGGTGTGGTTACATCCAGAAGGTGTAGTGTCCCTCTTGGTCGGCGAAGAAATAGGATCCTTCCTTCGTGAACTTGATGCGGTACACGTCATACTTCGAGGCCTTGAGGGCATCCTTTAGTTTCTGGGGCACGTTGCCGAGAAACTTGTATCCGTTCTCGAAGCAGAGCACGCAGGCGTCGTTGGTCAAGTGAGCAGCCCACAGCTGTCCGTGAGTCTCGATGCCTTCCTTGATCCAGTCGTCCATATCCGTGCTGGAAGAGGCGACGTGGTCGGTGGAGACGGCAATCCAGTCTCCGTCGTCGTTGAACGTCACGGAGGTGATGGTCTCTTCGGCCTCGTTCCACTGGCGGAGCTTGCTCTCCAGTTCAGACGGGATGTTGGACCATTGGCAGCCGTTCTTTCCTACGAGGATGAGCCATTCGCCGTCCTCGGTCAGCTGCACGTCGTCGATGTAGTCGTCATCGTCGTGATACTTTTCGAGCGCGTCGGCCAGGGCCTGTGGGATGCCGGCCGTATAGGCATAGTCGTTCTTTCCGTTGTGGGCGAGGTCGCCTCCGGTGTCGGTGATGGCCACGTTGCGGCAGCCCCCCCATTCGGAGATGTTCTGCTTGATGTAGTTACGGCCACGAGAGTTTTGGGCAAAGAGGGAGACGGTGAAGACCGTCATCAATGCCATTATGAATGCTGTTCTTCTCATACGCATGGTGAGTCGTCTTTTGTTATCTGATATTGTTCGTTTTTTATCGTTTCTTGCCCGCACGGCATGGTTCGACCGTGCGCCGTGTCGGTGGTTTCCTACCATGGACGTTTCGCGTCTGTGGGTTGGAGTGAAAACTAATCGACACGACAAAGTTACTAATAAATTCCGAAAAATCACAAATATTTTATAAGAAATATTCCTACTCCGTTCGATTTTCCCCTTATATCATTCTGCTTTCGTGTGAAATGCAATTGACTTTGCTCTTCTGGTTGCGATATAAAGGCACGACGAGAACTATTTGCTGAATATTTCGTCAAATTGTGACTTCGTGAAAATATAGTACAAGTTTTTGTCATGATCGTCCACGGCATCTGAGCCTCTTCCGTGATGGTAGGAGATGCGGGTGGGGAAGGGGTGAAACCATCCGTCAATTTCCATGGGGACAGATGTGGCGCTGTGTGGTGCAATGGCCTTGACGTAGGTTGTCTTGTCGTCTGGAGTTCCATACTGATAGTTCTTCCGGCAAAGATAATATTCTTCGTCGGTATTATTGAAGACGTATTTTCCGAATAGTTCCTTTCCTATGTTTCCGTTGATGGCATAGCATGTGTAGTGGCCGTTGGGGGTGGGGTCCTCAATATGATAGTAGGTCGGGATGACGAGTTTGAGTGCCAAGCCAAGCGCAAATCCCAGCATTGGGCCAACTATGATGCTGGCGCCGATGCAGATGCCCCAAGTTGCTCTCTTGTATTTTTCGTCTTGCCCTACGATCTTTACATCGGGGTCTGCGCTGCCATCATTGTTTCGTAAACCAGCTCCCGTTGCGGTTGTTCGCCTGACCTTCTTGTAAATGGAAATGAAAAAGAGGATGCTCGCGAGGGCCATAGACCACCCGAAAAGCGCAAAAGACGTAATCTCCATGTTCTTTTTTAGATGTTGTTATGAGCATCGCTTAAAAGTTGCTCTTCTTTCAAGAAGAGATTAATTCTTTGTTTTTTCATAACTAAAAAGTTTTAAATTATACATGTGAGGAACTTACTGTTCCAGTTTTATTATACTTGGAATTTCCCATTTCAGACTTCCCGATACAAGCATTTTGCTTGTATTCTCTGCAGAGTAGCACTCCACTCCTAATGTACTATATGTAGCCACAGGATCGTTGTAAAGATTTACAAGAAAGTTTATGGCCTTTTCTCGCGACATTTGCTGTCTCGGGCGGGCATATGTGTATATTTGTTCCCCGTCTCTTCCTTTTTTTATTCCTATGGCTTCCCATGATAAATCCTCTAACTCAATTTTCATGATTAGTCCTGGCAGTCCAGTAAAGCAATAAGGTCCAGCGTCGTATGGTAGGTCTTCTGAGAACCATGCGGTGACGGTTCTTCCGCGGTAGAGTGTCGTAGCTTTTGAGCAGACGTATCCTAATACGACCTGTTTTTCATCCTCATTAATACTCCACTGTATAATATTGCTCGGAAAGGCAAATGATATTACCATATTGTCGAAAGGAACACGATAGCTTATTTCCGTGTTTTTTGTTTCGCGGTTGGTCCAAACCTCGTATGGAACGGTCGGGTTAGAATAGAGGGCCACGCCTTTTGCTCCTTTGGCCATCAGTGATGTTGCCACGGAATCGTTTTGGTAGAGTGCTTCGTTGCGTGAGTAAATGTTGTTACGTCCCACGAGTATAGTTCGTTGCTCTGTGTGTGGTTGTGAAGAGTCATGGAGCTTCGACCATGTGAATAGGTAACGCACCTCCAAAAGCACGTCGTCGAGCGCTTTCTTGTTTCTCAGATTCAATGCAGTGAATGAGGGATTCTTGCCAAGCACAAAGGCTTGGCAAAAAGTTTGTACCGGGAAAGCTGCCAAAAAGGCTATTAATGCCCCTGGGACCAATAGATATTTGTGAGATATTTTCATATTCTATAAAATGAGATTTAATGACAGAATTAGATTTCGTGGAACAAGATAGAATGTGTTGCGTTCGCGTTCTTGGGCGTTCACGGAGGTCATGCTCAGCTTTTTGGCATTGAGCAGATTATGAATGGAGAGACTCCATTCGGCAGTCTTTGTCCTATAATATGCTTTTAGATTTGAGAGAAAAGTATGGCTGTGGTCTTGCTGGCAATACAAGGCTTTGCAGACAACGCTCCATCTGTTGATAGTAGCCATTATCTTTCCGCTCAGCATAAAGCGAGTTGTAATCACGTCAGTGTAATCTTCTTTTTGTCTAGACATGCGACTGCGATTGATAAATGTATGAATTTCGGTTAGAACACCTTTGACGGGAATTATGCTCCCTCGCAATAAAATGCTGCTCTCGTAGAGGACGAACGGTAGTTTAGTGCCGTTTAGCATTTGCGATGAGGAAAAGCGTGTGCGATTCGCCTTTATGCCCACGTTGGCTTTCTTCCAATAAAAGGTTTTTGCCACTTCGCCACCGAAGTTTAGCGAATTGGTTCCGTAGGCTTGTGGTGTTAGAAAGAGTACCAAATGATCATTTCTTACGACCTTGTTTGTCATCATATCGCTATTTAGACGCGTGTATTCTATATGCAGGTTTCCAATCAACCTGTTAAAAGCATTAGCATAATTGAGCTTGGCTCCCAAGCGTTGATAATCCGTTGATGTTATCTCTTTTATGCTTGCCTGGGTCTGCTCGTAACTGTTGCGAATAATGAAAGCACGAAGGAGGTCGTCAGGCTTGTTGTCTTGGAACTCTTGTGTCCATTGAATTTGCAGCGACAAGTAGGGGGCCAATGGACGCTCTATTGTCAGGTTAGGGTCAATATGTAGTGCGTGCCGCTTGGGGCTTATATAGGGAGTGTATGCTGTAATATGGGAATAGACCAGCGGGATATAGCCATAGATCCGAAAGCGGGCCACGGTAGAGTGGATGGTCAAACCTATTCCTGCCTTTACTCGATTGTAGTGTACATTGTCATCAGGGGCAAAAGTGTTCTCTGGTGATGACAACGAAATAGACGAACACATTGTTGTGCTCAGTGTGGTTTTATCGGCTAACCCAAACCAATACGGGTCAATAATCCATCCTCCAAACTTTATCGTGGAGAGCATTTCTTGTCGCAGTTCTGCAAAATAGAAATGTTGTCTTACTTTTTGTAGCGCTTCGGCTGAAGGCGAGGGACTTGCCCCTGCTCCTTGTCTTAGCGTAAGATTCTCATGTTTGTTGGAATAATGCAAATTGAACCTGGTGTCCAGCCCATTCACATCATTCCATCGATGTATCATTTGTAACTGATTGTCTAGTGTATATCCTTTTTGGCAAAGGTGTTCTTCAAGTCGTGTAGATTGTATGTCTTGGTTGACGTATGGTAGATCTCTCTTCCATGTACCAACGAGCTTGTTCATGAGGTAGCACCGTGGAGCGTTTTTCTCATATTTCAATAAATGGTCCACGTTTTGGAAAGCATTCCCAAAAGCAAGATTACGTTCGTGCTTTATTTCTTGTTTTCCAACATAATAAGCGCGCTCAATATCTGTATGTCCTTCGGTGTTTTCATTTATGGCAGTTACGGCATAACTCCATTTAGAGTTTTCTGCGTTCTTGTACAGTCCGTTAAGCGACAACGCCTTGCTTTGATTGGTCATGTAGTCATTTTGTCCAAGTATTGAATTCTGTGGCGTGGTAGTGGAAAGAATGTTTTCTTGCAACATTGTTAATGGCACTGCATAAACACTCCGCAGCTGGTCGCCACTATTGTTTATGGCTGTCGTGGCAAAGAGCTGCTGCCGAGCATTGAACAGTCCCCCGTACAAATGTGCAGTATATACCAAGTTGCTTCTATTGCCGTCTCTATAGCCGCCGCCCATTTCCATCTTTCCCGATAAATTATCTTTAGCATTCGCTGATAGCTTTAAGTTGATCGCCACATCATCCGTTATACGGCTACCTTGCAGAGCGCGAATTGGTTGGTGGTGTTGCATCACGTCCACGGCAACAATATCCTTAGGGTCAATTCGGTCAAGAGCTATGGAGTATTTGTTTTCAAAAAGATTGTTTCCCTCGATCTGAAACTCCGTAATCTCTCTGCCATTGTACAATACTTTTCCCGCATCATTTACGCTAATACCAGGCATTCGCTCCAAAGTTTCGCGAAGAATCCTGTCATTCTTGTCTTTGAATAGGGCAATGTTGTAAGTTAGCGTGTCGCCTTTTGCTTCTATAGAGGTTGGCTTGACAAAAACCTCCTGCAGTTCGAAATTGCGGGGTTCAGCAACAAAGTCTATTGTCTGAGGTGTGTTGGCTATTTCTTTTCTCAAGGTGTTGATGTCGAAGCCAGAAACGTATAGGACGAGCCGCTTGTTGTCGCTCGAAAGAGTGACCGCATAGAGCCCCTGTTTGTTGGTTGTAGTATTAGCTACGATGCGCTCTCCTTTATCTGTTAGTGCTTTGACAACAATTATGGCATTTTCAACAGGCGTGTTGCCAATAAAGGTAACTCTACCCTCAATTTTGTTTTGGGCTGTACAGATGTTACAACACAAAGCAAAAAATGAAAATATGATAACCATTAATTTCATTGTTCAAGACGTTTCTGCTTGCGTAGGTTTTGCAATACTCTCAATAGTGAAAAGGTCGTGTCTGTAGATGAGGATCAATCAAATAACAAACATCGCATACAATTTCGTGCCAAAATTACAAAGATTTCCTGTTAGTTCCAAATAATCTTCGAGTTTTTTGTTATTACGGCTGTTTTTGTCGTTTTTCCGGTCATGAGCATGTATAGGTCGCGATAAGTGTCATTTTGTGTTTGGAAGAGAAGGTGTATGTGTCATAGCGTTTCATCTCTTCTGATGCTTGTAGATGTATTTCCCCTCTCTTGTCTCTTATTGGCTTGAATAAATGAAAACGTGGCGGTCGCCCCTGCGTGAGAAAGAGGGGTGATAACCCTTCCTAACTGCCCTGAAAAATGAAGTTAACTTCATCGGGCTACGAAGTTAACTTCATTGGCCTACGAAGTTATATTCATAGGGCTACGAAGTTATATTCATTTTTTACCCCACTTTTGAGCCTATTCGAGTGTGGTGGTCCTGTTGCCTGGCTTGCATGAGAAATTTGCTTGTTCGCGTGCGGCTTTCCGTCCCGAACCCGTCCCGAGACCATCCCGAAGTATGGGCGATGGGTTTTTGGCCTCCCCCAAGAGGGCAGGAGGGGGTGCTCATACCCGCAACGGCCACTTTCGCCTTTCCTGCGCTATATATATAATAAGGAGAAAATAGCTTCCCAGTCGTAAGAGACTCTTGTTTCCGTCCGTCTCGCCCCATTTCCTCTGTTCTCCTGCCCTTGTTTCGCCCCTCCAAGGCATCGTTTTCCCACGATATGGCCCCGTTCTGCCTCCAAGGCCGCCTCCATGACAAGGTGGTCGTGTTCCCTGAATATCCCCTTTTTCCTGCCTTTTCCCCCAAAACACCCTCTTTTTACCCTTATTTTGTAAAATAACGCGAAAAACTATCAACTTTCGCGAACTTTTCTTTCGAAACATTTGGAGGGTATTAAAAAACGCCGTACCTTTGCACCCGCTTTTCCGAACAAAGCATACGCCGAGAAAGGGAGAGCGATAAAGACAAGCGATCTTTGAAGAGATTTACATAAGACAGAGAGTAGTACAAGAAGCGGATGCTTCCGGTCATTTTGGCCAGGTTGCATCCGGGTAAAGAAGAAGAGCCGTCCAATTTTTGGAACAGGTGCTTTGAGCCCAATCTTCGGTACATCTGGATGAGCGTCCTTGAGAACAGAGACAAAGTCTTTCCCTTTTCGTAAGGGAAGTCAAACGGATATTTTACAATGGAGAGTTTGATCCTGGCTCAGGATGAACGCTAGCTACAGGCTTAACACATGCAAGT
>OHBY01001045.1_pt1 | contig 9418 bp, 5 predicted proteins | sample 1577531 | NCBI WGS metagenome assembly OHBY01 (sample SAMEA3879564, study PRJEB24766) | human gut metagenome | biome: human-associated habitat; feature: feces | place: USA | collected 1985/1987 | reverse complement strand
ACTTCACCCACTACACCATCTCCCAGGTCCTCGCCCTCAGCAAGTCCCAGTTTTCTGATATAATCCATATTTACCTTGATTTCAGTCTGTCTGTTTGCATAGATGGACTTCTCTTCATTGTCAATAGTACGCTCCTCTACAGGTTTACCTGCATTTTTCTGACGTTCTATCTCCTTATTTCTGTCATCGATAATCTTAAGATACTTCTCCGTATCGGACAAATCCTGAAGCTGTCCCTTGAGCTCATACTGGTTAGTTTTAACTATCTTCTCCTGCTCTGCAATCTTATCCTTCATATTCTTGCACAGCTTTTCAAGTGACTCGTTGGTATCATTGATGATATCACGCACTCTTGAAAGCGCCTCATCCGTATAGATAACCGATGCTGCATACACATCCTCAGCCTTTCTGCTTGCATCCCAGACTATCTGATCCCCTTTCTTTCTGAACTCTCTCTCTGCGTGATTGCGACTCTGTTCAGTAAGCTCATACTCATCCTGTATTGCATATATACACTTATTCAGCTCAGCAAGTAAATCTATCATTTGCTGCTTGTTTATGATCACCCTGCTCGGCTCCGGCTTATACGGCTCCGCCTTTGAGAGCATGATATGAATTTCTCTTAGTACCTTTTCTGTTTTATCGTTCGCATTCATTTTCTATTTCCTCGGATTTAAATTAACATTATAACTATTCAGGGTGGTTATGAATACTCACCACTTACCCATATTTTATATGAAAATCCGCTTCTCGTAAATAGCCAAATGAATAATAGTAGTTACTATAATTAAATCAATCCCGCTGCCGCATTTCTCAGTTCATCTGCCGCATGCTTTATCTCGGCAGCCTGCTCTTCGCTCACATTTCCGGGCTTTGTCCTTGAAATAAGCTTCTTCACATATGAAAGTGACGATTTCACACTCTTTTTCTGTGCGCTGTCCATAGCCCTTCTTTTTTCCTTGTCAGCCATGATATTTTCCACCTGTCGCACAAGCGTATCAGCCTCACTTCTTGCATCAATATAAGCCTTTCTCTGTCCGTCTGTTGCCTCATACTCCTGTGCCTCGCGGATTGCCTGCTCAATCTCAGAATCAGACAAATTTGAGCTTGCGGTAATCGTAATCTCCTGATGCTTTCCTGTGCCCAGGTCCTTTGCAGAAACCTGCACAATGCCGTTTGCATCTATATCAAACGTCACCTCTATCTGCGGCACACCTGCCGGAGCCGGCTTGATGCCCTTTAGCCTGAAGTTTCCAATCAGCTTATTGTCCCTTGCAAACTGCCTCTCACCCTGCAGTACCTTTATATCCACAGAGGTCTGGAAGCTTCCTGCAGTTGTAAAAATCTGGCTGTATCTCGTAGGAATAGTCGTATTTCTGTCAATAATTTTGGTTGAGACACCACCAACTGTCTCAATTCCGAGTGAAAGCGGTGTGACATCCATCAGTATAATCTCTGCCGCACTGCTGCCTGCGACAATTGCTCCACCGAGCTTGCCGCCCTGTACTGCTGCACCGAGTGCCACGCACTCGTCAGGATTTAGGTTGTGTGAAGGCTCTTTTCCTGTAATTCTTCTGACCTCCTCAACAACAGCCGGCACACGTGTCGAGCCTCCTACCAACAGCACCATTCCAAGCTCTGCTGCGGAAATACCCGCATCTGAAAGTGCCTGATTGACAGGAATAGCAGTTCTCTCCACCAGATCCTTTGTTATCTCATTAAACTCAGCCCTTGTGAGGTTCATCTCCATGTGGACCGGCTGTCCCTTTACAGTGGTGATAAATGGCAGGTTGATAGTGGTTGAGGATGATGATGAAAGCACCTTTTTTGCCTTCTCAGCCTCCTCCCTGACACGCTGCATAGCAGTATTATCCTTTCTCAGATCCACATTCTGCTGTCTGTAAAACTCTGTAACAAGATAATTGGTGATTCTCTCATCAAAATCATCTCCACCAAGATGATTATCACCGGCTGTTGCAAGCACCTCTATCAGATTGTCCCCTATTTCGATAACAGACACATCGAAGGTTCCTCCTCCGAGGTCGTAGACAAGAATTTTCTGCTGCTGTCCGTGGTCCAGTCCGTATGCGAGTGCCGCAGAGGTTGGCTCATTTATGATTCGAAGCACATTAAGCCCAGCAATCCTTCCTGCATCCTTAGTTGCCTGCCTCTGCGCATCCGAAAAATATGCAGGAACTGTGATTACGGCGTCTGTCACTGCCTCACCAATATAGTCCTCTGCATCCTTTTTCAGCTTTCTGAGAATCATAGAAGAAATCTCAGGAGCTGAATACAGCTTTCCGTCCACTTTTGCTCTGAAATCGCTTCCCATCTGTCTCTTTATTGAGAAAAATGTCCTGTCCACATTGACTGCTGCCTGCCTCTTTGCAGCCTCTCCAACCAGTCGCTCTCCATTCTTTGTAAAAGCCACTACAGACGGAGTTGTTCTCTGACCCTCGCTGTTAGTTATGACTACCGGCTGATTGTTCTCCAATACTGCCACACAGCTGTTTGTTGTTCCTAAATCTATACCTATAACCTTGCCCATTTTATGCCTCACTGTTTTTTTATTTAAGTCTCATAAATAATTGATTTTTTTGACTTACTATTTCATCCTAATACTACTTTAAGCTTGGAAAATTCACTCGTCAAGGCATGAGGCTGTTATTTCAGAGAATGTTTATACTTTTAATTTTTATATCACAACATAACAACAAAGGCACCGCCGAAGCAGTGCCTTTGTTGATTAGTTTATAGGTTGGATTAAATGATAATTGAGGATTGCTTATTCACTTACTTTCTTTTTGAGTAATCCGAGTAATCCACATGCAATGAAAGATCCAATTACTAATGCAACAAGATACATTAACGGATTTCCGATTGTAGGAACTACGAAGATTCCTCCGTGAGGTGCCATGAGTGTACATCCAAATGCCATTGAAAGTCCACCTGCCACTGCTGAACCGACTACACATGCCGGAAGGACATGAAGCGGATCAGATGCTGCGAATGGGATTGCACCCTCTGTGATAAATGATAATCCCATGATAAAGTTTGTAGGTCCTGCCTTTCTCTCCTCTGCTGTGAACTTGTTCTTGAAGAAGATTGTTGCAAGAGCGATTGCGATTGGTGGAACCATACCGCCAATCATAACTGCTGCCATGATATTGTAGTTTCCGGCAGCGATTGAAGCTGTACCAAATACATAAGCGGCTTTGTTTACAGGGCCACCCATATCTACTGACATCATTCCTCCGAGAAGTACTCCGAGCACTACTGCGCTTGCACCGTTAAGTCCATTAAGACCATTGTTGATAGCTGTATTTAAAGCTCCGATTGGAGGCTCAACTACAAACTGCATTATAACGCCTACCAGGAATATACCAAGCAGCGGATAAAGCAGAACCGGCTTCATACCATCAAGACTCTCCGGAAGTTTAGAAAATACCTTCTTTAAGAGAAGCACAATATATCCTGCAACGAAACCTGCTACAAGTGCTCCAAGGAAGCCTGATGTACCGTTTGCTGCGATTGAACCGCCTACAAAACCAACTGCAAGACCCGGACGGTCAGCAATACTCATAGCGATAAAGCCTGCAAGAATTGGAAGCATAAATCCAAATGCTGTTCCACCGATTCCCTTAAACATTGCTGCGGCCTGTGTAATAGTACCGAAATTTGCTCTCTGGTCAGCCGGCAGTGAATTAAGGTCAACACTGAATCCATCGATAAGGAATGCGATTGCGATAAGAATACCACCACCAACTACGAATGGAAGCATATGTGAAACACCATTCATCAGATGCTTGTAAATCTGATGTCCAATGCTCTCTTTTCCACCAACTGATGAATGTGAAGCCTCTTTTTTACCTGATGCCTTAAATACAGGAGCATCACCAGCAGCAATTCTCTTTATGAGCTCTTCTGCCTTATTGATTCCGTCAGAAACCTGACACTCAATAACCTTCTTTCCGTCAAAGCGGTCTGTAGGTACATTTGTATCACAGGCAACTATAACACCTGCAGCCTTTGCGATTTCATCATCTGTGAGCACATTTTTGGCTCCGCCTGAGCCTCTTGTCTCAACCTTTACCTGATATCCAAGCTCCTTGGCTTTTTTCTCGATAGCCTCAGCAGCCATATAAGTATGGGCAATTCCTGTAGGACAGGCTGTAACTGCAACGATAAATACATCGTCCTTCTTCACCTCAACAGGCTCTTTAGCCTTTGCCTCTTTGGCAGCCTCTTTCTCATCCTTTGCTTTTTCAGCGCTATCGATGATATTTAAAAACTCATCAACTGAACCGGCATTGATAAGAGAATTTGTAAACTGCTCGTCCATCAGCATAACAGAGAGCTTGCTAAGCACCTGAAGATGCACATTATCCTCTGTGTTTGGTGCAGCTATAAGGAAAATAATCTTTGCAGGTGTACCATCGAGTGATTCAAAGTCAACCCCATCCTTTACAACCATTGCCGCAAGACCTGCTTTAGTAACAGCATCAGACTTACAATGAGGAATTGCTATACCCATTCCAATTCCTGTTGTGCCTTCCTCCTCTCTTGCAAAAACACCCTTGCGATACTTCTCCACATCGGCTATTTTGCCACTTTTTGCCATCAAATCAATACACTGATTCAATGCTTCGGTTTTTCCGGCAGGCGTACCATTTAAATTGATACTCTCAGCTGCCAATAAATCCCTGATTGTCATACATCATTCCTCCTAATAGAATGTATTAATTTAATTATTTATATCAACCTTTTTGATACCGTTGTTTAATTGGAAGCACTCTCCCATTTATCAATAAGCGCTTCAACCTCAGGCTTTGTAGCAAGCTCCTCAGAAAATGCACTTGCACTTCCTGTACATACTCCATAAATAAATGCCTGCTTATAATCATTTGATTTGAGGTATCCGTAAACAAATCCGGCTACCATCGAATCACCTGCGCCTACAGAATTTTTGAGCTTTCCTTTAGGTGCATTTGCCTTAAACTCCTGTCCATCCTCAGTCACAAGCACTGCTCCGTCGCCTGCCATTGAAACAAGCACGTTTCTTGCGCCCTGCTCCTGAAGCTTCTTTGCATACTTTATCACATCGTCCTTGTCTGTAATCTCAACCCCGAATATCTCACCGAGCTCATGATTGTTTGGCTTGATGAGGAACGGCTTATATGGAAGCACGTTTGTGAGCAGATTTCTTGTCGCATCAACCACGATATTTATTCCGCGGCCCTCAAGATGCTTCATAATATCCATATACATTGATGAAGGCATTACATCAGGAATACTTCCTGCTAGCACAAGCACATCAGACTCCTTTAAGCAGTCTAGCTTCTCATAAAGCTTTTTAATGTTATCCTCAGTGATTACCGGTCCCTGACCATTAATCTCGGATTCCTCATTTGAGCGAAGCTTCACATTGATACGTGAAATACCATCCTCCACCTCTATAAAATCAGTATCAACACCTTTTTTTGCTAGAAGTCTTTTAATTTCATTTCCTGTAAAACCCGCTGTAAAACCAAGTGAAGTATTGCTCATTCCAAGATTCTTAAGAACCATGGAAACATTGATACCCTTACCACCTGCAAAAATCTTCTCTCCAGTCGTTCTATTGACTACTCCTGTCTTAAAATCTGTTACATCAACAATATAATCTAATGATGGATTAAAGGTAACTGTGTAAATCATGTTAGACCTCCTTAATATTTTTGTATTTCTTATAGTTGTCATTGCTTAGTGCATTTGTAACAATTACAGCATCCTCAAAATCAGCAAACTTGATACTTGATACCTGTGAAAACTTACTGTCATCCGCAAGAATGTATTTCTCCTTGCTATTCTCCATGGATTTCTTTTTAACCATGGCCTCCTTTATCTCCGGAGTTGTAAATCCATTCTTCACAGTAATTCCGTTGGTTCCCCAGAAGCCCTTCGTAAAATTGTATTTATCGAGCGTCACAACGGCCTCATCTCCGACAATAGCCTCAGTAGTAGACTTGAACTCGCCACCCAGAATATATACTGTATATCCCCTATCGGAAATTCTCTTGGCATTAGTCAGAGAGTTTGTAACAAAAACCACATTCTTTGCAGTAATATAATCAATCATGACTGCTGTTGTAGTACCGGCATCTATATAAACAAAATCATTATCCACAATAAGTGATGCCGCATATCTGGCAATCTGTTCCTTTTCGTTGCGATTCTGCTTAAGCCTGTTGATAACCTTCTCATCCTGAGTATGGATATTCGTATTATTTACAATCGCACCACCATGTACCTTGGTGAGATAACCCTTCTTGTCCATTGCAACCAGATCACGTCTGATTGTTGACTCGGATGTATCAAGCTCATCCATAAGCTGCTGAACAGTCACACTTCCCATCGAATCTAATATATCGAGTATTTTTTTGCATCTATCTTCCGCCAGCATCTAATCACCCCTGTTTTCAAATTGCTCAAAGACTATCATTTAATCTTTTATATTCAATTATTTTCCTTTTTTATTAAAATCAATAATCATTTAACTTGTAGTATTATTATATTTTCAAAATCAGTCATTGTCAATCATAATCAGTCATTTATATTCACAAATAATCACCATGAAAATTGTTAAAATTATATAAGGTCAAATTTCAAATTGTGTAATATATGCAAAAGTAATATTCTAATTTTGTGCAGAATATACTACATAAATCTTTATTACTTGCCTAATTGCTAATTTTAGTATCTTTTCTATTACTAGTTTATAATCTAAAATATAGTTCAAATTAAATAATTTTAATTTAGTCACTATCAAATTTGACTGTTTTTGACTGTTTTGAATCTAAATGCATTGTAATTCATAATTCATCATGCTAGAATATGTTCATTATGGTACATATTTTATGATTAAAGGGTCAAAAGGTATCATCAATGAGTTTATATTTTGTTATTTCACATCATTTTAGATAATTTATGTACCATCACAGCTACAATACTTTAAGTTAAAAAGGAGGATTTCACATGAAACAGCTTAATTGGGCAACACTCGGCTGCGGCGTAATAGCTAATGAGCTCGCGCATGCTCTCTCAAAGGAAGGGCGCACTCTTTATTCAGTTGCCAACAGGACTCATGAAAAGGCCGTAGCTTTTGCACAAAAATATGGCATTTCAAAGGTATATGATAACATTGATGACGTCTTTTATGATCCTGATGTGGATATCATTTACATCTCCACTCCACACAATACTCACATCAATTATCTAAGAAAAGCCCTTTCTAATGGAAAGCATGTACTCTGTGAGAAATCTATTACTTTAAATATCGCAGAGCTCGATGAAGCCGTCTCACTGGCTAAAGAAAATAACGTTATTCTTGCTGAAGCCATGACTATATATCATATGCCTGTTTATAAAAAGCTAAACGAAATAATTGCAAGTGGACAACTCGGCAGGCTAAATTTAATTCAGGTCAATTTTGGAAGCTACAAGGATTACAATATGACAAACCGATTTTTCAGTCGTAAGCTTGCTGGAGGAGCATTGCTTGATATTGGAGTTTACTCACTTTCTCTTATCCGCTGGTTCTTCAAGGAAACACCAACACAAGTATCGTCACAGGTTAAATATGCACCAACCGGTGTTGATGAACAGGCAGGTATTCTGCTTATGAATGATGCAGTGGAAATGGCAACTGTCACATTATCTCTTCATTCAAAGCAGCCAAAACGCGCTACGCTCTCTTTTGACAAGGCATATGTGGAAATCTTTGAGTATCCAAGAGGAATGCAGGCAACTATTACATATACAGAGGATGGTCATAAAGAAGTAATTGATGCAGGTGATACATCAGATGCACTTTATTACGAAGTATGTGATATGGAAAAAGCCATAAACTCTGCATCATCCGAAGAAATAGAAAACCTCATTCACAGTCAGTATACATATGATGTTATGAAAATCATGTCTGATATAAGAACCGAATGGGGTATGAAATATCCTGAAGAGGAATAATAATACTACTACAACTATTCAAAAAAGGATAAGAGTTGTTAAAAAAGAGAAATATAATTCTGTTTATCAGGCTTATATTTCTCTTTATTAATTTAGTGTAACATCCTGAAAAATAATTTAGAAAATTAAAAAATAATGAAATGTGTACAACATATATTACGAATATTACATAAATTCACAATATATTTTATTTGCAAATTATATAAAAGAAAGACCACATCATAAACTGATGTAGTCCTTTTGAGAGAGGTGACAGCCGGATTTGAACCGGCGATGACGGTGTTGCAGACCGGGGCCTTACCACTTGGCTATGTCACCATATATTATACTAAAAAACTCCCCGAGTAGGGCTCGAACCTACAACAACTCGGTTAACAGCCGAGTGCTCTACCATTGAGCTATCGAGGAAAATGTCTTTGCGTAGCAAGACCATTTAAGAAAATGCTTTGCATTTTCCGTGCATTGCCAAGCTACTTATAAAGGGAATTTTGTTCCCTCAAAACCGAACACTGAAATCTAATCTTTTATATCCTAACTTACATCCTGCTTTCCTATCCAAAACCTTTGGTCAAGCCCTCGACCGATTAGTAAATGTCAGCTGAACACATTGCTGTGCTTACACCTCATTCCTATCTACCTCGTAGTCTTCAAGGGGTCTTACTCATTTCTGAGGGATATCTCATCTTGAGGGGGGCTTCACGCTTAGATGCCTTCAGCGTTTATCCCTGCCGGACTTGGCTACTCTGCCATGGCTCTGATAGCCAACAGATACACCAGTGGTCCGTCCATCCCGGTCCTCTCGTACTAAGGACAGCTCCTCTCAAATATCCTCCGCCTGCGCCGGATAGGGACCGAACTGTCTCACGACGTTCTGAACCCAGCTCGCGTACCGCTTTAATGGGCGAACAGCCCAACCCTTGGGACCTGCTACAGCCCCAGGATGCGATGAGCCGACATCGAGGTGCCAAACCACTCCGTCGATGTGAACTCTTGGGAGTGATAAGCCTGTTATCCCCAGGGTAGCTTTTATCCGTTGAGCGATGGCAATCCCACTTTATACCACCGGATCACTAAGTCCTACTTTCGTACCTGCTCCACCCGTCGGTGTCGCAGTCAAGCTCCCTTCTGCCTTTGCACTCTTCGAATGGTTTCCAACCATTCTGAGGGAACCTTTGAGCGCCTCCGATACCCTTTCGGAGGCGACCGCCCCAGTCAAACTCCCCGCCAGACATTGTCCCCCACCCAGGTCATGGGTGCAGGTTAGAAATCCAATACTGCAAGGGTGGTATCCCAACAGCGACTCACATAAAACTGGCGTTCTATGCTCAACGTCTCCCACCTATCCTGTACATACAGTATCGAATCCCAGTATCAAGCTGGAGTAAAGCTCCATGGGGTCTTTCCGTCCTGGCGC
>OHBY01001044.1_pt1 | contig 9431 bp, 9 predicted proteins | sample 1577531 | NCBI WGS metagenome assembly OHBY01 (sample SAMEA3879564, study PRJEB24766) | human gut metagenome | biome: human-associated habitat; feature: feces | place: USA | collected 1985/1987 | reverse complement strand
AGAATTAGAGAGGAACAAATGACGAGTTAAAAACTTCATTTTTGTATCTTTTTTAATAATATTCGCAACTGAATAATGATCTTTTACATAATTACCTAAAGCAAGGGTATCATTTACGGTACAATGATTATAGCCATCACTATATTTAGAAAAGCCGACAACACAAACATAATGATGATCATTGATATTCAATAAACTTGATAAAGTACTTTGAGCTTTGCTTGTATAACCACTTTTGCATCCTTCAATCATTGATGTATCAATATGGTCTCTTTTACTTTTATAAATAACTTTTTTGACCCATTGATGTTGACCATCACTTGACGTATATTGATATCTATCAAAGACCTCAACAAATTTTTTATTCTTTAAAGCATATTGGGTAATTTTAGCCATATCATATGCTGTTGTATAATGATCATCATCATGAATTCCTGTTGTATTTACAAAATGAGAATCTTTTAATCCTAATTTTTTTACCAATTGATTCATTTTTTCAACGAACTTTTCTTGACTACCACACGTATTATTAGCTAGAGCACGACAAGCATCTGCACCTGAAGGTAACATTGCTCCCATCAACATATCTCTATAAGTGACAACTTCTCCGACAGTAAAATCTGCAGAAGTAGCTCCTGTTTCCCAAACTGTATCGATATCACTTTGAGTAATCGTAGCTGTTTTATCTAGATCATCTAACATTTCAATAGCAACAATACATGTTAAAATTTTTGTAATACTTGCTGGATACATTTTATCATGGGCATTTTTATTGTATAAAACTTGTCCGGTATCTTTATCGATGACAATTCCATATTGTCCTACAATATTGACTTCTTCCCCTTCAGCGAAAACTGGTACGAATGATGTAAAAATCATCATCAATGATAAAGTTATTGTAAGTAATTTTTTAATCATTGTTTTCCTCCCCTATGTAAAAAAGATAACTTTGTTTCTGATATCAAAACCGAAATAAAAATAATCATAAATCCTAATCCAATTTGAAGTGTCATTATTTCTTGTCCAAATAATATGGAAAAGAAAACTCCAAAAACAGATTCTAAGCTTAATAATAGCGCTGCTATATTTTCATTAACAAATTTTTGTCCCACATTTTGAAATAAATAACATAATGTAGTTGCAAAAAATGCCAGATATAAGATTTGAAGATAAATACTTGAATCAATATGGAAAACAACTGAAATATCTTCAAATAAAGAGGCTGCTATAAATGAAAAAATAGAAGCAAATGCAAATTGTAAGGCAGTAATAATAATTGGAGATGTCTTTTTCATTGCTTTTTCACACACAATAATATGAACAGCATATAAAAAACCACCAATCAAAGTATAAAGATCACCTAAATTCACCTTTAAGGAACTATCTAAAGAAACAAAACCAACTCCAATAAAACAAAGGATAGCCGCAAATATTTGTGCTTTATCGGGTTTCTTTTTAAAATAAAGCCAACTTAATAAAGGAACAATCGTACAATAAACGGCTGTTAAAAAAGCATTTTTACCAGGTGTTGTCAATTGCAAACCAAATGTTTGAATTGAAAAAGCACTAAATAAGGCTAGACCTGCTAAAAAACCACCTAATAGATCTTGTTTTTTGATTTTTTTTATTTTATTAAAAAATAAAATAGAAATGAAAATTGTACTTAACACAAAACGTATACATAATAGCGTAAATGGAGAAATAAAATCCACAGCATTTTTCATAACAATAAAAGAACTTCCCCAAATAAGAGCAGACATTAATAGCATACATTTACCTAATATTTCTTTTTTCATATACTCCCTCACCTACAATCTCGTAAATAATAACACAGTTCGCTTTATTTTTCATTACAAAATTGTTTTTTAAAAAGAAAAGGATGTATCTTTCGATACATCCTTTTATCTGCTATTCAGCTACACGATGAGCTACACTTGCACAACGTGAACATAATTCACCATTCATTTCATCTTCATCGAAATAGTTCCAACATCTTGGACATTGTACACCGTTGAATTTTTCAACTTTAATGTAGCTAGTTTCATATTCTTCTAAAGTTGTATCATCAACTAATTCAACTTTAGCCACAATAAATAATTGTTTTAAATCATCTTTTAAGTTAGCAATATCTTTATATTCATCTTTTAAAGATAATGTTACTTTTGTTTCCATGTTCGATTTAATTAATTTTTCATTTCTTAAACCTTCCATAGATTTTAAAACATCTTTTCTTACTTCCATAAATTTAGAGAAATAAGCTAAAACTTCTTCTTCATTTTCAATATCAAATAATTCATATTTTGGTTCTAAGAAGATAGATTCTGCTTTATTTTCATCACAATGGAAATGATCATGTAATTCTTCAGCAGTAAATACAAGTACTGTTGATAATAATTTCATCATTGTTTTAGCATGATGATATAAAACAGTTTGAACTTGTCTTCTACGTGGAGAATTTGCATCTTCAATGTATAAGATATCTTTTGTGAAATCCATATAGAATGAACTTAAAGTATTTGTAAAGTAATTTAAGATTTCTTGGTTAGCTGTTGCAAAGTCATAATTTGCATAAGCTTCATCATAAGCTTCACCATATAATACAACATCCGCTCCATGTGCTTTTGTAGCATCAACTTTAATTAATGGTGTATGTGCTGGCATACAAATTGTTGCTTTGACCCCTAATTTTTTTGCTGCATAAGCAACACCTTGTGCATGATTTCCAGCTGAAGAAGCAATTAACCCTCTTTTCTTTGCTTCATCATCTAATTTCATAATTTTATTGTAAGCCCCTCTAATTTTGAAAGCTCCTGTTTTTTGTAAGTTTTCAGGTTTGATGTAGACATCATTTCCACATTCTTCAGAAAAGGCATCACTATGTATTAAATGAGTTGGTAAGATAACTTCATCAACTCTTTTTTTAGCCGCTTTAAAATCTTCTAATTTTAACATTTAAATTCCCTCCGTTTAAGTATTCATAATTATATCACTATTCTTCGATAAAACAATTATTTTGTTTTAATTTGATTTGTACTTTCATCATAAAAATATTCGTTTTCATCTAATCTTTTCATAAACTCAGTTTCATCCAAATCATAAACAGAAAGAACATGTGATAATTGCATATCATCATCTCTTAATTTCATATTAATCATACTTACTAACATGTGTATATCTTTTGGCATTTTTAAACTCCTTTATTTATATTTTTCTAGACATTAACATTATACATGATTTTTTTATGTTTTTTGTCTCAAATTTGTCTCAAAAGTTATTCACATTTTATAATTGTATAAAATTAAATATTTTTTATCATATTAATTAATTCTTATTGATTTTTTATAAATCCTATACTATACTGTAAACAAGTTAAAAGCAAAGACAAGGAGAGTAGTATTTTTACGAAGCAACAGCGAGCTAGTAGAAGGTGAAAGACTAGCAGTGAACGAAAATATGAAGAACACCTTCGAGCTGTCTACCGAAAGCAATGCAAGTAGGCTAGAACGTCTCTAGTTATGTTACAACTAGCGGGTATCGAGTACTCTTTGAAGTATTTTCCGTACCATGTATATCTTTGGATTTATATGTTACACGATACTCGCACACTATGTGCGTTTTTTAATTATAAGGGGGATATTAAAATGTGTGGTTTTTTAGTCGTTGGAAGTGAGGAATTTGAATTACAGGTTTTCCAAAAAGCTTTAGATAAAGCAGCGTATCGTGGGCCTGATTATCAACATGTCTCAATTGATCATGGAATAACATGGGGATTTAACCGTTTATCAATTATGGATTTATCAACAAATGGAAATCAACCTTTTGTTTATAAAGATTATACACTTGTATGTAATGGTGAAATATATAACTATCCAGCATTAAAAACAAAATTAGAAAGTAGCTATACTTTTAAATCTGGTAGTGATTGTGAAGTTTTGATTCCATTATATGAACAATATGGACTTGAAATTTTATGTAAATATTTAGATGCTGAATTTGCTCTTGTTTTATACGATAACAAAACAAAACAGTTAATGGCAGCAAGAGACCCAATGGGAATTAGACCTATGTTTTATGGTTATAGTAAAAAAGAACATCAAATATGTTTTGCTTCCGAAGCCAAAGCTTTATTTGATTTATGTGATAATATTATGCCTTTTCCACCAGGACATTATTATTTAGATGGTCAATTTGTTTGTTATAATGATTTAAGTAATCCTAAAACAATCGTTGATGATGATTTAGAAACAATTGCTGGAAAATTAAAAACAAAACTTGAAAAAGCCGTAGAAAAAAGATTTATGTCTGATGTTCCAATTGGATATTTATTAAGCGGTGGATTAGATTCTTCTTTAGTATGCGCCATTGGTCAAAAATTATCAGATAAACCTATTCGTACTTTCGCTATCGGTATGGAAAGTGATCCTATTGATTTAAAATATGCTAAACAAGTTGCTGATTATTTAGGAACAGAACATACAGAAGTTATTATGAATAAAGAAGATCTCTATCAACATCTAAAAGAAGTCATCTATCATCTCGAAACTTTCGATATTACAACAATTCGTGCGAGTATGGCCATGTATATTTTATGTAAATATATTCACCAAAATACCGATATTAAAGTTATTATGACTGGTGAAGTTTCAGATGAATTATTTGGTTATAAATATACTGATTTTGCACCTAACGCTAAAGCTTTCCAAGAAGAATCAAGTAAAAGAATCAAAGAACTTTATATGTATGATGTCTTAAGAGCCGATCGTTGTATTTCTGCACATGCTCTTGAAGGACGTGTTCCTTTTGCTGATCTTGATTTTGTTGATTATTCTATGTCTATTGATCCTGCTAAAAAAATGAATGTTTATAATAAAGGAAAATATTTGTTAAGACATGCTTTTGAAGGAACTGATTATTTACCACACGATATTTTATTTAGAGAAAAAGCAGCTTTTTCTGATGCTGTTGGTCATTCAATGGTAGATTATTTAAAAGAATTAGCTGAAGATAAATACAGTGATGAAGATGTTTTAAATGCTAAAGATAAATATTCATATTGTACACCTTTCACCAAAGAATCATTAATGTATAGAGATATTTTTGAATCATTCTTCCCACAACAAGGAAAATGGATCAAAGATTTCTGGATGCCAAATAAAGAATGGGAAAACTGTGATGTTGATGATCCAAGTGCTCGTGTGCTTAAAAACTATGGAGATTCTGGAAAATAAAAATAAAGCAATGCTAGATGTTTATTCTAGTATTGCTTTTTCTTCGTTTATTTTATTTTCAATAAATATCTTTTCTAATTCTCTTAAAAAGAATTGTGATGTCCTATAATTCCTTTTTTTAGGTCCTTTTACATGCTTATGTTGTTTTCTAGAAAGATGTCCTAAATAACGAGAAGTCAACAAATTATTAATATTATCTTCTGTAATTCTTTTCCCCGATACATGAAGTATCGTTACATTTTTAAGCAAAGCTAAACTTGCAAGTCCATAATCTTGACTAATCAATAGATCACCTTCTTGTAAATAAGAAAGAATCATTTGATCAACACTATCTTTTCCTACTTCACACATAATTATTTGAATTCTTTCATCTTCAATAACATGTGCAAAATCAATAAACAATAAAACTTCTACTCCATAATGCAAAGCAAGTTCAATAACTTTTTGACGATCAGGACAAGCATCTCCATCAATTAATAAACGCATAAGCCACTTCCAATAAGCACTAGCATAGCAATAACACCACCAATAAAGCCACCTAAATGCCCTGTTTTAGAAATATTTTTATCTGCCAACGTAAAAACAACATTAATAGCAATGACAGGAATAAATTGTTTTAAAACCATTAAAAATGGTCCTTGAAAAACAACACCTAAAGTCACAATAGCTCCCAAAAACCCATAAAAAATACCGCTTGCACCTAAAGTAATCGTATTTTGATAACGTCCCTCTTTTTTAGATGTCATATAAGTAATAAGATAAGAAAAAATTCCAGAAATTAATACTAGATACAAATATTCTAAACTTCCCAAAAAAGGTTCAAAGAAAGTTCCACCCAAATAATAAAGTGCATAACAATTCATAAAAATATGAACTAAATCAACATGAACAAAATTAGCTGTTAAAAAGCGCCAATACTCTTGTTTATATTCTATTTTAGGAGGATAAAAAGCTCCATATTTAATAGCTAACACTGATTTTTCATCTGAATGATCTATAAAATTAATAATGACATAAATGGCTACGGATATCACAATCATCGCTAAAGTTACACTCATTTTTTCTTCTCACTTTCATTTTTAATCACTTCTACTTTTCTTGTTCTTTGAATATTATTACCCTGACTATTTGTAATTGAGTAAATAACTTCATAGGTTCCTACTTCTTCAGTATTGACTGTATTTTTCAAAATCTTAATTTGATGTGTAATATCATTTCCATTACCATCACTAGCTTTAACACCTTCCATAATATCAAAATGTGTTCCTTGAACAATTTCAACATCATCAATACCTTCAAGCGTTGGATGATTTCCTAAGCTTCCCACAACAATCTTAGCTCTTAATTTAGCCGCTTGATTTCCCACTACATCTTCTACAAGAATATTAACTATATAAGAACCTTTTTTTGTGAATTTAAGAGTTGTATTTTTTGTTCCATCATCCTCTAAAAAATAAGCAATAACTTCTGATTGATCATCTACTTTATCGATCAAATTCAAAGCACTAATTTCTTCATTTAAATTCACATTAAAAACAACTTGTTTTAAAGTTACAACTGGTTTTGTTGTATCTTGAATTTTAATGTAAAATGGAAATTCTACTCCCGCATAAGAAGCCGATACTTTATAAACACCTATCTCATTTTTTAAATTAGAAAAATTTAATTGTACCTCATTAATAACATTTGCATTAGCATTGACATAATCTGCCGGATTATTAGAAATTGGTGTTCCATATTCATAAACAAAAGTATCTCTTTTTAAAGTAACGGGTGTTATTCTAAAAGCAAAAATCGTAAGAAGAGTACTTACAACAACAAAGAATGTTAAAACAATACCAATTATTTTCTTCTTCATTGTTATCACCTCTTTCTAACCTATTATACCATCTCATTATGTCTTTTTTGTGAAAAGTACCGTACTTTTGACAATATATTATGCCTTCATTTCAAAAAAAGCAACATAAATCAAACTCTATGTAAAAAAAACATAAAAAAAGGATAAGAGTAATTTCCTATCCTAATCTTTTTAATACTTTTTCTTTACCTAATAATTCCATAGAAGCTGCTAAATCAGGGCCATGCATAATACCAGTTGTCGCAATACGTAAAGGCATGTATAACATTTTTCCTCTTGCTTTTGCTTCTTTTTGTGTCGCTTTAATACAAGCAAAAATTTGATCTTGTTTAAAATCTTCTTCAGCTAATTCTGCGACTTTAGATTTAAATACAGCTAAAGTATTTGGAATAGCTTCATCTTTCATAAATTCAATAGCTTCTTCTTCTAAATGAATTTCATCTTCAAAGAATAATTTAACTTGTTCAACGATTTCTTCACCACAAGAAATATGATCTCTATGCACTTCTACTAATTTTTCAATCCATGCTTCACTTTTATTGCTTAAATCATAAGCTTCTTTTAAGAATGGTAAACATAATTCTGTTAATTGTTTTGTATCTAATTTTTTAATATATTGGCTATTGATCCATTTTAATTTATTCATATCAAAAATAGCCCCAGATTTAGAAATACGTTTAACATCAAACGCTTCAATTAATTCATCTAATGAGAAGATTTCTTGTTCACCTTCAGGTGACCATCCAAGTAAAGCAATATAATTTAAGATTGCTTCATTTAAGAAACCTTTATTAATTAAATCTTGATAAGATGCATCCCCATTACGTTTTGATAATTTATGTTTTTCATCTTTCATAACAGGTGGACAATGAATATATGATGGTACATCCCATCCAAATGCTTGATAAATTAAATTATATTTAGGTGTTGAAGATAAATATTCATTTCCTCTTACAACATGTGTGATGTTCATTAAATGATCATCTACGATATTCGCAAAGTTATAAGTTGGATAACCATCACTCTTTAATAAAACCCCTTCAGCAAGTCCAGCATTTTCTACTTCAATATGTCCATAAACTTCATCTTCAAAAGAAGTAATTCCAGTACTTGGAATTGTTTGTCTAACAACATATTTTTCACCATTAGCGATTCTTTGTTTTGCTTCTTCTAAAGAAAGATGTTTACAAGGATCAATATATCCTAATTCTTCATTATCAGATTCTTCTTTTGCTTTATTGATTGTTTCTTCATCACAGAAACAATAATGTGCTCCCCCTAATTCAACTAATTTATCAGCATATTCTTTATAAATAGCTAATCTTTCAGATTGAACATAAGGTCCAACTTCTCCTGGTTTATTAGGTCCTTCATCATAACCTAATCCTGTTTGATCCATAACTTTATAGATCATATCAACAGCACCTTCAACTTCTCTTTCTTGATCAGTATCTTCAATTCTTAAAATAAAATCTCCATGATCATGTTTAGCAATTAAATATTCATATAATGCTGTTCTTAAGTTACCGATATGCATATATCCAGTTGGACTAGGTGCAAATCTTGTTCTTACTTTTGCCATTTCTATACTCCTTTTTTCCTTAATAATACAACCGCTTGAGCTACCATTCCTTCTTGTCTGCCGACAAAACCAAGTTTTTCTCCACGTGTTGCTTTAATGTTAATTTGGCTGATGTCACAATGTAATTTACTTGCGACATTTTCTCTCATTTTTTGAATATGTGGAGCCATCTTAGGTGCTTCACACATAATAATACTATCAAGGTTATTGATTTCATAACCTTCTTTATCCATCAGTTGATAACAATGTTCCAATAAAACCATTGAAGAAATTCCTTTATATTGAGGATCCGTATCTGGAAAATGTTTTCCAATATCACCAAGACCTAATGCCCCAATAATACTTTCAATAATGGCATGTAATAAAACATCTGCATCGCTATGTCCTAATAAACCTTTATCATGGTCAATTTTTACACCACCAATATATAAATCTCTTCCTTCTACTAATTGATGAATATCAATCGATTGTCCTATTCTAAACATGTTATCACCTTCCGCAAACATTCTAGCACATATTTTCTAATTTATGAAGTATTGGATGTTTTATAATCAAGGAAAATATGGTAAACTAAAACATATAAAAATTATGGGAGGACTTCCTATGGATAAAGAAGAAGTAGTAAGTAAAAATTTTATTGAAAAAATTATAGATCAAGATTTAGCGGAAGGAAAATATACAAAAATTGCGACACGTTTTCCTCCTGAACCAAATGGTTATTTACACATTGGTCATGCTAAATCAATCTTATTAAATTATGGAT
>OHBY01001042.1_pt1 | contig 9450 bp, 7 predicted proteins | sample 1577531 | NCBI WGS metagenome assembly OHBY01 (sample SAMEA3879564, study PRJEB24766) | human gut metagenome | biome: human-associated habitat; feature: feces | place: USA | collected 1985/1987 | reverse complement strand
GAAGCTTCATTCTGACAGCCGTCATCTTAGGCAGTTTCAAATATTTTCCTTCCAGTTTGCAATCAAGAAATTCGATCTGAAAACTCCTGTCAGAGAAGATGACGACGATCTTGAAGCAGAGAAAAAAGTTGAATTAGGAAGCAACGATTACACAGCAGTCGCAGCAAAAATCCTCGAAGGCTGTGGCGGAAAAGAAAACATCACAAGCATTGACAACTGCATCACAAGATTAAGACTTGAAGTAAAAGATATTACTGCAGTCAGTGATAAAGTAATCAAATCTGCTGGTGTTGCTGGTGTTATCAAACCTGGCAAAACTTCCGTACAGGTAATCATTGGACCAAAAGTTCAGTTTGTAGCTGACGAATTCTCCAAACTTTGCGAATAATTTAAAAATCAATACCGGACTATCCTGATGGGTAGCCCGGTATTTTTTTACTTCATTCTTGCTTTACTAATCAAAAAATGTCTGTTTTTTATCGTTGCTGCTTATATTCGAAGCATGATTTTTGCCATAAATTCACCATCCTTATATGTAAAGTTACTATCACCACCATTTCTTTCTGTGATATGGCGTATGGATTGAATTCCTATTCCATTTCCCGAATGCTTTGTAGACTGAAAAACACCATTCTTTTCCAGTATCTTTGCATCGAAATTATTCTCAGCCTGAATCAGAAGAATATGTGTATGATGCAAATACATCTTTATAACAATCTTTCTTCTGGAATCTTCTGTCTTCAGACTTGCCTCTATTGCATTTTCCAGAAGGTTTGAGAGCACCAGACATATATCCATCTCATCCCCCAAAAAGTTATCTGGAATATCAATCTGTGCCAGAAAAGGAATACCTTCTTGTTTTGCATGATTCGAATAATATCCAAGTATACTGTCCACAGCCTGATTATCGCAGAAATGGAAATCAAAACTTGGCATTTTTCTGTCGGCACTGGAAAGATATTCTTTAATTTTTTCCATATCACCTTTTTCTGCCAATGCAGCCAGCTGAAGATAATGATGCCGGATATCGTGACGTACCTGTCTTGTCTCTTCAATAGCCGCACAAAGATTGTCATATCTGGAGCGCTGCAGAGAAAGGAAATGATTTTCCTGCTGAAGCCTTGCATTTTTATTCAGACTTAATGCCATCATAAGAAATATCGCATAAAAGAGAGTCAGAATTATTAAAAGAACAATACTGACTACTATGTAAATCTGTAAAATCCGCCCTGTATATAAAGTACTCTGATATTTTGGGACCATGAATTGATTTAATCCGATAAAAATCAACGGCAGGATCCAGAATATATACCACGTCTGAGCGAAATTTTCATCTGCTATCAGAATCCGTACCATATGCGTGGCAGGATACCATGCAATCAATACAAAGCTCAGACAGATGAGATAAAAAATCCCTGCTTTCACACATAACCATAATTGTTTTTCTGCGATATCAGGTTCAAAGATCATAATAGCATTTACTGCCCTGGACAGACTTTTTACGCACGCAAAAACAGCACAGACTGCCAGAAAAATACTACTGGATTTCCAAATGGAGATCTGAAGAGTTTTATGATAAAGCAGCATGAGAAACAGCAATACAGGAATCAAAAACAAAGTAGTCATAATCTGAAAATAATAACAGACAATACCTCCTGACAGGCTGATTCCCAAAAGCAGCGGAAACATCCATAATCCAAGTTTAAAAGGAGCCTGCCTCAGGCAGGTCTTTACCGGCAGATATGCAAGAAGCATACCCGGAATAATTACAGCAATTTCCAATATCGGACGCATTATTTCACTCATTTTTATTTTCCTCACTGAAACAAAAATTCCATAAAAGTCTGCCTTGCATTTTTAAGCAGCTTACGACTGACAGGAATATTATTATCATCATCCATAAGAAACATATTTCCATCAAAATCAACCGCATGCTCCAAATTGATAACAATCCCTCTATTGCATGAATAAAAGCGAGAATCCATTTTCAGCGAAGCCGTAAATGCCTCAAAAGACTGACGGGTGAGCATCTCCTTTCCACCCGTAGTGTGTATATGGATCATGTGTGAAAAATGTTCTGCGTAAATAATATTTTTAAAAGGGATCTGTATGTTACTTCCATTCACTTTTACATCAATGTACTTTCCAGAATCTGGAATTCTGGAGAGTATTTCATCAAGCAGTGTTGAAATTTCTTTTTCGTTATATGGTTTTACAAGATAATGCAGTGCCCTGACTCTGAATCCTTCCAATGCATGATCTGTGGATGTGGTAGTGAAAATCAGGAAACAATCTGAATCTGACATTCTAAGTTCTCTTGCAATTTCAATTCCATTTGCGCCATTCATATAAATATCCAAAAACACTACGGTAAAAGGGCGTTTTTTTGCTGCCGCCAGAAATTCTTCTCCTGATTCAAACTCAACGAAATCACCAGGAATATTCCTTTTTGAAAGCTGGTTACTAAGCCATCCATACAATACCGCACGCTCTTCTTTTATATCATCGACAATCGCAATTCTCATAGTCGCTCCCCCTTCATGTTTCTGAAACATATAAAGAGTATAGCATAATTTTTTTATCCAATCCATGAAAGTGTTTTTGCAATTCGTGCCATTTTCTGCTGTTTCGTGACAGAATTCTTGAAATTCTTCTTACTTTTCATATAATAAAACAAACGAATATCCCTCACAATAACTTACTTGATTCCACTAAATATGCTTTTAAATATAGGTGAAAGGAGGAGATTTGTGTATCGTATTGCAGTATTAACTGATTTAAAACATGAAGGGGAACATTACGCAAAAGTAATTAATGATTACTGCATAAATCAAAAGCTTTTTCCATTACTTGAAACTTATCAGAATCAGGAAGTTTTTTTTAAAGAGATACAAACGCATATACCAGATATTGTACTTCTTGTACTACCTGGAGTAGATGGACTTAATGCGACAGAACATCTGCGCTCCTTATTTCCTGGCTGTGGAATTATCTGGTGCAGCAATTTAGATTTTTCACTTCATGCTTTCAGGCTTCGTGTAGAATACTTTTTTCTGGAACCAGTGAGGGACGATGAAATCCAGGAAGGTCTCAGAGCCTGGTTCAGATTGAAAAAAACAATCATTTAAACAATATAATTTCAGGAGGAAAATGAATGAAGAAAAGAACTTTATTCCTTGCAATGACAGCATTAATGATCACTATGACATCTGGAGGCAGCCTGACTGCCGTATATGCCGATGAAATACCAACAGAAGCAGCCGAAACCTCTGAATCAACAGAATTACCAATAAAACCTCTGACAGCCAAAATAGTGGATGAAAATCCTTATATGGCAAAAAGTGATTCCAATATTCACCATGACTGCTACAATACTGACTCTACAGATGAGGTGCTTCCTGTTGATATCTATTCAGAAATCAATGTTTCTTATGAGAAGACAAATCCAAATGCTTCTCCTGCAATCTTTTTTGACACTTACGGACATGCCGTAGTTCCGTTCCTTGGCGGGCTCGCCATTCGCGACATCAATGCTGATGAAACTCAGACACTGGGCTGCTTTTCTCCAAAACAGCATGATGGTGGTGGTTATATGATCCAGAGTTCCTATTCCTTTGTCGATGAGAGCAACCGTCTGGTATGTCCTACCAGCAACAATCATGTTCTTATGCTGAAGGCAACTGATGACGAAGGTAATGTCCTTCCTGAATTTGAAAAGGTACTTGATATTGATATAAAAACAGCTGCCGAAGAAAAACTTGGAAAAACACTGGATCAGAATCTTCTTTCTGTCGTATTTGATTATGATGGAAATCTGTGGTTTGCAACAGGTGGATTCCGTATTTATCCTGATCGAAAACAGCAAGGGGCAGTTGGTTATATTTCCCGGGCGGCCATTGATTCTATTCTGAACGGTGAAGAAATAAACCTGTCAGATGCCGTATTTGTATACGAATTAACTCCTGGTGAAGGTGCAGAAAACGGAATTTCTGCTTCAAAAGATGGCGCTGTAATCCTTACAAATACAAACTGTTATCTGTTCCAGGCAGATAATGGAATAAATAAAGTATGGCAGACTGCTTATGAAAGTGTCGGTGCCAAAGAGAGCAAAGAAGGAGATTCTACAACCGGTGGCTGTCTTGCATGGGGAAGTGGATGTTCCCCATCTTTGACAAAGGATCTTGTTATGTTTACAGACAACCAGAACCCGGTAAATCTGCTTGCACTGGACATGAAAACCGGTGAAACAATGGCAACCATGCCAGTCATCGATGAACTTCCTGAGGATGTACAGGTATCTGTTGAAAACTCAGCAATCGTATACGATAACGGATCCGGAACAGTAAGTACGATCGTGTGCAACTGGTTTGGTGCTGGAAGTGCCAACCTTGGGAAAGAAGACAGCGACTCATCCATACAGAGCTATGAAAATATTTATGATGTAAACTGGTTAAGACAGGGAAACAGCATGATTGCTCCTGGTGTGGAACGCGTAGATACAATAAAAACAGATGATGGTTATGAAATGAAGAGCATCTGGTGCAGAAGTGATCTCTCTGACACTTCTATGCTGAAGCTTTCTACCGCGACCGGATACATTTACGGTTATGTTCAGGATATGGAAACCAGCATGTGGCAGTATATTATGCTTGATTTTGAGACCGGTAAAACTGTGTTCACGATGAATGTATCAAATAAACCTGGATATAATAACATGGCGATTGGCATGTATGCAGGAAACAGTGGAAATGCCCTCTATTGTCCAACCGGATATCTTGAACTTCTGAGATTACAGGATCGATTTGTATATCTTCCGGAAATGCCTTATCGTAAAGTCAATCTGGACAAGGCTAACCGAAACGTTTTAAGTCAGGATAAGTTTGAGGCTGATGGCGGACAGGGAACTGTAACAGGATGGCTGAATACTGTCACAGTTGAAAATGTTCATCCAAATACTACGGTTGCTCTGCGTATGAAGGGTATATCCGGAGAAACTGGAAGTCTTAAACTTTATTCCTATGAAACAGATGGTTCTTTAAAAGAGGTCCCTGCAGAATTGTGGCATATTCAGACAGAAGCTGGTGAAACACCAGATACTTTATCTGACAATATATTATACGAAGTTCACTTTACCGTACAGGATAATGAAGCGTTTGATCTTTGCGAAGAGGAAAAAGAAATTAAAATCTCAGCTGTACTTGGAAACGCATAAACAAAACTTGTATCGGGAGTATCCCAAATGCGGGAGTATCCCAAAGTTTGTGTAAACCTCCAAACTGATGTAAGATAGAATTACTCAGTTTGGAGGTTTATTTTATGGCAAGAAAAAAGGATTCACCACAAAAAGCAGCGCTTAGAGAACTCATGGGAAACTACCTGAAAGAAAACAATGTAAAAGTAAAAGATGGAACAGATGTTAATTCCATTATGCGGGATATGATGTCTATCATTTTGGAAGGTGCCCTTGATCAGGAATTGGATGAAGAACTGGGATATTCCAAGTATGATTATCGAAATAAAGAAACCGATAATTCCAGGAATGGACATTCCCAGAAAACATTACATACCAGTTACGGAGATATGGAGATTGATATTCCAAGGGATCGAAAAGGTGACTTCGAACCACAGGTTGTAAAGAAGTATCAGAATTCGATTACGCAGGACATGGAAGAAAAGATCATTTCCATGTACGCAAAAGGAATGACTACTGCCGATATAGAAAGCCACATGCGTGAATTATACGATCTTGAGATCTCCGACAGTACTGTCAGCCGGATCACTGATAAGATCCTGCCAATAGTAAAAGAATGGCAGGAAAGGCCATTAGAAAGTGTGTATGCTGTTGTATTTATGGATGCGATCCATTTCCATGCCCGTAGTGAGGGGCGGATTGTAAAACGTGCTGTTTACATTGCGATTGGGATCGATATGGAAGGACGTAAGGATGTCCTCGGAATGTATGTTGGTCAAAATGAAAGTGCCAAGTTCTGGCTCTCCATCCTGAATGGCCTGAAAAACCGGGGTGTAGAAGATATATTGATTGCGTGTGTGGATGGACTGACCGGTTTTCCACAGGCAATTGAAGCAGTATTTCCCCAGACCGAAATCCAGCAGTGCATAATCCATCAGATCAGGAATACCACGAAATTTGTTTCTTACAAAGAGATCAAACCACTTATGGCAGATCTGAAGCGTGTATATGCAGCTCCTACAGAAGAAGTTGCATTGGCAGAACTGGACAGCTTTGACGAAAAATGGAGCGGGAAATACCCTAAGATTGCAAAGTCATGGAAAGATAACTGGGCAAATCTTTCAACGTATTTTAAGTATCCGGAAGCTGTCAGACGTCTGATCTATACCACGAACACGATTGAAGGATTTAACCGCCAGCTCCGGAAAGTCACCAAATCCAAGACGGTATTTCCATCCGATGACAGTCTCCTGAAAATGCTGTATCTGGCCATGATAGATATCACCAAGAAATGGACGGGACACCGTCAGGATTGGGGACAGATCCATTCTCAGCTGGAAATTTTCTTCGAAGAAAGATTGGAAAGGTTATAAGCAGAATGCATGCTAGGCAGGGCTGGCACAGCCAGTCCTGCTTGACATGCCCTAAAACTGCATTATAATACAAACAAGGACAGAACCCTGAAAAACAGGTTCTGTCCTCGATAACTAATGACATATCTTATATCAGTTTTTTCTGTTTACACAAAACTTGAAACGCTCTCTGTCAATAAGCTTACTAAAATGTTTCTTGTCTTTTTCACTTTGTTTTTCCTCCTGATTATTTTTTTTCATTTTGTGCTGCTGTTAATTTCTCTTTTTCCTTCCACTTCTTTCCCATTATAACGTGCCCAAAAGTTCTGCTTCAGCTATATTGTCAGACCTCTCCTTTGAGCCGTTATATTTTTACATTATACTAATCTTATTATAAGCGGTCAATATTTTCCAAGATCATAATTCACGAAAATCTTTTTCGTGGTTACCGTTCACAGTAACACGCTTCGCGCCGCAATTCTCGGGTTTTCTGTGAACTTTGTTCGCAAAAAAACACCTCGCGGAATGTTACAGTGAACAATAACTTTTCGTGTTAATTGCAATTCAAACTTCCACTCCAGGAGCGTGTTTGAAAAAGGCTTTCCTATAACTAATCGGCAACTTTCTTCCTTTTATTGACTCAAATGAATGTCAGCAGTTAACTTTGGAGGATAGTATGTGTTCCCTTACCGCCCGTGAACGTCGTATGCTCGAAAAATCCTGGGCAAAACCGTTTGCAGAAAAAATATTCCCCCTGATCAACGAAGAAAATTTTTCCGTCCTTTATAGTGATAAAGCTTCCCGCTCCAATACTTCTGTAAATGTGATCGTTGGCGGTATGGTGCTCGAAGAGCTTATGGGACTGACGGATGAGGAATTCATGGATTCCCTTCTTTTTGATATCCGTTTCCAGTATGCCCTCCATACCACCAGTTTTAAAGAGCAGCCTGTCAGTGACCGTACATTTAGCCGTTTCTGCAGAAGGTGTCTTACTTACGAAACAGAGACTGGCATTGACCTGATCCATGATACGGTAAAAGAACTCTCTGGGGAAATGGCAGCCCTGATGAAGCTTAATGACAGAATGAAAAGGATGGGTTCCCTTATGGTTGCTTCTAATATGCGGAAGTTTGGGAGGATGGAGCTATGGGTTCCCAGATCCTGCAGAATCCCTCTGACCCGTATGCAACTTACCGTGAAAAAGCGGGAAACAAAAACGTGGTTATACAGCAAACATTGTGGAAACTGTTGGAGATAACGGTTCCATCGTAACAAATTACCAGTATGAAAAAAACACACATAGTGACAGCCAGTTCCTGAAAGAAACTGTTGAATCCATGGAAAAAACAGAGGAGCCAACAGTGCTTATAACAGATGGGGCCTATAGCGTCAGGGACAATACAAACGCTGCAGCAGAAAAAAACATTGACCTTGTAACAACGGATCTGACAGGCCGTGAAGCAAAAGATATCGCAGCAGATTTTGAGTTCACAGAAGATGGAAAGAAAGTGATACACTGCTCAGCCGGAAACCCACCCAAAAGCTGCAATTATATCAACCAGACTGGACAATGCAGGATATCATTTCCAAAAAACAAATGTGAAAACTGTCCACACCGTGACCAGTGCAACCCCAAGCTGTTTAATAGGACCAGTATGGTTTTTCTGTCTAAAAAATCCTTTGACAGAGCAAAGACACAAAGGAAAATGAAGACAGAAAAATATAAGGAACTGTCCCGGATCAGAAACGGAGTGGAAACAATCCCATCCATCCTGCGGAGAAAATACCAGATAGACCATATGCCGGTAAGAGGGCTTCTCCCCACTAAACTTCGTTTTGGGATAAAACTGGCAGCCCTGAACTTCAAGAAGCTGTTTGGATATCTGAACAGTGTGGGTCAGTGCGCCTTAATTCTCCAGATCAGTTAACAGAGCAGAAACAGTGGTGTGGGTTATTACCCCAAAACAGAGCTAACAATGGATATTTGTTGTTTTATAAGAAATTTTCAAGGAACATAGATTTCTATGGGCGATAATTATTATGTTTTGACACCCATATCATATTTAAAACATATCTGGAATTTGATAGCAGTAGTCTGCACCCCCTAAACTGACTACGATATGACTACTACAGACGGAAGTGATTTGCTTCATTTTGCACTTTTTTGCAAAAAATGTAGTAAATGAGAAGAAAACTACGATGCCATGAAATGCTGATAAAACCTTGCAAAATACGGCATTTCACGGCAGTTTGAGAGGAGAAAAAACAATGATTCGAGTACTTTTCGTATGCCACGGCAACATTTAACATAACATAGCAAGAATTCTCCTTCCTCTATAGGTGGGAGATGAATTGTAGATCTGAGCATAAATGCTCAAAAGAATTTTATAAACGGAAAAGAAAACGCTTGTTCGCGTGTTGGAATTGTATTATAATAATAAAAAGAGAACATATTGTTCAAAAAATGATGATTGAAATCATTCATATGTAGGAATAAGGTGAGGAAAATAAATCGGGCAGTAAAAATAAGAATCTATCCAAATGCAGAACAACGTGTGCAAATAGAAAAAACAATCGGCTGCAGCCGATTTATCTATAACTGTATGCTTGCTGACAAAATGGAACATTATAAAAAAGAAAAAAAGATGTTAAGGAACACACCAGCCAGTTACAAGAAAGAATATCCCTGGCTGAAAGAGGTGGATTCATTGGCGTTAGCAAATGTACAGATGCATCTGGAAAGCGCATTCCATAAGTTTTTTCGTGAACCATCTGCAGGATTTCCACGTTTCAAATCAAAGAAGTCATCAAGAAAATCTTATACAACAAACGTAGTGAATGGAAATATCTTTCTGGAAGGAAAATATTTGAAACTGCCTAAGATGACGGCTGTCAGAATGAAGCTTC
>OHBY01001040.1_pt1 | contig 9467 bp, 8 predicted proteins | sample 1577531 | NCBI WGS metagenome assembly OHBY01 (sample SAMEA3879564, study PRJEB24766) | human gut metagenome | biome: human-associated habitat; feature: feces | place: USA | collected 1985/1987 | reverse complement strand
AAATATAAACTCCTCCATTATTTAAAGAGTTAAGCACACTCTCTAAGTGACTTTCTAACTCTTCTACTGATACCATATGATTTACAGTATCAAATAATGAAACCATAATATCATATTTATATCCAGTATCAAATTCAACCATATCTCCTAAGAAAAGTCTGACTTCTCTATGTTTTAATTTTCTTTGAGCTATTTTTAACATCTCTTCTGACAAATCCATACCATCACATTGATAGTTCTTTGTCATTCTTAGAAGTAATTCTCCTGTTCCACATCCTATGTCTAAAAGAGTTTTTCCATTAGGTTGTCCCTCTTTTATTAACTCTTCTACCTGCTTTTCCCAAGCTCCATAGTCAGAAAACTCCATAAATTTGTCATATAATTTTGAGAAAACTTTATACATCTATCTCTCCTTAATTAAGCTAGCTCTTTCTTTACAACTTCAGCTATCTCATTTACAACTTTTTCCACCATATTCATCTCTTTACCTTCTACCATCACTCTTACTAATGGCTCCGTTCCAGATGTTCTAACTAAAACTCTTCCAAGTCCTTCCATCTCTTTCTCTTTTTGAGCTATAAAGTCTGTTATATTTTTATTTTTATTCCAAATATTTTTCTTGTTATTATCTACAACTACATTTACTAATTTTTGTGGCCAATCTTTTATATCTCCTATCATCTCATCTAAATATTTCTTTTCATCTCTTAAAGCTTCAACTAATTTTAAAGAAGTTAAAACTCCATCACCTGTTGTTGCATATTGTAATAATATAATATGTCCAGATTGCTCTCCACCAATAGCTACATTATGCTCTATCATTTTTTCAAGTACATACCTATCTCCTACATTGGCTCTAAGTAGCTCTATTCCATTTTCTTTTAAATAATTTTCAAATCCCATATTACTCATTACAGTTGTAACAACTTTATTTTCTTTTAATTCCCCTTTTCTTTTCATTCCCATAGCAAGAGTAGCTATTATTTTATCTCCATCAATTATATTTCCGTGTCTATCTACAGCTATTAATCTATCTGCATCTCCATCATAAGCAAGACCTAAATCTGCCTCATATCCTACTACTACTTTTGTAAGAATTTCTGGATGAGTAGAACCACATCTTACATTTATATTAGTTCCATTTGGAGCATCATTTATAAGTACTACCTCTGCTCCTAGAGCTAAAAATACATCTTTAGCTATTCTATAAGCTGAACCATTAGCTGTATCTACAACTATTTTCATTCCTGAAAAGTCTCCATTTACAGAAGCTAATAAATGGTCTCTGTATGAATAATATTCATCTTCTGCATATTTGAATTTTCCAACTTTATCTCCAGCAATTGGATTAGCTAAAATAGTTGGATCATCCATAAGTCTTTCTATCTCTAATTCTACTTCATCAGGTAACTTATATCCGTTTCCAGCAAATACTTTTAATCCATTATCTTTAGCAGGATTGTGAGAAGCTGATATCATTATACCTGCATCTGCTTTCTTCGCTTTTGTTAAATAAGCTACCGCTGGAGTTGATATTACTCCTACAAAATCCACATGTACTCCCATTGAAGTAAGCCCTGCAAGCATTGCTGACCTCAACATATATCCAGATATTCTTGTATCACACCCCATAATTACTTTTATTTTCTTTTTATCTGGATTTTCCCTTTTTAAATAATATCCAAGAGCATATCCTAATCTTAAAGCTATATCTACAGTTAGCTCTCTATTTGCTTCTCCTCTTATTCCATCTGTTCCAAAGTATTTTCTCATTCTATTCTGCTCCTTCTTAAATTTAACTTTTCTCCTATAAAGCCAGTAATAACCCCAGCTCCTACTCCTATAATTAAAAAAATCCACACAAACCCCATAATAGACTTTGAATATAAAGAAACATTTCTAAACATAAGGAAATATACTACTATGAGTTGAAATAGATTGTGTAGAAAAGCTGATAACGAACTGATTGCTATCAATGAAAGATATTTTCTAAATTTATATAACCCTATCATAAATATAGTTGTCAAAGTCCCTGCAACAAAACTTATTATAAACCCAGGTGTAAATAATGTACCTAACATTAATCCTTGAATAAAGATTCTAAGTAATACTAACTCAACAGCAAACTTAGAATCAAATTTTTCAAGGGCTACCAAAACAGCTATATTTGATAGCCCTATTTTCATCCAAGGAAATGGTTTTGGAATAAAGTTTTCTGCAAGGGAAAGATATAATGCTACTAAAACAAATGCAGTTAAATATATCTCTCTTTTTCTATTTTCCATTAAACCTTTAAAGTTGCTTTCATTCCTAATCTATTACTATATTTTTCTAATATTGGCTTAACCTCTATATTTACAAATTCCTCTGTTTGCTCTGGAGCAAATCCAATAAAGTTTTTAGGGTCTAATATCTCTAATAATCTATCTTTGTCTAAGTTAAAGTATTTATCATTGATTATTCTATCAATTAAATCATTATCTTTTCCTTTAACTTTTACATTTTTTCCAGCTTCCATTGAATGAACTCTTATTCTCTCATGTAATTCTTGTCTATCTCCACCATTTTTTACACATTCCATTATAATATATTCAGTTGACATAAATGGTAGCTCAGCCATAATTCTTTTTTCTATCATTTTTGGATAAACAACTAATCCATCTAAAACATTCTTCCAAATGATTAATATAGCATCTACTGCTAAGAAAGCTTGTGGTAATGATAATCTTTTATTAGCAGAATCATCTAATGTTCTTTCAAACCACTGTGTAGCGGATGTAATTGCCGGATTCAGTGCATCAATCATCACATATCTTGACAGTGATGCAATACGCTCGCTTCTCATCGGATTTCTCTTATATGCCATCGCCGAAGACCCTATCTGTGTCTTTTCAAACGGCTCTTCGATCTCTTTTAAGTGTTGGAGAAGACGAATGTCATTTGAAAACTTATGCGCACTTGCGGCGATTCCCGCCAGCACATTCAGCACTCTCGTATCCACTTTTCTTGAATATGTCTGACCGGAAACAGGGTAACAAGCTTTAAATCCCATCTTTTCCGCGATCATCGGATCGATCTTATCGATTGTTTCCTGATCTCCGTCAAAAAGCTCCAAAAAACTCGCCTGAGTTCCTGTTGTTCCCTTCGATCCGAGAAGTTTCAAGCTCCCGAGAACATAATCCAAATCTTCCAGATCCATCTCGAACTCCTGCATCCAAAGTGTCGCTCTCTTTCCGACTGTTGTCGGCTGAGCCGGCTGGAAATGTGTAAACGCAAGTGTCGGCTGACTTTTCTGCTCTTCTGCAAATTTTGCCAGCTCGGCAATTACATTGATCAGTTTTCTGCGTACAAGTTTCAACGCCTCGGACATCACGATAATATCTGTGTTATCTCCGACATAACAGGATGTCGCGCCAAGATGAATGATTCCTTTTGCTTTCGGGCACTGTACGCCATATGCATACACGTGAGACATAACGTCGTGGCGTACCTGACGTTCTCTTTCTTTTGCCACATCATAGTTGATATCATCCTTGTGAGCTTTCAGTTCATCAATCTGCTCCTGAGTGATATTCAGGCCAAGTTCTTTTTCTGTTTCAGCCAGAGCGATCCACAATCTTCTCCAGGTGCGAAATTTCATATCCGGAGAAAAAATGTACTGCATTTCCTTGCTGGCATAACGCTCTGAAAGGGGACTTACGTATCTGTCTGTACTCATGTATTTACTCCTATCATCTCACTCGATTAACCGCAGGGGTAACTGCGGTTGCTCGGATTTCCTATCATTACGCAGAAATTATATAACATTGCATCATTAAAAGCAATCCCTTTATTCCTCTCCCTGATGAAATTTACCAAGGAATTCTTTGATTCGTGCATTACTTGAAGAAAATACTTCCTGTGGAGTACCTTCTACAGCAATTACACCTTTATCCATAAAAATAACTCTGTCGGAAATATCCCGAGCAAAGTTCATTTCATGTGTCACGATCACCATCGTGATATGGATATCCGCCAGTGAACGGATTACTCTCAAAACTTCTCCGGTAAGTTCCGGATCAAGTGCGGAAGTCGGCTCATCAAAGAACAGGATTTTTGGATTCAGTGCAAGGGCTCTTGCTATCGCAACTCGCTGGCACTGTCCGCCTGACAACTGATACGGATAAGCATCTTCTTTATCAGACAATCCCATCTTTGCCAGAAGATCTCTCGCTTCTCTGTAAACCTCATCTTTATTTCTCTTCTGCACATGGATTGGTGCATCGGTAATATTTTTCATGACCGTATAATGCGGAAACAGATTAAAGTTCTGAAAAACCAGGCCAAAGCAGGACTGAATCTCTTTCAGTTTTGTTTTATTCGGCAGACAGACTTTACCATTTTCGGTCCAGACCGTTTTATTTCCCATATAACTTACTTCACCGTCATCAATCAATGTCAGCAGTGTCGCACAGCGAAGAAGCGTGGATTTACCGGAGCCTGAGGAACCGATAATTGAAACGACCTCTCCTTCATTTACATGAATCGACACATCTTTCAGTACCTGAAGACCGTCGAACTCTTTTTTGATATGATTCATTTCCAGAAGACTTGTACTCAAAGCATTTCCTCCTAACGATAGTAATTCAGTTTCTTTTCAAACCATTCCATAACCCAGGCAACTACAAAGTTAAAGATATAGTAGAATACCCCGGCGATCACAAACGGAACAACTGTTGTCTGCGCAGCTGCGATCTGTTTTGCCAGCGCAAACATCTCAATATAAGATACCGAATAAACAAGGGAGGTATCTTTGACAAGTGTAATGACTTCATTTGTCACAGAAGGAAGCACGATCTTTACAACCTGCGGTAATACGATTTTGAAAAATGTCTGGCTTTTATTGTATCCCAGAAGCTGTGCTGCCTCATACTGTCCCACCGGAATCGACTCAATTCCGGAACGATAGATTTCTGCAAAATATGCGGCATAATTCAGAGAACATCCCAGAATGATCGCGGTAAATTTATAATTGCCGATATTCATTCCCCACAGATAGAACGGTCCAAAATACCATAGCAGCAGCTGCAGCATCAGTGGTGTTCCTCGCATAATAGAAATATACGCCTTAACGATCCAGCTTAATGGCTTGAACCTGCTCACACGTCCAAAATATACAACCATGCCAAGTGGCAGGGAAAATAACAGTGTCAGAAAAAAGATCAGCAGTGTCTGCCCAAATCCCGTGGTAAGCTGTTGTAACATTACCTGAAAACTCATGTACTCTCCTCCATAAACCTACAAGAGGGATGCCACCCGGAAAACCGGGAAGCATCCCATTCTGTATTCGTATTTTATGTATTGCTTATTTTTCTTCTGTTTTATCTGTTTCTGCATCATCTGTTGCATCTTTGGAATCCTCTGTCGATGCATCATCAGAAGCTTTCAGTGTTACCATATCTGCGATTTCATACTTCTCAGCAAGTTCTGCAACCGTTCCATCATCTGCAAGTTTCTGAAGGTCTGCATTCACAATATCACAGAGTTCTGTATTACCCTTTTTAAATCCGATTGCATACTGTTCTGTATTCAGTGTCTCATCAAGGATCTTGAATCCCTCTCCTCTGGAATTCAGCTGATATTTGGCAACTCCGACATCGATTGCCAGTGCATCCAGTGCCCCTGCCTGCAGTTCTGTGAATGCAGTATTGTAATCTGCAAATTCATTCAGTGCTCCAAAGGTATCCGCCAGTTCTTTCTGTCCGCCTTCTTCCTCACTCTGAAGAAGATCCAGTGCTGCGGAAGCTGCCTGCACACCAACGGTCTTACCGGCAAGATCTGTAAGCTTCTCAATTCCGGAATCATCTGCAACAACGATTACCTGACTGTTATCTACATACGGCTCTGAGAAAGTATAATCATCTTCTCTTCCGTTCATAGTAAATCCATTCCAGATACAGTCGATAGATCCGGAATTCAGTTCCATATCCTTGGAATCCCAGTTGATTGGTTTTTTCTCCAGCTCCCAACCTTCCAGATCACACACAGCCTGTGCCAGTTCCAGGTCAAATCCTGTGTATTCACCATTCTCATCCATATATCCATATGGCGGATATTCCGCATCAAATCCAACGATCAGAGTCTTATCTTCTATTCCTGCCTGCACACTTACTGCAGATACCATTCCCAGTGCCATTACTGCTGTCATAACTACTGCAACTGCTTTTTTCTTCATCTCTCTATCTCCCTTGACATATTATTTTTCTTTTAATACGTAGCCACTCTACCACGTGAAAGTATTGATATCGTAACATACCCATTCTGACCTGTCAAGTGAATTTTGCGCTGCAGCTTTCATATAGCATACCAACTCTCTAATCTTACATCTGGTCTTTATGATGCAGTACTGTCACACTGCACGGTGGCAGATACAGATTCAGCGATCCAGCCTGGCACAGAATCTGTTTCCGGTGGTCTGTATACCCTTCCTGAGAAGATTGCACCAGCCTTGTAAATACTGTTTCTTCCAGTCTGCTGATTCCTGCCGGCCAGACTTCAATCATAACATCTCTGCCTTCATCCCGGTTGTTCAGTACGATGATCATCTGCTCCGTATGAGAGAATCTCGCATAACAGAGGCCCTGATAATCATTCCATAGGAATTTCAGAGAACCGCTTCTGAGCATTTTGTATTTCTTATGAACCGCAATCATGACCTTGTAGAAATTCAGAAGTTCCATATCTTCATGCCCCCACGGGTAAGTTCTCCGGTTATCCGGATCTGTAAATCCGCAGACACCTGCCTCATCCCCATAATACAATGTAGGAGCTCCCGGCCATGTCATCTGTATGGCAATCGCTTCACGCATGATCGCCGTATTGATATTTTCAGACGCCGCCTGTGCCCCGGCATAGGAAACACGTCCAACCCTGTGATTTGTTCTGGTAAGGAATCTGGAATGATCATGATTTGACAATTCATTCATCGCAGTGTGAAGAGATGACATATGCAAAGAGCGCATATGCGTCTTCATTGCTCCGATAAACGCATCACTGTTTCCATAAAGATCCTCTCTATATTCATCACTGTGTTTTTCCATTCCGGTCAGGAACCATGTCACAGGCTCCATGAACGCATCATAGTTCATGACAGAATCCCACTCATCTCCCTGCAGCCATCCTTCCGGACTTCCATAATGTTCTGCAAGAATCAGTGCTTCCGGATTCGCTTCCTTGACCGCTTTACGGAAATCTTTCCAGAACTGGTGATTAAACTCATTGCTGTGTCCCAGATCTGCTGCCACATCCAGTCTCCAGCCATCCACATTATATGGCGCAGACACCCACTTCTGTGCCACTTTCAGGACATAATCATACAATTCTCCTGAACCTTCATAATTCAGTTTAGGAAGTGTATCATGCGTCCACCATCCATCATAAGTCGGATTATAAGGCCAGCGATTCTGATCATGAAAATCAAAGAAATAGCGATACGGACTGTCTGCAGATATATAAGCTCCCGGTGCATAACCTTCCTGTCCTTCATATATTCTTTCTCTGTCCATCCACTTATTAAAAGATCCACAATGGTTGAATACTCCATCCAGAATAATCTTCATGCCACGTTTATGCAGTTCTTCCACAAGCTGTGCAAACATCTGATTACTTGCCTCCAGATTGCGCTTATCTGTCACACGCCGGATGTATTTTGTGGCATGTGTATTATCTCGATCCTCCGGTGCAAGCAGTCCGTCACAGTCTTCAACGATCTTTCCGTAATGTGGATCCACATAATCGTAATCCTGACAGTCGTATTTGTGGTTACTTGGTGATACGAAGATTGGATTCAGATACAGCACTTCAACGCCCAGCTCTTCAAAATAATCCAGTTTGTCAATAATGCCCTGCAGGTCTCCTCCATAGAATTCCCTGACTCCCATAACTGCCGGAGTCTTGGACCAATCTGTCACTTTTTCACTGTGTTCACCAATATATGCATATTCGTCGCTTTCCACATCGTTGGACGGATCTCCATTGCGGAATCGATCCACAAAAATCTGATACATCACCGCACCCTTTGCCCAATCAGGTGTATGATAATTCGGATAGATTTCAAACTGTGCCCATTCCTGCAGCTCAGAACAGACTCCCTGTTCCGTGTAATAGCATGTAGCCCATCCATACTGAATTTCAAAATGATACCGAAAAATCTCTTCCGGCATCACAATCTTTGTTCCATAATAATCAAAACCTTTTGTGGTTTTGTATACTTTCATTTTATATTTCTGATCTCCGGATACGAGATATACCGCATCCACATTATTCTTCTGGGTTCTGAAGCTGATTATTACCTTTTCGCCACTCTTTGGCTCAGTAGGATTTCTGTAATACCTTGTTCCGTCACTGAAAAGAGCCTCCTTGTTAAACACTGGTCTCATATTCAGAATATACTGCATTTTTCTTGCAATATCTTCGTTTTCCTGCTTCATTGTCAATCTTCCTTGTCTGTATTATTTATATTGCACTGGAAATGTAATCTGCATTTCCAGGTTTCTTGGTTTGTAGTCTATTTTTGTGGTGGAAATGTCATCTACATTTCTCATTTTCTTTGTTGTAGTCTACTTTTATATTAAGGATACCTCAGTTTCATATGCGGATGCGGCCTGGTCGTTAAATAGCACCCACTCAACAAGATCAAAACTATCAGGATTCTCCTGCAGAAATCTACAAACTGTTTTTACCGCAATCTTAGCAGCTCTCTCTACCGGAAAATGATAAACTCCCGTAGATATAGATGGAAATGCGATTGTTCTAATATCATTCTCCATCGCAAGCTTTAACGAATTATAATAACAATCTGTAAGAAGCTTATCTTCATTATTTTTTCCGCCATTCCATATCGGTCCAACCGTGTGAATCACGTAATCGCATGGCAGATTATATGCCCTGGTTATCTTTGCCTCTCCTGTTTCACAGCCATGAAGCGTCCTGCATTCTGCAAGAAGTTCCGGACCTGCAGCATGATGGATTGCACCATCAACACCGCCACCACCAAGAAGAGAATTATTAGCAGCATTTACAATTGCCTGTACATCTGTAATTTTGGTTATATCACCTTTGACTGTCTTAATCGTAAACATAAACTTCGCGATACCTCTCTGTTACAATTTATTATTCGTAACTTTTCATCCCCTTGCGGGATACTACCTTCTGAATAGTTACTATTATTCTTCATTTTTCATTTGGCGTAATGTCCTGCCAGGTCTTACCTTCGTCAGTTGTCTGATAGACCTTATTTTCGTTTACATAGGTAAACATATTGATGGAGCCATCTTTGCCGTAGGTGTAGTATGCAAAGCCCTGGTGTGTAAAATGATCATAATCGTTCTCCACTTTACGGAAAGGACTTTGATCGTAGGAGGCAGGCTTCGGTGTATAACCTATTAATGCATCTTTGAAAGCGGATGAATCCGCATAATAGACACGGG
>OHBY01001031.1_pt1 | contig 9538 bp, 5 predicted proteins | sample 1577531 | NCBI WGS metagenome assembly OHBY01 (sample SAMEA3879564, study PRJEB24766) | human gut metagenome | biome: human-associated habitat; feature: feces | place: USA | collected 1985/1987 | reverse complement strand
TATTCACCAGGTGTCTTGGATGTAAATGGCTGATATCCATCCAGACCGTGTTCCAGACCCCATTTGTCTACTTTAAATGCTGCTGTGCCGGAATTATCTTTTACCCACTCCGGTTTTGTGAACATCTCTGTCAGCTGTTCTTCTGTGTACTCTTCTCCCTCATTCAACGGGATCTCTCTCTTATATCCCTTTGCTGCTTCAATGGCTGCATAATCAATCACCGGTGCTTCTTTGTCAATGTTTGTAATGCTAAATACATACGCATCTCCTGTCACTCCTGTTGCACTTGTCAGGGTAACGCTGTATTCTCCACTTGCAGTAAATACTTTTGTGAAGGTTCTCTTATTGACTTTCTTCCATCCTTCCGGTGTTGCACAGTCTACAGAGGTCTTGATCGTCACAGTTACATCTTTCTTGGTCCAGTCTGTGATATCCTGTGTCAGTTCTACCACTGCCGGTTTTGTATTGTCGATGCGTTTTACTTCTACAAACTGCGGTTCTGATACATTGCCTGCAAGGTCTGTCACTGTAAATGCTTTGTCTTTCCAGTTTGCTGTAAAGGTCTTCACATAGACATAAGTTCCGTTTTCCTGGCCTTTCAGAGACCATCCTTCACCCGGAAGCTGGATCTCTTCGCTTGTCTCAAGACGTACTTCTTTGGACTGTTCCAGTTTACTGTTGTCCACGATCCACTGGAATGTCGGAGCAACGGTATCATAGTGGAATGTCACTGTCTTTTCATTTCCTGCCTGATCTACAACAACTGCTGTATTTTCTCCTTCTTTTACACCGATTTTTTCGATGTCTGTCAGGTATTTGTACTTGCTGTTGATCTCTGTAACTGTATCATTGACCTTCAGTTCTTTGACACCTTCTGTATCGTGCACTGCGATTCCTGTGATCTTGCGGAAACGATCTCCATTTCCTTCGCCTTTGACGCTTACATTCGGAGCCTGTTTGTCAATGCCTGCTACCGTGTAGGTCACTTCTTTCTGCTGATTGTCATTGGAAACTACCGTAACGCTATAGGTTCCATTCTGGCTGTAAGCTTTTGTCAGCACGGTATCGGATACGCGAGTCCATCCTTCAATATCCTGAACAGGTTCGTTTGCTGTCAGAGTCACGGTCACATCCTGATTTGTCCAGATTGTTTCGCCTGCTTCATCCACATTTGAATAAGATACGGCAACATCCAGATCCACTGCCGGTTCGCTCCACTGTGCATACAGCGTCATATCTTCTGTTACAACTGTGTTGGCATCCACCGGTGTTCCTGTTCCGTCTTTTGATGTATTCCATCCACTTAAGATCTTGTCTCCATTTTCAAATGTAGTCGGGAATCTGCTCTCTGTGATCGCTGTACCGCTTACCACATATGCGTACATCTTATCCCAGCTGTTCACTCCATGATAAGTCAGCAGTTTCTGCGCATTATCAATCACGCGAAGTCCGCCCCATTTTGTATCTCCTGAATTTTTAAATGGTTTGCTCAGATCCAGATTCGGCAAATATGCTCCAAGAGAACCGTCTGGAACTTTCACATAAGCATCGGCATGTGTTGCAAAAGAACCATCAATTGTCGGTGGTGTTGCTGTTTCAATCGTAATATGCAGTTCTCTCTTACCATTTGGTTTACCAACAAATGCCCTGGATCCAATACTTGTGATCGTAGCAGGGAGTGTTACATCCTCTACCAATGTATGTTCGAATGCTGACGCTCCGATCGTCACAACACTTGGCATTGTTACTGTCTCTAATTTCTGAGCTCTTGCAAATGCACTTGCGCCAATTTCTGTCACTGCAGGAAGTTCAATACTCTCAAGTCTCGCTGTATTTGCAAATGCTCCGGCTCCAATCACTGTCACATTCGGAATGGTTACACTTTCCAGATATTTTGTATCCTTAAAAGCGCTTTCTCCAATCTCTGTAAATCCTGCCAAGGAAACTGTCTCCAGACTGGATTTTATGAATAACTCAGCCGGTAATACTGTCGTTGCTGTTCCTTCTGCACCAATCAGCTCCAGATCTCCGTCCAGATTCATTTCCAGATTTGTCAGTCTTGTCATACTCTTCAATGTTGCAAGATCGTCCTGGGTTACTTTTCCGGACTCAATCACCAGAGATGTAACTCCTTCTGCTGTCGTATTTGCTTTTTCTACTACTTTTGCAAGAGTTTCTCCACCGAGAGACTCTCCGCCATTTACTTTTGCAGTGATATGAATCTCTTCTGCTTTTTCTCCGATCACCGGATAAACGGTCATTTCTTCTGATACAACCGTTTCTGCTGTCACCATATCACCGGAACCATCTTTCTTTGTATTCCAGCCTTTAAGTTCTTCGTTTTCTTTCAAGTTCTTCTGATCATCTTTATGCAGAGCCGCCAACTTATCTGCTGTGATCGTCTGGCCTGTTGCTACATATGCATACTGATCTGCCCATGTGCCACATTTTGCCTTATATTCCACCAAAGAAGAGCCTTCTTCTCTTAAATACAACGAATTCCAATTGATATCCTGTCTCTTCAGTACTTTCGCTACATCAGCCTTTGGATTTACCTGAGCTACATATGCAGCAAGCGCTCCCTGAGGTACTGTCACAGTAGCCGGCCGTGTCACACTAGATACACCGGTAAATGCCGCACTGTCAACAGTCGGTGGAGTTGTTGCCAAAATTGTAATTTTAGCACCGCTCTTATTTCCATTTTTACAAATTCCAAATCGAATATCTTCAATATTTTTAATCGTAGCAGGAAGTGTCAGGCTATCAAGCGCATCTGTGTATTTAAAGGATCCTTCTCCCAGTGTCTCGACTGCATTCATTGTCAGACTTTCCAAACGCTTACATCCATTAAATGCATTAGCTCCAATTGTCTTTGCACTGGACAGATCTAATGTCTCTAACCATGCTCCCAAGCCAAAAGCACTTGCTCCTACTGTAACAACATCTGGCATATGAATCGTTTCAATAGAGTCATATGCTTTTAATCCTCCATTGTAAATTTCTGTAATACCGCCCAATGTGAGTGTTGTCATATCTGCGCGGCTGCTTCCGGCACGTTTAGGTGCAAATTCAATCACTGCGGTATCTTTACTTAATACAGTTGTAGGCTGTCCATCCATTCCGATCAACTGCAGATTGTCTCCAACATTCATTTCGAATGTTTCAAGTCTTGAAATGCTCTTCAAATAAGCCAGATCTTCCTGTGTTACTTTTCCGGAATTGATTGTCAAGGAAGTCACCGCATCCACAGCTACACCAGATTTTTCAACTGCTTTTTCCAGGCTCGCACCGTCAACAGCTGTTCCGTTGATCGTTGCATTGATATGAACTTCTTCCTGAGGTTCTGAAAGTTTGATTCCATACCATGTATTCTGCTCTGCATTATATCCAGGACTTGCCTTATATGCATCTAACGCACCTTCCGGAATCACAAGTTTCAGATTATCTACGACACCTTTTGCAAATTTCAACTCACCGGCAGAAATACTCAACGACGGAGGTGTTGCGCCTAATTCCAGCGTCTTTAATGCTCCTAAATATTTAAACGCATCATCATCAAGCTCTGTAACAGCCGGAAGTTTTACTGTTTCTGTCGTACTATTGCTCATATTACCAAACAATGGACCATTCACTACTTTTAATGACGGCAGGTTTAATTCCGCCAATCCATTCACTCGGTTCAAAGCAGTAGTATGCATTTCTTCCAGACCAGGTGCTTCAAAACTGATTAAGCTTCTGCACATTCCGAATGCATTCATTCCCATTCCTTTTACATTTTTTCCAAGATATACTTTTTCTATGTTATATCCCGGATACGATGCATAAAAAGCATTCAATGGAATGGCATCTCCACTGAGTCCCCGTAATTTGACATCGTCACCAATACTGAATTCTTTCAATGTCCACTGAAGACGATTGAACTTTTTCAAATAATCAAAATCTGCATCACGAATCACACCGCTCTCAAATTTTACGCTCGTTAATTCTGTTAATTTTGATTGTTCTACAACTTCCTGAAGACTCATTCCTTTGTACTGTGTTCCGTTCAGGCTAATCGTGCATTCTGTCTCTACTTTTTCTACAGTAACGTCGATGTATGTATTATAGGTTGTATTTCCCAATTTATAATTGGCTGATACTTTTCCTTTTCCAGCACTAACTGCTGTCACAAAACCGTTCTCATCCACCTTCAGAATACTACTGTCCTGAACTCTCCATTTTACGGTTCCGCCCGCTTCTTCAGCTTCCTGCGTCAACTCATATCGGAACTGCTGAGTCTCGCCTTCTTTCATCGTGGTGGTCTTACCCTCTTCCGGTAAGATTTTAATCGGATTTACCAGAGTCACTTCTTTTGTTGCAGAGTAAACATTGATTTCTCCGGCAGAAGCATATTTTCCTTCTGGATTATCATAACTTTTTACTACCGTAACTTTTACATCACTTGCATCGACTGGTTCAAATGTAATATCAGTACTTGCTCCATCTGCAGTCTCTGCAATTGTACCATTATATGCAGTCTGCCAACTGCCAGTTTCTCCATTTTTCACTTCAATTTTAATTTCTTTCCAGATTCCGGCAGCTCCTGTCTTCTTTCTAGTATATTCCACTTTTCCAATCTTATAGGTTCCGCCCAAATTCCATTCTATCGTATACGGACCTTGATGTGTGTTATAATCGGTATGCCATCCTGTATTAACATCCCCATCAAATGCCAGATTTGCCGGGCCTTCACTCCATTGCATCGGCGTATTCTCAGAGCTTGCCTGCACACTTTCCTTCATTGGTGCCTGATCCAGCTTTGTATACTTGTAGGAAATCGCTTTTGTATCTCTCTGACCCAACTGATTATCCGGCTGCTTTGTCGGCTGTGCATTGCCATCCAGCGCAAAAGCTGTTGGCACAGAAGTCATTGTGACTGCCAGTGTCATTGCCAATGCAAGGCCTTTTTTTCCTTTCTTCATAGTATTCCTCCTTGTTTTGCCCCAAATTTATACTGTGAAAAGAATAGTTTTTCCACAATATACTTATCATTTTTATTATATTTTACCACACCCCCTGTTTTCTAGTGTTTTATTGTTATTTTTATGTAATATATTGCTTTTTGCACTTTATTTTTTCATAGTTTTGTACAAACTATATATTCCAGAAAACAGACAAATATGACTATTTTGATTATTTTCATATGAATTTTTATGAAAAATCATAAAATAATCGACAAAGTGATTGTTTTTTCAGCCAAAAGGTGTATGATAGTGTATTATATATTCTGACTAAAAAGGGGGCTTTTTATGGAGTCTATTATTAACAAATTGACGGAGATCGAATCTGCCGCATCTGCGATCGCAGAACATGCGGAACTTCAAAAATCCGTCCTGGATAAAGAATATGAAGAAAAGCGAAAGCAGTTTGATCTGGATCTGGAACAAGAGACACAGGCACATCTGCAAAAAATCCGGGAAGCTCTGGAAGCAGATACGCAGACTCTCTTAGATCAGCAGGCAGAATCAAACGACAGTTGTGTACTTGCACTCAAGAAAGAATACGAAAGCAGGCACACACTTTATGCACAGGAAATTTTAAAACGAATCACAGAGGTGTAACATATGGGAAACTTACTCGAATACAGTGGGATCATCACCAAGCTGCGTGCCATGGAAGCCAGACTGCTCACAGATGAACAGTTTGAGGAGATATCAGCTCTTACAAGTATCACCGAACTGGTTTCCTATTTAAATGCAAATTCTTCCTATCAGGATGTACTTCAGGATATGGATGAGACCATGCTGCACAGAGGCAACATCGAAAAAGTGCTGATTCTCTCGCTGTACCACGATTACACAAAGATTTACCGTTTCTGCGGACCGAATCAGAGAAAGTTTTTAAAACTTTACTTAAAGCGGTATGAGGTGGATCTGATCAATTACTGCCTGCGCATTGTCATCAATCATTATCAGGAACCATTTGATCTGAACCACAAGAAACCGTTTTTTGACAAATACTCGCAGATTTCCATTGAAAAGCTGATCACCTCCAGAACAACGGACCAGCTCGTAGAAAATCTGAAAGGCACAGAGTATTACGAACCGCTGAAAAAACTAAAAGACAGTCAGTCTGTCACCCTGTTTGATTACGATCTTGCGTTGAACCTTTATTATTTTACCGCCATGTGGAAAGAGCGCAAAAAGTTTCTGAAGAAAAAAGAACTGGAGCTTTTCACCAGAGACTGTGGCTCCAAGATTGATCTGCTGAATATGCAGTGGATCTACCGGGCCAAAAAGCATTTTAATTTGAAGGAAGCCGATATTTACTCCCTTTTGATCCCGATTCATTACCGGATTTCTGTGGAGCAGATAAAAGCCATGGCAGAAGCATCTAATATGGATGAATTTTTTGCTGTCCTTCAAAAGACGCCATACGCAAGACATTATAATTTTGAACAGGACTTAACGATCGAGCAGATGTATGAGGACTGCCTGTACCATCTATATACAGCTGACCGGAGACAGAATCCCTATTCGATTGCTTCGATCAACATGTATCTCTTTTTAAAAGAAGAAGAACTTCGAAAACTGACCACCGCCATGGAATGTATCCGTTACGGATTAAATTCTGGCGAGACTTTAGGATATGTTGGAGGAAAGATTTAATGATTGTAAAAATGAAATTCATCAATATATCCGGCCCAAGAAATGATATCGACCGGGTGACAGATCTCTATCTGTCCAGATATGAGATCCAGCTCGAATCTGCTTTGTCAGAATTAAAAACTGTGGATAATCTCCGGCCGTTCGTGGAGATCAATCCTTACAAGGATGCACTTGGCAAAGCCGAAGAATTCGCCGGATATCTGGTGAATGCCGATGAAATTTCCCCGGATACCTCTCTTGGTCTGGATGATATTTTCGAACTGATCCGCACTACAAATGAGGCGTATCTCAAGATCCAGGCAAGGAAAGAAAAGCTCAAAAAAGAGACAGAAACACTTGCAAACAAGCAAAAGCTCATTGAGCCATTTCGTCCGCTGGACGGAGAACTGGACCGGATTCTGCGCTACAAATACATCAACTACCGGTTTGGACGGATTCCGGTAGAACAATACGGCCGCCTGGAAAAATATCTGATCGATGATCTTGGTGCAATTTTTGTCAAAGGAGAACAGGACGAAAGCTATCTCTACGGTGCATATTTTGTTTCACCCGGAGAATCTCAGAAAGTGGATGCTGTATTCCGTTCCCTGCATTTTGAAAAGATCACCATTCCGGATGAATACACCGGAACACCGGCAGATGCCTGCCAGAAACTAAACCGTCAGATTGCCGATATTTCTCGAAAAATTGAGGATCTAAATAAAGAGGCAGCCGACATGCTTGTCAAAAAAGCCCCTCAGATCGTAGCTGCAAAGCAGCGTCTGGAAGAGCTTGCCCACAATTTCGATGTCCGGAAAATGGCAGCCCGGATGGAAGATCAGAAAGAAGACTACTACATTTTATGCGGCTGGATGTCAGAAGACGACGTTGCCCGCTTTATGGAAGAAGTCAAGGATGATGACAAGGTATTTGTTGTCGTGGAAGAAGACCGGAACACTTATTTTGGAGATCCTCCGGTCAAGCTGCAGAACCCGAAGCTGTTCAAACCATTTGAAATGTTCGTCAGTATGTATGGACTCCCGGCACATAACGAGATGGATCCGACGATGTTTGTCGGTCTGACGTACTCATTTATCTTTGGAGTGATGTTCGGAGATGTCGGGCAGGGACTGCTTTTGATGATCGGCGGAGGATTGGTCTATAAGTTTAAGAAAGCGCCGCTTGCGGGGATTATTGCGACGGCAGGTGTTTTTTCCACGATCTTCGGATTTCTGTTTGGAAGTATTTTCGGATTTGAAGACGTTCTTCCGGCGCTGTGGATACGGCCGATCGATCATATGACGACTTTGCCGTTTCTCGGAAAGCTGAATACGGTGTTTATTGTTGCGGTGGCGTTCGGTATGTTTCTGATCATGGTTGCGATGGTGCTTCACATTATCAATGCGGTACGAGGGAAAAATATGGAAAGCGCATGGTTTGATCCGAACGGTGCGGCAGGACTTGTATTTTATCTTGCGGTCGTAGTGACAGTCGTTCTCTTTATGACGGGAAATCCGCTTCCGGGCGGAATCGTTATGGCGATCATGTTCGGAATCCCGCTTTTGCTCATCTTTTTCAGAGAACCCCTTACGAGGATGCTTCAGAAGCGGGCGGATAAGATGGAGACAGGAAAGGCAATGTTTGTTGTGCAGGGATTTTTTGAACTCTTTGAAACATTGCTCAGTTACTTCTCTAATACGATTTCCTTTATCCGTATCGGAGCGTTTGCGGTGAGTCATGCCGCGATCATGGAAGTTGTGCTGCAGTTGGCGGGAGCAGAGAGCGGAAGTCCGAACTGGGCAGGCGTGATCTTCGGAAACCTGTTCGTTTGCGGATTCGAAGGTCTGATCGTCGGAATCCAGGTGCTGCGTCTGGAATATTACGAACTGTTCAGCCGTTTTTATAAAGGCAGCGGTCATGCATTTGATCCGTATGCAAAAAGAAAGACAAAGAAAAACAGCCGAAAATAGATTTCTTAAAATTCATCATATCATAGGAGGAACTTACAATGACAATGGGAACAAAAATCGTTTTTATCATCACGCTGATCGTGAGCATTATCGTACCGTTTGGGTATTATCTTCTTGGGGAAAAGAGCAGAAAACGTTATAAAAGAGCAATAGGAACGAATGCTTTCTTCTTTTTCGGAGCGTTTGCGATTGCATCGATCATGCTTCTTGGCGGACCGAATGTACAGGCTGCGGAAGCTGTGACTGCCGATGCGGGATTCGCAACAGGCATGGGATATCTTGCGGCTGCGATCGTTACGGGACTTTCCTGTATCGGCGGCGGAATTGCGGTTGCCAGCGCAGCCAGCGCAGCGTTAGGTGCGATCAGTGAAGATTCAAGCGTACTCGGAAAATCTCTTATTTTTGTAGGTCTTGCAGAAGGAGTGTGTCTTTATGGTTTGATCATTTCCTTCATGATTTTAGGAAACCTGTAATAAAGATACATGCGGACGGCGCGGCGGGAGCAGCGTAAACGGTAAGGCAGAAAGGAAAAGGATCTGAAGTTATGAAGATGTATCTGATCAGCGACAATGTTGACACATATACCGGGATGCGTCTGGCAGGAGTAGACGGCATTGTCGTTCATGAACAAGATGAACTAAAGCAGGCGTTGGAACGTGTTCTTGAAGACAAAAGTATAGGAATTGTACTTTTGACAGAGAAATTCGGCAGGGAGTTTCCGGCGATCATCGATACATTCCGATTGGAACGTAAGATGCCGCTTCTTGTGGAAATTCCGGACCGGCACGGAACGGGACGAAAAAAAGATTTTATCACATCTTATATAACGGAAGCGATCGGATTGAAATTATAAGGCGGAGATATTCATTCCGACGAATGAAGAATACAGCGGACAAAGCAGTGATAGAGCAGAAAATAAATCAGGCAAATGAAGCAGATAAA
>OHBY01001029.1_pt1 | contig 9562 bp, 7 predicted proteins | sample 1577531 | NCBI WGS metagenome assembly OHBY01 (sample SAMEA3879564, study PRJEB24766) | human gut metagenome | biome: human-associated habitat; feature: feces | place: USA | collected 1985/1987 | reverse complement strand
AACGCCGGTATCTTCTGCCACAACAACCCATGGATCAGCTGTGCTGAGACCGTGCTGGGCCACGGTGACCGGGCCTTTGCTGTCTACAAAAAGACCTGCCCGGCCTATATCGAGGACATCAGCGAGATCCACCGCACCGAACCCTACGTTTACAGCCAGATGGTGGCAGGCCGCGATGCCCCCACCTTCGGCGAGGCCAAGAACAGCTGGCTGACCGGCACGGCGGCATGGACCTTCGTGAACGTGAGCCAGTACATTCTGGGCATCCAGCCCACTCTGGACGGCCTGCGCGTTGACCCCTGCATCCCCCACACGCTGGCAGGCTACACCGTCACCCGCCGTTACCGGGGTGCCGTGTACCACATCCAGGTGGAGAACCCCCACGCCGTGCAGAAGGGCGTGCAGAGCGTCACCGTGAACGGCGCTCCTATTGCGGGCACCCTCCTGCCGCTGGCAAAGGCCGGTGAAAACGTAGAAGTTGTCGTGACCATGGGATAGGCGCATAGCTTCTGTTTTGTAGAATTGTAAAGCTCCCGTTTTTCAGCTTTTCCTGAGAAACGGGAGCTTTTGTTTGTGATTCATTGAATTCACAGTGGATTCGTGCTATTCTACTAATAAATCTGAAAAGCAGCGGGAGGATTTTCCATGGACGCACATAAAGCGAAAATACCTGACATTGTAAACAACTCCACTCTCATTGAAGTTCCATTTTTTCAGCGAGCCTATGTTTGGAAAGAGGATTTATGGGAACGTTTTCTTGACGACATGGCGTTCGTTGTTCAATATAACCGCCCCCACTTTCTTGGAACTCTCATCCTGAAAGACGCTTCTGTTCCTCAGCAAAACACCTCTTATGCAACAAAACTTGTTCTTGTTGATGGTCAACAACGTCTTACGACATTTTTGATTTTCTTAAAAGTGCTCTGTTTAAAAATGAATCAGCCGGGTATCTTTGATACAAATTTTCGCCTAATAACAACGCGGGAGCTTTCTTTACAGCATGGAAAAAATGATTCCGAAGCATTCAAATGCGTTATGGATCAAACAAATGCAGTGCCCATCATAGACAACCGCTCCTCGTCTCCAATTGTTCAGGCATTCAACTATTTTGCTTCACATTTGCAAATGAGTACTTTGAACGACTATATGACAGTCATTTCCAACGTTCAATTTGTCCGGATTGATTTGGGCCCCACCGATGATGAACAGCAGATTTTTGATTCTCTAAATTCCCTTGGCGTTCGCTTAACCACCTCCGAGCTTTTAAAGAATTACTTTTTTAGCAGGAATAACATCACTGCGTATCAAAATATTTGGGAATCTGTTTTTGAAGCCAACGAAAGCACAAAAGCCTATTGGGATACCGAAATTGAGGCCGGCCGCGTAAAACGCCCACTTATTGATATCTTCTTCGATGCCTATTTTCAGCAGTTTATCCAAAAGAAAAAGTATAATATTAGTGTTGACGACAAATTAATATATGCTCGCACAGATCAGCTTGCCAATTCCTATCAGAGTTTTGTAAACACATATTGTGGCGGTAATAAAAATACTATTCTGGATACTCTAAAGGATTATGCCACTTTATTCCAGCAAACCTTCAAGTCCGATTTTTGCAGCACCACAATTCCATCAGATTTTGGCATCGAACGTTTGAACATCGTTATTTTTGGTCTAAAAACCACAACGTTGATTCCTTACGTTCTCTACCTTGCAAAAAACATTTCTAATTTAGCCATTCTAAACGAGATGTATGGCGTTCTGGAAAGCTACGTTATGCGTCGTATTGTCACTCGTGCTTCCACAACAAATTATACAAAGTTATTTCTCTCCTTTATCGCCAACGAAATACTTACTCCACAGGATTTACGAGACCGTTTGCAAGTGCTTGGCGGCACCAACTCCTCGATTCCTGATGACACTGAACTTCGGGATGGTTTTGAACACTCTAAACTGATGAACCTTTATTCTAAAGGTGTTCTTTATCTGATTGAAAGCCACATCCGCCCTGCTCAGAGTGCTGTTGTGCTGCATGGTTTCAACAATTACAGTCTTGAGCATCTGATGCCCAAAAAATGGCGCAACAACTGGCCCGCCTGCTCTACCCCGCTGGCCGCAGAAAAGAGAGATTCTATCCTTCTGACTCTGGGAAATCTTGCAATCATCCCGCAGTCTTTGAACGCCTCCATCCGGGACAGTGACTGGAGCACAAAGAAAGCCGGAAAGGGCCAAGAAAAGCCCGGTCTTACGCTCTGCGCATCGGGCCTTTCCACGCTTCAGAATGCCCTGACAAAAACGGACTGGAACGAGAGTGAGATTCAGACCCGTGCCCTCTGGCTTTATAAACAGGCACAAAGTCTCTGGAAGTTTTAAACCATTCAAAAAATGCCGCCGCACGAATTTGTGCGACGGCATTTTCAGCTTCAATTACAGCATCTTGGAAAGGAAAGCTTTCAGACGAGGATGCTTGGGGTTCGAGAAGAGCTCCTGCGGAGGCTCATCCTCCTGGATCCTGCCCTCATCGATGAAGATGACGCGGTTGGACACCTCGCGGGCAAAGCCCATCTCGTGGGTGACCACCAGCATGGTCATGCCCTCTTCGGCCAGCTTCCGCATGACCGAGAGCACCTCACCGGTCAGCTCCGGGTCAAGGGCACTGGTGGGCTCGTCAAAGTAAATGATCTCCGGGTCGGTGGCAAGGGCGCGGGCAATGGCAACGCGCTGCTGCTGTCCGCCGGAAAGCTGGCGGGGATAGTAGTCGGCCCGGTCGGCCAGACCGACCTTTTCCAGCATCCGTCTGCCGATCTCATCCGCCTGCTCTTTGGGCATCCTGCGGGCAACGATCAGGCCCTCGGTCACATTCTGCAGGGCGGTCTTGTTTCGGAACAGGTTGTAGTTCTGGAACACAAAGGCCGTTTTTTTGCGCAGGCGGGCAATGTCGGCCCGGGAGATCCTGCCAAGATCGAAGGATTCGCCGTCGAACACCAGAGTGCCGCTGTCAGCGGTCTCCAGAAAGTTCAGGCAGCGCAGCAGGGTGGTCTTGCCAGAGCCGGAAGGGCCCAGAATGGCAACAACGTCTCCCTTTTCCACACTCAGGTCCACGCCGTTCAGGACGTGCAGTGCGCTGCGTACCCGGCGGGCATTGCCGCGCGGGAAAGGCCCGATGTGGAAGCGGGGTTTGTCATCATAGGTGTAAAATGTTTTGTGGATGTCTTTGATCTCTAACATGGCCATACCGTCCACCCCTTTCTCACTGGAAACCGTGTGCGTTCAGCTGCCGCTCCACCAGCGCCTGCAGCTTGGTGATGATGGTGCAGAATAGCAGGTAGACCACAGCCACCTCGCAGTAGATGGGCAGGAAAATGTAGGTGCGGGCTGCCACACGCTGGCCTGCCATGAACAACTCTGCCACCGTGATGTTGGAGGCCAGAGAGGTGTCCTTGATCATGCTGATGAGGGAGTTGGACAGGGAGGGCACAGCGGTGCGCAGGGCCTGCGGCAGAACGATGCGGCGCATGATCTGCCACCAGGTCATGCCCACGCAGGAACCGGCCTCCAGCTGGCCCTGGGGCACGCTTTCCAGCGCGCCGCGCATGGTCTCGGCGCAGTAGGCACCCTCGTTGAAAGCAAAGGCGATGACGGCTGCCGGAAAAGCATTCAGCATGATGCCCAGGCTGGGCAGGCCGTAGAAGATGATGAACAGCTGCACCAGCAGCGGCGTGCCCCGGATGACCCAGATGTAGAACCGGGCAATCTGGCGCAGCACCGGAACATTGGCGTACTGCACCAGCGCAACAGCCACTGCAATGACCATGGCAAGGCTGAAGGAGATCAGGGTCAGGGGAATGGTCATGGTCAGGCCTGCCGTCAGGATGCGGGGCAGGGCCTCCCACAGCACGCTGACCGTGCGGTTGGTAAGAAGTGCTTCAAACATATTTTTCTTCCTTATTGATAAAAAACGGTGGAATATCTTTAGGATACACCTTAAACTATGGTTCAGGTCAAGAGCATATCCTACAATTCCTACCAAAATACTATAGCATGAAATGGAGACAAGTGCAATCCATTGGCGAAAATCCTTCACTCTGGCCAAAAACAAAAGAAAACACGGATTAACTTTGTGCAGACTGGCAAGGAGTTGACGCGGTACGATGTTTCGTGTAAAATGGAATCAGACAGGCCCCGTGCAGGAAGCGCGGGGAACAGGCCGGGCACACAAGCAGCCCGGCGCATACGGAGGACAAAACACAATGAAGCATAAAATTGGTATTCTGGGTGCAGGCACCTGGGGCATGGCTCTGGCGCGGATGCTGACGGTGAGCGGCAATGACGTGACCGTGTGGTCGGCGCTGGAACAGGAGATCGACAACCTTTCCACCACCCGGGTCCACCCCAATCTGCCCGGCATGACCATTCCGGCAGAGATGAAGTTCACCAAGAGCGTGGAAGAGGTGTGCACGGACAAGGAGATCCTGCTGTTCGCGGTGCCGTCGGTGTTCGTGCGCTCCACCGCCGCCAAGGCCCGGCCCTTTGTGCCGGACGGTCAGATCATTGTGGACGTTGCCAAGGGCATTGAAAAGGATACCCTGTTCACCATGACGGAGATCCTGGCCGATGAGCTGGGCAAAGAGGGCGGTCCCAAGGGGGTGCGTCTGGTGGCCCTGAGCGGCCCCACCCACGCCGAGGAGGTGGCGATCGACCTGCCCACCACCATCGTTTCGGCCAGCAAGGATATGGAAGCGGCCAGATTTGTGCAGACAGTGTTCACCAACAACGTCATGCGTGTGTACACCAATGAGGACATCAAGGGTGTGGAACTCAGCGGTGCCATGAAGAACGTCATTGCGCTGGGCGTGGGCATCTCCACCGGCCTGGGCTATGGCGACAACGCCCGTGCCGCCCTCATCACCCGCGGCATTGCCGAGCTTGCCCGGCTGGGCGTGGCCATGGGCTGCAATGTCCACACCTTTGCCGGTCTGGCCGGCATCGGTGACCTGATCGTGACCGCCACCAGTATGCACAGCCGCAACAACCGGGCCGGCATCCTCATCGGCAAGGGTGAGACCCCGGAACAGGCCGTGAAGGAGGTCGGTATGGTGGTCGAGGGCATGAACGCCCTGCCCGCCGCGCTGGAGCTTGCCGCCAGGTATCAGGTGGAAATGCCCATCGTTCAGACCGTGAACGCTATCGTGAACAAGGGCATGAGCGCCGCCGAGGCGGTGCGCTCCCTGATGGACCGTGACCCCAAGAACGAACTGTCTCAGAGCTACGAAAAGTAATATTTTTTTCATCGAGAGGAACGACCCTCTCCGTCATTGCTTCGCAATGCCACCGCTCCCGAGGGGGAGAGGTTTGGTGCTGTACTTTACGGCATCAAAAAAGCTCCCCCTTTCGGGGGAGCTGGCAAAGCCGCAGGCTTTGACTGAGAGGGTTGTCCCTCTTTCATTTTACTGCTGGGCCTCGATTGCCTTGACGATCTTGTCGGCGATGTACTTGTGGCCGGAGACGGTGGGGTGGCCATCCAGCTCAGTCTGAGCAAAGGGGATGGAAACATAGGTGGCACCGTAAACATCGGCCAGCTGCTTTTCGTAGTTGTTCAGCTTGCTGAAATAATTGCTCCAGCTGGGCAGCAGGGGCACGGGGTTGGTGGCACCGATGATCAGGATCTGGGCATCAGGGTTCAGCTCCCTGACGGTTGCCACGATCTGGCGCAGGTTGCTGCTACTTTCGGGATAAGCGTTCTCGCAGATCTTGTTCATGCCGGAGAAGAACAGGTTCCAGACGGCATCCTTCTCGCTGCGGGTCAGGCTGAGCTTTTTCAGGCTCTCGTTCAGTGCGTCCTCGGTTTCCTTGCTGTTGCCGCGCAGGTTGCCGCTGAGCACGATGGAAGCCAGGTCCTCACTTTTCCAGTTGGTGGCCTCACCAAAAGAGACCACGGTGGGCACAAAGGCATCGTTGGAGCCCAGCTGGATGGAGATAACATCGGCGCTCTTGATGTAGTCGATGAACTCAGGGTAATTGTACTGGCAGCCGGAGAGGGTGTTCATCTCGGCCATGGTGCCGGTCTTGACCAGCTCCAGCATATCCTTGCTCATCACGCCGGGCAGGCCCAGATTGATGGCATGATCCCGGTCGAGGTTCAGGCTTTTGCCCACTTGACCCACATAGCAGGTCTCGGGGTAACCCTTGAAGTTGAAGGAAACGTCCACGCCCATCAAGTTATGTGCATATTGAACGGTAGTCAGGCCGATACCGGCGCAGATGCTGTCGCCCAGGGCAACATAGGTGATGGAGTTGGGCTCCTTTTCTTCTTCGGTGCTGCTGGAGGTGAAGAAACAGTTCTCCTCCTCTGCAGCGGTCTGTTCAGTGGTCAGAGCGGGGTCTGCGCTCTCTTCCGGGGCGGCTGCAAAGGCCGGAACGCTCAGGACAGAGAACAGCATGGCGGCCGAGAGGGCCAGGCCAATCAGTTTCTTTTTCATGGTGTCGTCACGAATCCTTTCCAATATGTATTATCCTGCTTAATAATCGCGGGGAGTGATCTCTTCTTCCAGCTTGCGATAATCAAATTTAGCGGCCAGTGTCAGGGGCATTTCGGGGATGATCTTGTACCCCACGGGCTGGACATATTCGGGCAGCTCCTCAATGCAGAGCTGGCGCAGTTCCTTGATGATCTGCTTGCGCTTGGCGGCGGGAACCGCAGGGTCAAGCACCAGATAGACAAAAGGCAGGCGGCCCTGCACATGATCCTTGTCAACGCAGCCCACCACAGAGCACTGATGCACGGCGGGATGCTGGCTGACCACATTTTCGATCATGGAGGGGAACACCTTGAAGCCATCGTGACGGATGATGAGCCGCTTGATCCGGCTGTCCAGATAGACAAAGCCGTCCTCGTCCAGATAGCCGATGTCACCGGTATGCACCCAGACCCGGCCATCTGCATGGGTGCGCAGGATGGCGGCGGTCTCGGCAGGCTTGTTGTAGTAACCCTTCATAACGCCGGGGCCGGAGATGCACAGCTCGCCCCGCTGGCCGATGGGCAGCTCCGTGTCGGTGCCCGGCTCAAAAACGGACACCAGCGTGTTGACCAGCGGCAGGCCCACGCTGCCGGGCTTGTTGTTCCGACCAGCAGCAGCGGTGGCAGCAGAGGAGGCCTCGGTCATGCCGTAGCCCTTGGCGATGGGAAATTCCACGTTGTGAGCGGCCAGGAAGTCGTTGACCGTCTGCTCGGCACCCCGGGCGATGGCATCGCCGCCTGCGGCATAGTTGCGGATGAAGGAGAGATCCTTGTTCTGCAGCTTGGGGTCAACAGCCAGCTGCTGGTAGTGGGAGGGCACTCCGAACATGTGTTCGGGCTTGTACTTCCAGATCAGGCTGCCCAGCTTATTGGAGTCGAGGTTGGGGATGATGACCACCTTGATGCCCAGCGTCAGCGGCAGATGTACGCCGCAGGCAAAGCCGTAGGCAATGAAGGGGGGCATGATGTTCAGCAGGGACTGGCCCTTGGAGAACAGCGTGTCGCAGGCAGAGAACTGCATGGCGATGCCGTTGAAGTTGTTATCGGTCAGCATTACGCCCTTGGGGGAGCCAGTGGTGCCGCCGGTATGCACCACCACACAGGCGTGCTCCGGGTCATAGGGCTCCGCGGCAATGCTCTCGTCCTTCCCGGCAGCAAGGAACTGCTTCCAGTGGATGACATTGGAGTGATACTTGTTCTTGTCGAGATTCTGGACCTTGTAACCCAGCGCCAGAGGCAGCGGCAAGGAATCGGCCGGGGAGAGCACCACCACATGCTCCACATGGGTGCGCTTGGCAGCCTGATGGCAGCGCTCATACACCACATTCAGGCAGATCAGCAGGTGGGAATCCACCTCTTCAATGTACTCACGGATGCCCTCCACACTGTAACGGGGATCCACCAGGTTCAGAGTCGCGCCGATCATGTCGGCGGCATAGAACGCAAAGATGATCTCCGGGGTCATCACGCTGACCACAGTGGCGATATCGCCCTTTTTCAGGCCCGCGGCCCGCAGGGCTGCTGCCGTCTTTTTGACGTTGACAATAAAATCAGCGTAGGTGAACTTGCGGCCATAGTATTCCAGTGCGGTCTCGCCCAGCCGGTTCTTGTTCTGCCGGCAGACGAGCTCAAACGCCGTGCAGGCGGGCATGGTCTGGTCAATGTACTTCTGATCGTAGAATTTCAGCCAGGGACGTGCCTGGGAAGCATAGATCGGGGTGTTGGATGTTGTCATAAATTGTCCTTTGTCCTTTGAGCAGTCACTGCACCCGCAGCCGGGGCAGCTGGATTCAACAGGGTCTTAAATTTCGTCCGTTTGTCAAAAACAACACAATACGTACAAGAGCTATTGTAGTAGAGCAGGGTGGAAATGTCAAGAAACAAAGGGCGAACTTTGCCAAAAAACGCAAGAGAAAGTTTACATTTCAGCCAGCCAGTCTTTGGCCTCCTGCTCGCTGCAGAGCACCCAGTGGCTGGGGCGCAGCTCCCGCCACTGGGGAGCCTCCTGCATGTAATCGTGCATGGCGGGGTCGTAGACCAGCAGCTTTTTCTTCCGCTCCAGCCTGGGGTTGGGCATGGGGATGGCGGAAAGCAGGCTGCGGGTGTAGGGTTGGATGGCATGGGTCACCAGCTCTTCCGCATCGGCCAGCTCCACGATATCGCCCTTGTGGATGACGGCGATGCGGTCCGAAATGTACCGCATGACCGAGAGGTCGTGAGCGATGAACAGGTAGGTGATGCCGCGCTCCTTCTGCAGATGACGCAGCAGGTTGAGCACCTGGGCGCGGATGGACATATCCAGAGCCGAGATGGGCTCGTCGGCAATGATGAACTCAGGCTCCACGATCAGGGCGCGGGCAATGCCGATGCGCTGGCGCTGGCCGCCGGAGAATTCATGCGGGAAACGGGAGGCGAATTCAGGCAGCAGGCCCACATCCAGCAGTGCCTGCCGGACCTTTTCCTCCCGCTGGGCGGCGGTCAGGTCGGGCCGGACATTCTGCAGGCCCTCGCCCACGATGTAGCTGACCTTTGCACGCTCGTTCAGGGAGGACTGCGGGTCCTGGAAGATCATCTGGATCTCCTTGATGACCTGCTGGTCCAGCTGGCGGGAGATCTTGCCGTTGATCTTCTGGCCCTTGTACAGGACCTCGCCGCCCGAGGTGGGCAGGATGCGCATGATGGCGCGGCCGATGGTGGTCTTGCCGGAGCCGGATTCGCCCACCAGACCAAAGGTCTCGCCCTTGTAAATTTCAAAGTTGGCACGGTTCACGGCCTTGAAGGCCTTGCGGCCGGAGCCGTAGGTCACCTCGAGGTTCTTGACCTCAAGCAGGACCTGCCGGGGCGAAGCCTCTCCATCTTGCTGGCGCAAGACCGTTCTTTCGCTCGAACACTCCACTGGGGTATTCGCTGCTTCGCAAACGCGAATGTCACGATTTTCAGGCATCCTGCATCCCCTCCTCTTTCAACAGTTTGACGGCGGCAGGCGGTTCCACCTTGGGGGCCCGGGGGTCCAGCAGCCAGGTCTTGGCCTTGTGGGTGGGGCTG
>OHBY01001007.1_pt1 | contig 9799 bp, 9 predicted proteins | sample 1577531 | NCBI WGS metagenome assembly OHBY01 (sample SAMEA3879564, study PRJEB24766) | human gut metagenome | biome: human-associated habitat; feature: feces | place: USA | collected 1985/1987 | reverse complement strand
CGATCCATTCAAGTTGACAAGAGAAGGAGATTATGTTTACGGACGTGGAACAACAGATGATAAAGGACCTGTTATGGAAGCGCTTTATGCAATGAAGCTTCTTCGTGATTCAGGTGTGAAGCTCAACAAGAGAGTTCGTCTGATCATGGGATGTAATGAGGAAAATGGTTCCAGATGTATGGAGCATTATAATGAAGTGGCAGAAGAGTTATCTTGTGGATTTACACCGGATGCAAATTACCCATGTATTCACGGAGAGAAAGGTATGCTTGGCATGCTGGCAACTTCTAAGAATACAAAAATTATTTCTATCAATGGTGGATTTGTATTCAATGCCGTATGTGATGCATGTACAGCAGAGATTCCGGCAGAAGAAGGACTGAAAGACAGACTGGAAGCTGCTTTCGCAGAGACAAAACTTCAGGAATACAAAGTAACAGAGGAAGATGGAAAGATCACTATTTATGCAAAGGGAGTATCTGCACATGCAAGTACACCGGCATTTGGAGTTAATGCTGCAGGTGTTATCTTTGACTGTCTTGCAAAAGCCGGATTTGAAGATGATTTCGTAGAATTCTATAACTCACACATTGGTACAGCATGTGACGGATCAGGAATCGGACTGAAATGTGCAGATGAGTTTGGAGAGCTTACATTCTGTAACGGAATCGTTAAGAAAGAAGACGGTGTGATCTCCGCTACAATCGATATCAGATTCCCGGTAACATATTCTGTAGAAGATATGCTCAAGATGTGCGAAGGAAAGCTCGAAGATGAGAACGGACGCATTGAGATCCACACAACTACAAAACCATTGTTCTTCCCGAAAGAGTCTCCACTTGTAGAGGCACTGTACAAAGCTTATACAGATGTAACAGGAGATACAGAGAACAAGCCGTTAGTAATCGGTGGTGGAACATATGCGAAGTCCTTAAAAAATATCATCGCATTCGGACCAGAGAAACCGGGCGTAGATTACCGCATCCACGGTGCAGACGAGTACACACTCGTATCTGAAGTTGAAGAAGCAGTACAGATTTACATGGAAGCAATTAAGAACTTGCTTGCAATTTAATAGATGTTACTAAGTATTGCTTTGATCTTGCTTGTAGGAATGTCTATGGGCTGGATCTGTAAGAAAATCAAATTGCCAAGCTTGCTTGGAATGATGATCACGGGGATGATACTCGGCCCATATGTACTGAATCTGTTGGATGACAGTATTCTTGGAATCTCAGCCGAGCTTCGAAAGATCGCGCTGATTATCATCCTTACAAGAGCCGGTCTTGGTCTGGATCTTTCAGGACTTAAAAAGATCGGAAGACCGGCTGTGATGATGTGTTTTGTTCCGGCAACGTTTGAGATTGTTGGAATTGTACTGCTGGCTCCGAAGTTGATGGGATTATCTATACTTGAAGCTGCAATCATGGGAGCTGTGCTTGCAGCAGTTTCACCGGCTGTTGTAGTACCGAGAATGGTGAAGCTGATGGAGGAAGGCTATGGCGTGAAACAGGGGATTCCGCAGCTGATTCTTGCGGGCGGATCTGTGGATGACGTCTATGTCATCGTGCTGTTTTCAACATTTACAGGAATGATGCAGGGACAAAGTACATCTATACTCAGTTTTATCAATATTCCGGTTTCTATTTTCATTGGAATTGGGATTGGATTATTAATAGGGACATGTCTTGCGTATTTCTTTAAGAAAGTGCATATAAGAGATACCTCGAAAGTGTTGATCATTTTGAGTATTTCTCTGTTGCTTGTTGTTATGGAAGACAGTTTGAATACGGCGATTACATTTTCAGCATTGATCGCGATCATGTTCATTGGGATCGGTTTGCAGAAGAAGAGAGAAGTTGTTGCGAAGAGGATTTCTGTGAAATATGGAAAGCTGTGGGTGGCAGCAGAAGTATTTCTGTTTGTGCTTGTAGGAGCAACAGTGAATGTCGGATATCTTGGAAAAATCGGTGTGAAAGCGTTAGTTGTTATCGTAGGTGCATTGGTGTTTCGTATGCTTGGTGTATCCGTCTGCCTTCTTGGAACAAGTCTCAAGAAGACAGAACGGTTATTTGCCATGATGGCTTATACACCGAAAGCAACAGTTCAGGCCGCAATCGGTGGAATCCCTCTTGCGATGGGATTTGCATGCGGAGATACCGTTCTTACCGTGGCTGTTTTAGCGATTGTGTTGACAGCTCCGCTGGGCGCATTTGCTATCGATTTCTCGTATAAGAAATTATTGAAAAAATCAAAATAAAAAATGTTATTAAAACAGTTCATGTAGAAAAAACGACCATTTATGAAAGCAGACCTTAACGGTCTGCTTTTTGTGTTATGATAAGTTCAGTAAAAAAGACACTTGTGATATGGAAAATGCAAGAAAACTGATCACAGGTACTGCGAAGGGTAACAAAGTAACATAGTATAAAATAAAAGGTGGGTTTCAAAATGAGTCTGAAATATGAAAAGTTGATCAGAAAAATGACACTGGCAGAGAAAGCAGTTATGATGTCAGGGAAGAACACATGGGAGACCGTTGATTTTGAAAAATATGGAATTCCGTCGATGGTAATGTCTGATGGACCTCACGGGTTGAGAAGACAGGCAGGAGCGGGAGATCATTTGGGATTGAATGCCAGTCTTCCGGCAACTTGTTTTCCGACAGCGGCAGGAGTGGCAAACAGCTGGGATGAAGCACTTGGAGAGGAAATCGGGGAAGCACTTGCGGAAGAGGCAGTGACAATGGGAGTCAATGTGATCCTCGGACCTGGACTTAATATCAAGAGAAGTTCGCTGTGTGGAAGAAACTTTGAGTATTTTTCAGAGGATCCGTATCATGCAGGAAAGATGGCAGCAGCATATGTCCGTGGAATCCAGAGAAGCTTTGTGTTCCGCAGCAAAGGAAAGATCTGGTATCAGGCGTTCTGGTATCTGATCGCATTCTGTATTGTTACATGTATTGTAAACTCAATCAATTGTATCTGGGTTGCAGTTGCCGGAATGTTTGTACCGGGATGGCTTTACGATATCGGAACAACCGTGCTGAACGGAGGAGTGTCGATGGTGGTATTCTTCTTCGTGAATAAGATTATTTTCCCGGAGGGAGAAGCAAAGTAGAATAGAGAAAAGAAGAACAGAAGAACAGGGCAGTGCGCGTTAACGTGCTGTCCTGTTCTTTTAACATGAAAATCATTTTCAAATTCATCTTGACAATAAAATTTTTTGCGTTAAAATAAAAAAATGATTTTTGATAGATTCGAGATGGAAGTAAAGTAATGTTGGAATTTGTAAAACAGAGCAAGAAAAGAAAGTTATATTGTATCCTTGGCATATTGTATCTGCTGTGTATTATCTTTGTTGCAAATGATGCATGGTTGTATAGCACACCCATTGCAAAACTGACAAAGGTCGAAACCAGTGTCTCAGGAGAAGAGACCGGAACCAGAGGAACGAAGGAGAAAAAATATAAGCAGAACATCCAGGGAGTAATCCTAAATGGGGAAAACAAGGGAAAGACAATAAGTTTTACGAATGAGTACACGTATACTGGAATGATGAAACAGCCATATCATAAGGGAGATAAGGTCTTGCTCAATGGAACAAGCAAGAGAATGGGTTCTGGAATTCGTGGACTGAAACGAGATACAGAGCTTATGATACTTGTAGGATTCTTAATGTTTGTATTAATTACCATTGCAGGAAGACAGGGTGCGCTTACGATAGTGACCGTTATTTTTAATGTTGCTGTTTTTGCAATTGGTTTTTGGAAAGCGGGAGATACATCAAATGTGCTGGAAATGTGCAGCAGGCTGGTGATTCTTTTTGCGGTTATTACATTGGTTGGATTAAACGGGATTCATAAAAAGACATGGGCAGCACTTTTTACAACATTGATTGTTCTTGTAATGATCATGGGAATCTTTGATGTTGTAATCCATCATGCAGAAGATCTTGATTATTCGACCATGGAGTATCTTGGAAGTATTGAAAATCCGGATGAAATTTTCCATGCAGAAATCCTGATCTCAGGACTGGGAGCAATCATGGATGTGGCGGTCGCCATCGCTGCATCCTTAAGTGAAATCGTTCAAAAGAAGCCGAAAGTGACATTTTTGGAATTATTTAAATCAGGAAGAGAAATTGGATATGACATTATGGGAACGATGATAAATGTGCTGTTGTTTGTCTTTAGCTGTGGACTGATCCCAATGTGTCTGATTCGAATGAATAATGATGTGAGTTTAATTACTATTATAAAATTGCACATTCCATGTGAATTGTGCAGATTTCTGGTGGAAAGTATAGGAATTGTTCTGGCAATACCGATTTCTATTTTGGTCACTTCTGTGATGATGAAGGTCCCAGGAATGTTTCATAGACAGAAGAAAGCAAGAAAGGTGCAGGGAGAAGGAAAATGCTGATAACACTTGGATTGATTTTACTGATTTTAATTATGGTCGTCGGTGGAGACAGAGGTGTCGTTTCGCTTATTGCTTTGTGTGGAAATCTGTTGATCTTAAGTCTTGCAATCTGGCTTATGGCATCAGGAGTTCCTGTTCTTCTCGTTACGGTTTGTGTCGGCGTTGTCATTTCCTGTATTACGTTGTTCTATCAAAATGGTAGAAATGGAAAGACATGGAGTGCATTTCTGGCAACTATGATCACAATGCTGTTGCTGTTTTTCTTCATATATATCGTTGTATGGAGAAGTGAGGCGGGAGGTCTTAACGAGATACAACAGGTTGGAGAAGATGTATTTTATTATAATATGAACCTGAATATCAGTATGAGAAATGTTGCTGTCTCTGTTATACTTCTCAGTACTCTTGGAGCTGTTCTTGATATGGCACTGACAGTTACCACATCTGTTTATGAAGTGAAAAGCCATAAAGAAGATATGACTTTTAAAGAACTGATTCACAGCGGAATGCAGATAGGAAAAGAAGTGACCGGAACAACGGTGAATACACTTCTGTTTGCATATTTAGGAGAATCACTTCTGCTTTTTTCCTATCTGCGGATGCAGGGATATTCGTTTGAACTACTGTTGAATTCTAAAATCATGTTTGAAAATTGTGCCTCAATGATCTTCGGAGCAATCGCCTGCGTGGTTGTAATGCCGGTGGCAGCAGTTGCAGGGGGCTATTTTTTTCGATTTAAATAAACATAAAATTCAACGTTCAACATAATTCCAACTGCTGTAGAAACCGGTGCAGCAAGACCGATAAGTCTTGATATGTTCGCAAATTAATAAAAGACAAGAAAACGTACAAGATAACACGTAAGTTATGGTAAAACAAATAAAAATTAGATATAATATAGTAAGAAAACATATAAGATAACAAGTAAGTTACAAGAAATTGAATAAAAATATGCGAGGAGGTGACAGCACAGATGGGAAGTTATCTGAATCCGGGAAACAGCGGTTTTTCGAATATGAGAAATGACGTTTATGTTGATAAAACAGAAATGATAAGTCTGATTAATCAAACAATCAATACGCCACGGAATCTGACATGTATCAGCAGACCACGGCGTTTTGGGAAATCTTTTGCTGCCAAAATGTTGTGTGCATATTATGATAAGACTTGTGATTCTAAGGAATTGTTTGATGATCTTAAAATTGCAAAAGATGATGAATATTTAACATATCTGAATCAGTATGATGTGATCTATCTGGATATGGCGAGTGTTCTTGGTGTGACATCACCGGAAGATGCAGTCTCCTATGTGAAACGAAATATAACAGAAGAAGTTTTAGATATTTATCCGGAAGTGAAAGAAGCAGAAGCACTGTTTGATACATTAGCGAATCTGGTGACTTATACAGGAAATAAAATCATTATGATTATCGATGAGTGGGATGCACCGATTCGTGAGAATGGTGGAAAAGCAGAAATCCAGAGAGAGTATCTATTATTTTTACGGTCATTATTTAAAAATAGTGGAACAACGGATAAGATTTTCGCAGCAGTTTATATGACAGGAATCCTGCCGATTAAAAAAGATGGTTCACAGTCTGCAATTTCTGATTTCGAAGAATTTACAATGGTAAAACCAAGAAAGTTTGCGCCATATGTAGGTTTTACAGAACAGGAAGTAAAGGATCTGTGCAGCGAATATCAAATAGATTTTTCGAAGATGAAGTTATGGTATGATGGATATTCATTTCCAAATGCAAATTCAATTTATAATCCGAACTCTGTAATGAAAGCACTTAGAAATGATGATTTCGATTCCTACTGGACGCAGACATCGGCAGCAGAGAGTTTGATGGAATATATTAGTCTTGATTATGACGGACTTTCCAAGACAATCGCTGAACTGATCGGTGGTATTGAAGTAGAAGTTGATACAAGCGGATTTTCGAATGATCTTGTAACATTCAGAGAGAAAGATGATGTACTGACATTGTTGATTCATCTGGGATATTTGGCTTATGACAAAGAAACGGAAAAAGTGCATATTCCAAATGAAGAAATCAAGCGGGAATTTTCAAGGACGATCAGGGGAGTCAGACGGAACGAGACAATTCAGCGTGTGCGTGAAAGCGACCAGATCATTTCGGATACAGTACATATGAATGCGGATGCAGTAGCAGCACAGATTGAGAAGATCCATACAGAGGAGACAACGGCTCTTTTCTACAATAATGAACAGGCATTACGAAGCGTGATTAAGCTTGCATATTTTAGTTATCGCGATTATTATCTGAAATTCGAAGAACTTCCGTCAGGAAATGGCTATGCAGATATTGTATATTTTCCAAAGAAAACATCGAATCTTCCGGCGTTAGTAGTTGAAATGAAGTGGGATAAATCAGCAGAAGGAGCAATTGCACAGATTAAGAAACGGAACTACCCTGCGGCAATCAAAGAGTTTGGCGGTGAGATTTTGCTGGTTGGAATTAATTATGATAAAGATGCTCCAGCGGGCGAACGGAAGCATACGTGTGTGATAGAAAAATATCAAGTGTGATACATCAGAATGGAATGGAAAAGAGAAAAAAGAATTCTACTCATCAGCGATTTCGGTATATACGATGCTATCAATTGTAGGAGTTATGATTTTATCCGCAGTAGTTTTGCGGTGATATGTCAGATGAAAACGAAGGGTTCGGCAAGATGCCGAACCCTTTCACTGTATGTTAATTCTCTTTATTATCCACCAACAGCATATTAAGTTGTTCTAACCGTTTAAGATCCTTCTTTGTAAAAAGCAACTGATGGCGGAAGTTCTCTGTGTGTTCCTGTGGTTTTAAGGTGACTACGCATTTAAATGCACAAGGCATAAGGTCTGCACTGGAGATACCGCACAAGAGTCCCATTGTGAAATCTCGAAGTTCCAGAGGGTTGAAGATGTACAGAAGGTCTTCTTCCAGTGGGTCATATTGATTTACGAAAGAAAAGTGGAGGTTCTTATGTGAAAAATGACATTGATTTGAATAAAGCGACAAATCAGATTGAGATTTTTGACACAGGTGTGGCAATTCTTGCCGGAAAGAAGACGTTACATTTTACGTTTCAATATTTCCGGATTTGCAGCATACTCTAGAGCTGTTTCCGCAGTGATTCGGTTTTCCTTGTATAGAGTCAATAGACCAGAATCCATAGAAACAAAAAACCCCCCGCTATTGGTCCTGATTATGATATACTAGACGTAATGAGTTGGTAGTGAGAGTGGAGCAAGCTGGTCTGCTTTCCATCAGCGATACGATTATATTAAAACAAAGGAGGACTTACTCGATGAGAGAAGTAAAAGCAGTAAAGATTAATGCAGAAGATTTTGCACCGTATGGAACATTTTGCAGTATGACAGAACCAGAGGGATATCCACTGGAGGGAGAGATTCATAAATTCTATCCGGACCGCATCGTAGGAACCTGTGTTGGAACAATGGCATTTTCACCGATTGAAGTTCGCAAGGACGAAAGAATTGTCAAGATGGCGGAATATCATACAACTACATGGGAAGGGATTGTTGCTCTTGATGACGACATGCTTATCCATGTTGCACCTGCTTCCGGCGGAACACCGGTTCCGGAACTTGCGAAGGCTTTCCTTGTACCAAAGGGATGCATGGTAAAGATCAATGCAGCGATCTGGCATCTGTGTCCACTTCCGGCGAATAATGAGGTACTTCATGCAATGATCGTACTTCCGGAATGTACTTATGCAAATGATTGTACGGTTGTTGAATTTGAAGAGAAAGATTGGTTTAAGATAATATTATAAAGATGAAACAGATTGATTTTGACCACGGAACGGTTACAGGGAATATTTTAGGAGCAGCGTTACCGATGCTTGTGGCACAGATATTGAGCCTTTTGTACAATATCGTAGACCGTATTTATATTGCCAGAATTCCGTCCGTGGGAACAACAGCGCTTGGGGCAGTGGGGTTATGCTTTCCGATTATTGTGATCATCACTGCATTCAGCAATTTATTTGGAAGTGGCGGTGCCCCGTTATTTTCAATTAACCGAGGCAAAGGAAACATAAAAAAAGCAGAAGTGATCATGAATACATCATTTTCAATGCTGTGCATTTGTGGAGTGACATTGATGGTGATTGGAATGCTGTTCGCAAGTCCGATTCTGGTGTTGTTCGGAGCGTCGGAAGAAGGGCTGTCTTACGCATATCCATATATGATGATTTATTTGATCGGAACAGTCCCATCTATGATTGCAACAGGGATGAACCCATTTATTAATGCGCAGGGATATGCAACTTCAGGAATGTTATCTGTTACAATTGGAGCCGTTGCCAATCTGAACTGCTCCCCGTCAAGTAGACAATTGAAAAAATATAAATTTTTCCTGCCAGTAGAAATTATCTGCTGGCAGTTTTATGCAGCTTGCAAGTAAATTTTGTGTTTTTCCATTGGTGTTAAAATTCCGAGATTCCTTTGCAAGCGTTTATTGTTGTAGTAATCTATATAATCTTCGATCATTTTTACGAGAGTACCTCTATCAGTGAATCGTTTTCCATAGTATCGCTCTCTCTTCAGAATTCCCCAAAAGCCTTCCATTGGTCCATTGTCGATACATTTAGCAACTCGCGACATGCTTTGCGTTATTCCAGCATTTATAAGTTTTGTATGAAATAGCCTGTTTGTATATTGAAATCCCCTGTCACTGTGAAACAGTGGCTGCGCACCAGGATTTCTAAGTAAAGCATTGTCTACCGTATCAAACACCAAAGCATTGTTGTTCTTATCACGAATAACATACGAAACAATCCGTCTATCATATAGATCCAGTATTGCACTTAGATAAACTTTACGCTTTTCCATCCCAATATAATAATGGAATTCTGTCACATCAGTGAGCCATTTCTCATTTGGTGCTTTGGCAGTGAACTCGCGATTAAGTATGTTTTCAGCTATATACTGAGGGCTTGCAGCCTGTCTTGTGCACCTGTTGTTAGAATACTTGATAGTTGATTTTATATTAAGTTTACGGCAAATGCGTAGCACACGTTTATCGTTTACATCAATACCATGATATCGTTCCAGATCATCCCTGATCCTTCGATAGCCTTTATCCGGTGACTCTGTATGAATCTTTTCTATCTCATCAGCAATAAGTCTATTCTTTTGTTCACTTTCAGGAATTTCTCTATGTAACCATTTATAGTAAGAGGCTCTGGAAACTCTGCCAAGTTTACAAAGTGCAGCGATTGGATAATTATGTTCTTTGTGTTCTTCTTTGATTGCCTGATATATATGTTCATGACGAATCAGGCTTAGCCCCGCCTCCTCTCTATTTCTTCGAGTTTTTTTAAGAAAGATGCCT
>OHBY01001002.1_pt1 | contig 9852 bp, 9 predicted proteins | sample 1577531 | NCBI WGS metagenome assembly OHBY01 (sample SAMEA3879564, study PRJEB24766) | human gut metagenome | biome: human-associated habitat; feature: feces | place: USA | collected 1985/1987 | reverse complement strand
AGGAAAAGTGTATAACGTTGACCCGTCAGTAGTAATCAAATCAACAGGCAAAGTATTCGATAAATTAGAAGAAATAAAGTAGAGGTGTGGTATGGGAGATTTTAAAATAAAAGAGATAAAAAATTACATGATGACAGGAATATCATATCTGATCCCCGTCTGCATTATCGGAGGCATGTTTTTCGCAATTTCGATTGGGTTTGGCGGCGAGTATGTCCAGGACCAGGGGATCGTAGTTGCAAATCAGTTTCTGGCGAATCTTCAGACAATCGGATCATCAGGACTTTTCATCATGATCCCGGTAGTGGGTGCATATATCGCTTATGCGATTGCCGGTAAACCGGCGCTGGCTCCGGCATTTGTACTCTGCTACATGGCGAATATCGAAGTTGGGGCGACGGCGACAAAAACAGGGTTTCTCGGGGCACTGCTTCTTGGCCTGGCAACTGGTATTATGGTTTCATATCTGAAAAAAATTAAATGGCCAGATATGATAAAGCCTATTGTGCCGATCATTATCATTCCACTCGTTACAGTGTTTGTTTTGGGAATGACCTACATCTATGTACTGCTTGCGCCGCTCAGCATGTTCGTGAACGCGCTTACAGGACTACTGGAGGGACTCTCCACAACAAGTATGATCCTTGTCGCTGTTGTGATCGGTATAATGCTTGCCGTTGATATGGGCGGCCCGATCAATAAAACATGTACGCTGTTTTTATATATGATGGCAGAAACAGGACGTTATGAGTTTTTTGCTTTTCTGGCAGCAGGCGCCTGTATTCCCGCAATTGGAATGGGAATAGCTACATTTATATCTAAGAAACGGTATACCGAAAACGAGCGTGTTGCGGGGATTACTTCATTCATTATGGGATGTATGGGGCTGACAGAAGGCGCGATCCCGCTGGCAGCTGTGGATCCGGCAAGAGTAATTCCGTCTATCTGTGTGGGAGGCGCAGTGGGAAACGCGCTGGTATATCTGTTCGGATGTATTAATTACTGTCCGCATGGAGGGTTTATCGTTATACCGGCAATTACAGGGAAACTCGGATACGTGATCGCGGTGCTTGCTGGAAGTGCGGTGACTGCGATCATGGTGAATCTGCTGAAAAAGCCTGTCCAGGTGAAAGCGGCAGATAACAGAAAAGAGGACTGAAGGATTACAGGAGGCAGTTTGGAGTGAATAAATCTTATTATGAACCGATTGTAAAATACCATGAGAACATGAGTACAGAAGAGTTAAAGAAATTGGCTCTTCAGTTGAGAAGAGATGTGGCGGATTTAATCAATTTCGCAGGAACCAGATCCGGGCATGTCGGAGGAGAATTTTCGATTGCAGACGTGATGGCCGCTCTGTATGGAAGATATCTGAGGCTGAAACCAGATGAACCACAATGGGAAGGAAGGGATATTATGCTCCTTTCCAAAGGACACAATTCAGGGGTACAGTATGCGGCGCTTGCGTTCCGTGGAATTATCAGCAGAGACACACTTTTCAATGAAATGAATAAATCCACATCACTGTTGCAGGAGCATGCCTGCACTTCGATTCCGGGAATTGAGGCTCCGACAGGAGCGCTTGGAATGGGCCTTTCAGCAGGAGCGGGAATGGCGTGGGCAGTTAAGAATGATAAAAAAGACAACAGAGTGTTCGTCGTACTGGGAGACGGAGAATGTACAGAGGGACAGATATGGGAAGCGGCCATGTTTGCCAATAATTATAATCTCGACAACCTGACGGCAGTCGTTGATTATAATCAATATGTGATAACGGGAAATATCCAGGATATTATCCATGCAGGATCCTTTGCTGACAAGTTTAAAGCGTTCGGCTGGGATGTGCAGGTTGTTGATGGACATAACATGGAAGAAATTACCCGGGCGCTGGATCATGCGCTGGATCTGTCGTATGCACCGGGGAGGCCGAGGGCGATTATCGCAAACACGGTCAAGGGATATCCGGTTTCATTTATGGTTAAAGATCCCATCACCTATCATTCTGCACATTTTAATGATGAGATTTATAAAAAAGTAATGGAGGAATTAGCATAGTGGCAGGAACAATTTATGGATCAAAATTGCAGGGCATGCGTGCCGCAGTCGGGGACACTCTGGCTGAACTGGGAAGAAAAAACGAGAAAATTGTCGTTATTGATGCGGAGACTGCTGTTGCGACGAATATTATGCCGTTTAAAAATGAGTTTCCGGAAAGATTTTTGACAACGTGTATTGCAGAGCAGAATGCGATCAGCGTAGCTTACGGAGTGCAGAGGATGGGATATATCCCGTTTGTACCGTTATTCGCATCTTTTATCGCTCGAAGATCGTTTGACCAGATTTTTGTTCAGGCTGGTTATGCAAATGCAAATATAAAAATGATGGGATGTTATGCGGGAATAACAGCTGCCAGTGTGGGGGCAACGCACCAGTCGTTTAATGACATTGCGGTGATGAGGACGATCCCTAATATTAAGATAATTGAGGCGTGCGATGCAGATGAGTTGAGTGAGGCGATAAAAGCGGCGGCCCAACATATCGGCCCGGTCTATATCCGGGTTGTGCGTTCGGATTTGGCTAAGTATGAAGTAAAGCAGATGCCGGAAGATTATCATTTTGAGTTGGGGAAAGCGACAGTAATAAGAGAGGGGGAGGATGTTACTCTGATTGGTTCTGGTATCATGGTTTCACGATGTAAAGAAGCTGCGGAAATCCTGCGCGGCAGAGGGATTTCTGCAGAGGTGATCAATGTGAGCACGATTAAACCGCTTGATACGGAAACGATCATCCGTTCTGCTTCCAAGACAAAACACGTAGTTACTGCGGAAAACAGTACGGTCATCGGAGGTCTGGGAGGGGCAGTGGCGGAAGTCTTAAGTGAAGAATGCCCTGTAAAAATGCGGAGAATCGGAATCAAAGACAGATTCGGACATTCCGGGCTTATTGATGAACTTTTGGAAATCTATAATCTGACAACAGGTGATATTGTAAAAAAAGCTCTGGAAGTGCTTGGATAATGGGATGTGAATATGAGATTGATACTTATTCGTCATGCAGAACCGGATTATGTGAGAGACAGTCTGACTGAAAAGGGATGGCGGGAGGCGGAGCTGCTGTCAGAGAGAGTGAGTGGATGGGATGTAACAGAGTTCTTCTGTTCACCCCTCGGAAGGGCTAAGGATACGGCGTCCAAAACCTTAAAGAAAATGAATCGGACTGCGGTTACTGCTGACTGGCTCAGTGAATTTTCATGCCAGGTGAAAAATCCGGTTACAGGGCAGATGACATCGCCCTGGGAATATATCCCGTCGGACTGGACTTCGGATCCGTTGATGTATGACAGCGAGGCGTGGACAAACTCAGAAATCTGCAGCTCTAACCCGGAGGTCGGAAGGAAGTACCGGCTTATCTGCCGGGAAATGGATCGGATGCTCGAAACTTATGGTTATATAAGGGATAAAAATATCTATCGCGTAAGAGGAAAAAAGGAGCAGTATATTATCCATACACCGGCGCCGGATGAACCTGAGAAGATGGAGATGCTTCCCGAAGGAAATGAACCTTGCATTGTCATATTTGCGCATTTTGGTGTGATTTCTTCTATCCTGTCACATTTATTAAATATACCGTTTGTCCTTCTGGCGCATGCGGCATTTTTTCCGGCAAGTTCTGTTACGGTTTTGTCAGCGGAAGAGCGATGGGGAAACGAAGCGTATTTTAGAGCACAGTGCACAGGGGATGTCCACCATCTGTTGGCCGGGGGAGAACCGATTTCGCCGGCAGGCTCCTTTGTAAAGCCATTTCAGGCGTAGGACGTTAAGAGAATCAGCAGAATCGGGGCTGTTGCAAAATAGATGAGAAATCATCTATGGAGCAATGGCTCCGGTTTTTTGCCTAAAAACAGAAAACGGACCCCGAAGAGCCCGTAATCTATGGTATAATTAATTATGTCCAGTAATTCAAAATACCATAAAAATTATACCGAATTCGGCGAGCCTTATCAACTGGTTTTGCCATTAAATTTGGAAGGTTTGGTTCCTGATGATGACTCTGTCCGACTACTCAGCCACGAATTGGAGGAATTAGATTACAGCTTGCTGTATCAGGCTTACTCTGCCAAAGGCAGAAATCCCGCAGTGGACCCCAAGACCATGTTCAAGATCCTTACCTATGCCTATTCCCAAAATATTTATTCATCCCGGAAGATCGAAAGCGCCTGCAGACGGGATATCAACTTCATGTGGCTGTTGGTTGGGCAGAAAGCTCCTGACCACAGCACGATTGCCCGTTTCCGAACCGGCTTTCTGGCGGATGCCTGTGAAAACCTGTTTTATCAGATGATCCGACGTCTGGAGGAAAGCGGCGAGTTGTCAAAAGAAACGGTATTTATTGATGGAACAAAACTGGAAGCCTGTGCGAATAAATATACCTTTGTCTGGAAGAAATCCGTAGGAAAATGGGAAGCAAAGATGTATGAGCGGATTCAGGAAGCAGTCCGTCTTCTGAACCAGGAGTATCTCTGTCGGTTCCTAGTTGGAGAGGAAACCCGTACCCAGGATCTGCAGGAAATCTGCCGGTTTCTGGATGAGAAGTGCAGAGTGGACGGGACGGTTTTCGTACATGGAAGAGGAAAACGGAAAAGCAGAAATCAAAGATATCTGGAGCTGTTCCGTCGTTTTCTGGAGCGCCAGACGATCTATGACTGGCATACCGCCAGTTTTCAGGGGCGGAATAATTATTGTAAAACAGATCCGGATGCCACCTTTATGCACATGAAAGACGACCACATGAGGAATGCCCAGCTGAAACCGGGATATAACGTCCAAATCGCAGTGGACAGCGAATACATTGTAGCAGCGGATATTTTCCAGGACCGGAACGATGTGTGGACGCTTGTGCCATTTCTGAAAGACATGGAAAAGAAACTGGGATTTCGTTATCCAAGCGTAACTGCGGATTCCGGGTATGAAAGTGAAGAAGCGTATGAATACCTGAGCGGAGCCGGGCAGAAAGCATACATCAAACCACAGACCTATGAGAAATGGAAAAAGAGAAGTTTTAAGAAAGACATCAGCAAGCGCGAGAACATGAGATATGACGAGACAGCTGATACCTACACCTGTCATGCAGAGAAAAAGCTGAGAGCGGTTGCTGTGAGAAAACAAAAAAGCAAAAGCGGCTATCAATCAAAAGTAACGATATATGAATGTGAAGATTGCAGTGGCTGCCCGTATAAAGAAAAATGTACGAAATCAAAGGGAAACAAGAAGCTGTATCTTTCGAAGAACTTTCTGAAAAAGCGTCAGGAGTCCTATGAAAACATCCTGAGCGAAAAAGGGATCCAGTACCGGATGAACCGCTCGATTCAGGTAGAAGGAGCCTTTGGCGTACTGAAAAATGATTATCAATTCCAAAGATTTCTACTGAGAGGAAAACCGAGAGTAAGGCTGGAGATTCTTTTATTGTGTCTGGGATATAATCTGAATAAACTGCATGCCAAGATTCAAAATGAGCGGACAGGGAAGCATCTGTTTTTGATAAAAAGTGCATAGAAAAAATGGAAAACCGAGAGGTTTTATTAAAGTACGGCAAAAATCCGGTGTTTTACTCTGGTGATAGAGAAGACACCGGATTTTTGCTCATAACGAGCGGAAGTGCCGCTCAATCATCTATTATTGATGATTTTGCGACACTCCCTTTTATCTTATGAAAATTCTGGCTCGATCAGTCCGAAAGAACCATCTTTTCTTTTGTAGACAACATTGACTTCGTCTGTCTCTGCGTTGCAGAATACGAAGAAAGCATGTCCAAGAAGATCCATCTGGATGCAGGCATCTTCCGGATACATTGGTTTGATGCCAAAGCGTTTTGTACGGACAATGCGGATCTCATCATCTACAGAAGTGTCATCTTCTGATTCGAAAAATTCTTTTTTAAAGTTATTGCCGGAACCGGAAGCGGTAGGATGTCCCTGGCTTCTGGCAACCAGTTTGTTTTTATATTTGCGAAGCTGTCTTTCAATAACCTCTTCTACAAGATCAACGGATACATACATATCATCGCTGGTCTGCTCAGAGCGGATAATGTTTCCTTTTACAGGAATGGTCACTTCAATCTTCTGACGTTCTTTTTCCACACTGAGTGTTACGATAATTTCTGTTTCAGGAGTGAAATACCTTTCAAGTTTTCCTAATTTCTGTTCAATAGCGTCCTTTAAACCTGGTGTCACATCGATGTTTTTTCCACTAATAATAAAGTTCATACTGGTCAACTCCTTTTGTTTATATTGTACAAAGAACTTGTCCTTATAAAGTGTTCTTTGTACTATGTAAACATTATAGCACGGAATTCCTCTATTGTATAGAACGAATTACTTCAATTCGGGTAATTTTTCCATCGGTGATCTTAACGATGCGCAGACCGAAATCAGAAAAGTAAGTGCAGGCACCGACTCCGATCTCAATTTCATCTTCCTTCATCTTCTTTAACAGCACATCCAGCAGTGTCTCATCATTCTCATAAGGAATGTGGACATGGATCAGACGATTGATATATTTGACTTTCTGAGAGGAACGGAAAATAATCTTTTCAGACTCATCAAAAGTCATAAACAAAAATTTTCTTGTGGCAAATAAAATTGCAATGGCGATCACGCCGATCAGACTGTTGAGCGGTGATCCATGCTCGATGATGATCTGTCTTGCGATGGCAAAGAGCAGAACCTCAAATACTGTGATCGGGGTGTGGAGATACAGCATACGTATCATTTCCACACCGATGATCAGGTTAAAACAGGTAGTCAGCATATCGTCATAATTTGGATACTGATTCAGGTCTGACAAATGCTGAAATGAGAGGATCAGCTGAAAGGTCATGATGATAATTGTAACTGCAAGGATCAAAGCGATGACAACTTCCAGGATTGAAGTGATCCATTTCAAAAAGGCATTGGCATATTTTTTCATGGTTGTCTCCTGATTATTTCAAATTGCTGCGTTTACGCATTCTGGAATCCAGGATTTTTTTGCGGATACGCAGTGTTTCCGGTGTTACCTCCAGAAGCTCATCGGTATCGATAAAGTCCAGTGCTTCTTCCAGGCTCAAAATACGAGGCGGTGTCAGGCGGAGCGCTTCGTCTGCATTGGAGGAACGGGTGTTGGTCAGATGCTTTGTCTTGCAGACGTTTAATTCGATGTCTTCTGCTTTTCCGTTCTGTCCGATGACCATTCCGGCATAGACTTTTTCACCAGGTCCGATAAACAAAGTACCGCGTTCCTGTGCGCTGTAGAGTCCGTAAGTGACAGACTCACCGGTCTCAAATGCAATCAGAGATCCCTGTTTGCGATACTGGATATCTCCTTTATACGGCGCATATCCGTTAAAGCTTGTGTTGAGGATTCCGTTTCCTTTGGTATCGGTCATAAATTCTCCACGGTATCCGATGAGTCCGCGGGCAGGAATCAGAAATTCCAGTCTTGTATAACCGCCGCTGGAAACGCCCATGTTCTGAAGCTCTCCCTTTCTCTGACTCAGTTTGTCGATGACAGTTCCGGTAAATTCTTCCGGTACATCCACGTAGGCAAGCTCCATTGGTTCTAATTTTTTGCCGTTTTCATCTGTGTGATATAAAACTTCTGCTTTGCTTACCGCAAATTCGTATCCTTCACGGCGCATATTTTCGATCAGGACAGAAAGGTGAAGCTCGCCTCGTCCGGATACTTTAAAGCTGTCGGCGTTCTCCGTCTCTTCCACACGCAGGCTGACATCGGTGTTCAGTTCGCGCAGAAGACGGTCGCGCAGGTGACGGGAAGTAACGAATTTTCCTTCTCTTCCTGCAAACGGGCTGTCATTGACGATGAACTGCATGGAGATCGTCGGTTCGGAAATCTTCTGGAATGGAATGGCTTCCGGATTCTCAGGAGAGCAGAGGGTGTCTCCGATGGAAATATCGGAAATACCGGAAATCGCTACAATAGAACCGATCGTGGCTTCTTTTACTTCTACTTTGTTCAGACCGTCAAATTCATACAGTTTGCTGATCTTGACTTTCTGCTGCTTGTCCGGATCGTGATGGTTTAAAAGGAGCATATCCTGATTGACACGAATCGTTCCGTTGTCTACTTTTCCGACTCCGATCCGTCCGACGTATTCATTGTAATCAATGGTACTGATCAGCATCTGTGTCGGTGCCTCGGGATCGCCCTCCGGAGCCGGGATGTATTCGAGGATCGTCTCAAACAATGGCTGCATATCTTTTTCTTCGTCAGAAAGGTCAAGGACCGCAATTCCTGATTTTGCGGAAGCATAGACAAACGGGCAGTCCAGCTGCTCGTCAGAAGCATCCAGTTCCATGAAAAGCTCCAGGATCTCATCGATCACTTCATCCGGGCGGGCTTCCGGGCGGTCGATCTTATTGATGCAGACGATAACCGGAAGGTCTAATTCCAGTGCTTTTCTCAGTACGAATTTGGTCTGCGGCATGGCGCCTTCAAAGGCATCGACTACAAGTACGACACCGTTTACCATTTTCAGGACACGTTCTACTTCACCGCCGAAGTCCGCATGTCCGGGCGTATCGATGATGTTGATCTTGGTTCCTTTGTAATAGACTGCAGTATTTTTGGAGAGAATCGTGATTCCACGTTCTCTTTCAATATCGTTGGAGTCCATGACACGTTCCGCAACATCCTGATTTTCGCGGAATACACCGCTTTGTTTTAAGAGCTCATCCACGAGTGTTGTTTTTCCGTGGTCAACATGAGCGATAATGGCAATATTTCTAACATCTTCACGTTTTGTTTTCATAATTTTACACTCTTTCCTACTTATGTTAATGTGTGTTCTCTTGTTACAACTTTTTCATTCTATCATAAATTTCAGATTTTACAAGTACTCTTGTGACAGGCAAATAAAAAAATTGTCGATAGATTTTGTCGAACGGTTTTTCGGACAATCGGGTCTAAACTGCGGTATGATGTCATAGACTTAAGTTGACTCAAAAATATAAAATACCACATACGAGGAAGGGAGTACTACAAATTATGTCAGATAAGATTATTGAAAACAATCAGGTAACCATCATGGGAGTTGTGGCATCCGGGTTTACATACAGCCACGAGGTGTTCGGAGAGGGATTCTATATGGCGGATGTGCTTGTGAAGCGTCTGAGTAATTCAAATGACCGGATTCCTCTCATGATCTCAGAACGTCTGATCGATGTGACGCAGGATTATACGGGAGAGGCGATCAAGGTATCCGGGCAGTTCCGTTCTTATAACCGGCATGAAGAACAGAAAAACCGCCTGGTGCTGTCTGTGTTTGTAAGAGAGGTAGAATTTATTGACGAGGAACTGGATGGAGCGAAAACAAATCACATTCTGCTGGAGGGGTATATCTGTAAAAAGCCGGTGTATAGGAAAACACCGCTTGGACGGGAAATTGCGGACCTGCTTCTGGCGGTGAACCGTCCGTACGGAAAATCGGACTACATTCCGTGTATCTGCTGGGGAAGAAATGCACGTTTTGCCGATAAATTTGAAGTAGGTTCTCATATACAGATATGGGGCAGGATCCAGAGCCGTGAATATCAGAAAAAGATTGCAGAAGACCAGTATGAGAAACGAGTGGCGTATGAAGTATCTGTAAGCAAGTTAGAGTATATCGCGGAGGAAAATTAGAAAAAGTAGATTTTTTATGTGAATTATGATAGAATGGCTAGAGTTGACAGGTAGATTATTTTGTTGCTCTAGCCATTTTTGCGGCCAATAGGGTATGGCAGCTGTTTGAGGGAGCAGATAGAAAGGATGGCGGGAAGCAGGAGGAGTCAGATGAGTCAAAGAATAGTACAGGTAT
>OHBY01000995.1_pt1 | contig 9889 bp, 10 predicted proteins | sample 1577531 | NCBI WGS metagenome assembly OHBY01 (sample SAMEA3879564, study PRJEB24766) | human gut metagenome | biome: human-associated habitat; feature: feces | place: USA | collected 1985/1987 | reverse complement strand
CTCCCCTGGGGTGTAGGGGGTGACTGTTTCAAGTTTCGGAGAGAGATATTTACTCATAGCAATTTCCTCACTGTCAGCGTCCTCGCCCTCTCAGGCGCTTCGCGCCAGCTCCCCCAAAGGGGGAGCCTCTGGCGGTTTTCCGTAACCTTGCGGGAAATTGCCAAAGCCTCTCCCTTTGGGAGAGGTGGCATTGCAAAGCAATGACGGAGAGGGCGAGCCGCCTTTAGTCCTCTTCATATCTTATCGTCACACTCTTCGCATGGGCGTGCAGGCCCTCACGCTCGGCAAAATCGGCAATGCGGGGTGCCACCTCGCCCAGCGCCTCGCGGGTGTAGTAGAGGAAGCTGGACTTCTTCACAAAGTCGTCCACACCCAGCGGGCTGGAGAAGCGGGCCGTGCCGCTGGTGGGCAGGGTGTGGTTGGGGCCTGCAAAGTAATCGCCCAGGGCCTCGGGCATATTGCGGCCCAGGAAGATGCTGCCCGCGTTTTTGATCTCGTTCAGCACCCCGAAGGGGTCCTCCACGCAGACCTCCAGATGCTCCGGCGCAATGATGTTGCAGGCCTCAATGGCCTTGTGCAGGTCGGTGCAGACGATGATCTTCCCGTTGTCGTCCACGCTGGCGCGGGCAATGGCGGCACGGGGCAGCTGGGGGATCTGCACCTCCAGCTCTGCCTGCACGGCCCTGGCCAGCTCCGGGCTGTCGGTGACAAGAACAGGGCTGGCCAGCTTGTCGTGCTCGGCCTGGCTCAGCAGGTCTGCCGCCACCCAGGCGGGGTTGCAGCCGCCGTCGGCCAGCACCAGGATCTCGCTGGGGCCGGCGATCATATCAATGCCCACCTTGCCGAACACCTTCCGCTTGGCGGTGGCAACGTAGATGTTGCCGGGGCCGACGATCTTGTCCACCGCCGGGATGCTCTGGGTGCCGTAGGCCAGCGCGGCCACGGCCTGTGCACCGCCGGTCTTGAAGATCTTCGTCACACCGGCGGTGGCGGCGGCGGCAAGGATGACCGGATTCACCCTGCCGTCCTTTCCGGCGGGGGTGGTCATCACGATCTCCGACACGCCCGCGACCTTGGCCGGGATGACATCCATCAGCACGGTGGAGGGATAGGCCGCCGTGCCGCCGGGCACATATACGCCCGCCTTCTCAATGGGGGTATATTTCTGGCCCAGCACGATACCGGGCTTCTCGTTGATCACGAAGTTCTTGTGCACCTGCTGGCGGTGGAAGCTCTCAATGTTGGCGGCAGCCTCCCGCAGGGTCTCAAGGAAATAGGGGTCCATATTGGCAAAGGCCTCGTCGATCTCCGCCTGCGTCACCTGCAGGTCATCGATCTTTGCCCCGTCAAATTTCAGCGCGTACTCCTTCAGCGCCTCATCGCCCCGGGCGCGGACCTCGGCAATGATGCCGTCCACCACATCCTCCACGTTTTTCTCCGCGCGGATGTCCCGGTTCAGGATCTCCTCGGGCCTGAGCTCATCAAAATTATACAGCTTGATCATTTTGTTTCCTCCTGCAAGGTCTTGCGCAGCGCTTCCAGCATGGCGTCCATCTCGTTGTGCTTGAACTGGTAGCTGGCCTTATTGGCAATGAACCGGGCCGAGATGGGCATGAACTCGGTGACCACCCGCAGGCCGTTCTCCCGCAGGGTGGTGCCGGTCTCCACGATATCCACAATGACATCGGAAAGGCCCAGAATGGGGGCCAGCTCAATGGAGCCGTTCAGCTTGATGATATCGATATCCCGCCCGATGGACGCATAGTAGTTCTTTGCAATGTTGACGAATTTGGTCGCCACCCGCACCGGGCGGCTGGGGTCGTCCCGGTAGCCCGCCGGGGCGGCTACGCACATCCGGCAGCGGCCAAGGCCGGTATCCAGCAGCTCGTAGACATCGGCAGAGGCCTCGGTGAGGATATCCTTGCCCACAATGCCCACATCTGCCGCGCCGTGTTCAACGTAGATGGCCACATCGCTGGGCTTGACAAGGAAGTACCGTATGCCCGCCGCAGGGTTCTCCACCACCAGCTTTCGGGTGGCGTTGTAGTCCTCGGTGCAGCCGTAGCCGATGCGGGCCAGCAGGTCATACATCCTGTCACCCAGACGGCCCTTGGGCAGGGCCACATTCAGCATGACCCGGTCCGTGCTGTTCCTCTGCACCGGCGGGGTGGGGGCGCTCAGGCGGTCAAGCTCGTCCAGATAGACCGCAAAGCCGATGGCCCCGGCCCCGGGGGTGAACTTCTGCATCAGCAGGTCATAGCGGCCGCCCTTGAGCAGGGGCCGCGGCAGGCCCTGCAGGTAGCCCTGAAAGACCAGCCCGTTGTAGTATTCCATCTCACCGGCAAGGCTCAGGTCAAGGCGGACCGCCCCGCCGGAGGCCTCCAGCGTTTTGGCCAGTGCCCGCAGCTCAGCGGCGGCGGTGCGCATCCGCTCGTTGCGGCAGGCGCTCTCTGCCTTTGTCAGCGTCTCCTCGCAGCTGCCGGAAAGCTCCAGCAGGCCGGTCAGGGCAGCGGCCCCGGCGGCATCCAGCCCGGCGGCCTGCGCGGCGCGGCGCAGCTCGTGCGCATTCTTTTCCCGCAGCTTTTCCAGCAGGCCGGGGCGGGCATTCTCCGGCACGCTCAGTGCGTCGAACAGGCCGAACAGATAGCCCATGTGGCTGACTTCCAGCACCCACGCGGCCCCCAGCTGGGCCAGGCTCTGCGCTGCCAGCCGGACCGCCTGCTGCACCTGTGCTTCCCCCACCGCGCCCAGCATCTCAAGGCCCATCTGGGAGATCTCCTGGAAGGTGTGGCTCTCTGCCGAGGGGCGGTAGACGTTCTCATGGTAGTAATACCGCAGGGTCTCGCCGGGGGCGGGCTGGGCCGTCTTGGCAATGGACAGGGTCACGTCCGGCTTAAGCGCCAGCAGACGGCCATCCAGGTCGGTGAAGGTGATGACCTGCTCCGAGGACAAAAAGCTCCGGTTCTCCTGATAAAGCCCGTACTCCTCAAAGCGGCCCATGTGATATTTGCGGCAGCCCGCCGCCTCATACAGCGCCCGCAGCGCAAAGGAGGCCCGCTCCTTGGGCTGCAAACTGTCCAGACTGAATTCCATCTCGATCTCCTCGTTCCCTCTCTGCGTATTTCCCACTTCTTTTGTTTATTTTACTTTATCGAGATAAAGTTGTAAAGTACGAAAGTGACAGCTTTTCAGCCCTATCTTACCGTTTTTCTGTGCGTTTGTACAGAAAGGCGAAATCATTTCACCCCAGCGCCAAAACAGATGATGGAGAGCGAAAACCGGGGATGCAAAAAGGCCGGGCCAGTCTCCTGCATTGGAAACCGGCCCGGCATCTTTCTTATTTTGCAAGCTTCAGATTCTGCGGCTCTTTGGGTGTGAACACAAGCTTCAGGTCCATTCCCATTCCGTCTGCCAGACGCTTCAGCAGCTTCAAAGATGGGTTGCGTGTTCCATTTTCCAGCTTGCTGATATCCGCCTGATTGATGCCGGTGCGTTCGGCCAGCTCCTTCTGGGTCAGGTTCTGAGAAATGCGTGCATCTGCCATCGCCCGGATGATATCCATTTCCGGCTGGTTCTCTTCCCACTCCTTGCGGAACTCCTCATTTTTCAGCTGTTCATTCAAATACAGATCCAGTGTTTTCATCTGATTCACCCTCTCTTTCCAAAAAATCTTTCCGATACTGTTTTGCCCGTTCAATTTCACTCTTGGGTGTTTTCTGGGTCTTTTTGATAAAGCCGTTCGTCAGAATGATCCTTCCCCCATAATAGAAGAAATACATGACCCGCGAAATATCCGTTCCAACTTTTCCGCGGATCTCAAAAATCCCATCATCCAGATGCTTGCTGTATGGCTCCCTCAGACGGTTGCCCTGTTCCTGTAAAACCTTCAGAGTCATTACCAGCTTGCTCCGCATTTTGATATCCAGTTCATCCAAAAAATCTTCCGCAGGGCGCTGGCCATCTCTTGTTTCATAAAATTCCACCACGAACGGTCCCATTTCAAAATCCTCCCTACACTTTCCCCCCTTCAGTATATGGCAGATATGCCATATTGTCAAGTACAAAAAGGCCGCCGCCCATTGGAAAACAGGCAGCGGCCATACAGCTCGATTTTTTTCTTTTAGCCCAGCAGAGCCAGCACACCGGCCTTGGGGCGGGCACCCACAGCCTGATTCACAAGCTTGCCATCGCGGAACACCAGCAGGGTGGGGATGCTCATCACGCCGAACTGAGAGGCCAGCTCGGGCTGTTCATCCACATTGACCTTGCCCACCTTGACATCGGTGCGCTCCTCGGCCACCTCGTCCACGATGGGGCTCAGCATCCGGCAGGGGCCGCACCAGGTGGCCCAGAAGTCCAGCAGAACAGGCTTTGCGCTGTGCAGCACCTCGGCTTCAAAATTTTCTTTGGTAATGGTAACAACAGCCATATCGGTTTCCTCCATTTTTTATCCGCACCCTCTGCGGGGGCGGTCAGTTCCCTCAAAAGAAGGAGTGATTCTTACTTATGGCTCTAGTATACCCCAAACGACAGGATTTTTCCAGAAACAATCTGTGAACAAAAAAGGCGGCGGCCCGCCCGCTTGGGGAGAGCCGCCGCCCTGTGTTGTTCTTTGGAGTTCTCCGGGCTGTCTGGTCAGAGCGATCAGGCCGTGACCCAGGCGATCGCGGTAACGGGCCACCAGCCGGTCAGGTTCAGAGCGGTGTAAACGCCAACGATTGCGTTGCCAATGGACTTACCCATGTAATCGGCAGCGGCATTGATGCCCTTTGCTGCCAGATCGGTGATATTCTCGCCGTTCTTCTTGTTGTTCTTGATCCAGGTACGGGTCTGATCCAGACCCCAGATCAGGTTTGCAACAGAAATGACTGCGCCAATCGTCCAACCCACAGCAAACGGAGCGGTAAAACCGTCGCCGCCGCTGGTATAGGTCATTTCTTCTTCGTTCATCACGTTGTAGTTTGCGGGCAGCATGAGCTTCTTTTCCATAATAATACTCCTTTATAAAAGCATTTATTGCACGGTGCAACATACACCGCAAGTTACAGAAAACAGACCCGGTATCCCACTTTCCCGGCTTACAGGATCAGCAGAACAGCGCTCAGGGGAGCCAGAGCCACCACCATGGTGCTGGAAACGGCATCCCGGACAAAATTGGCTGCAGACTTGGACATATCTTCGCCGACAGCATCTGCGGCACGGCCCAGAACGGTGAAGAGGTTGCCCTCACGGTTGCTCTTCTTGTTCAGCCAGTCCTTGGAAACGGAAATACCCCAGATATAGCTGGCACCCAGCACCACAGCACCCACGACCGTAGCGGCAGTGGATGCAAATCCGCCAATATCGGAACCGCCCTGGGTATAGGTCATCTCTTCTTCGGAAAGCACTGCGTATTCAGCAGGCAGATTCATGTTCTTGTTCATAGGTCTCATACTCCTTTTTTGAGCAGCTTGAACCGATGGTCTTCTTTCCCAATTTACCATCTGGTTTCCAGCCTTATATTACTACATGACACAGTTTCATGCAATGGATTTTGTGAAAAACCATCAAAAATCGGAAAGTCGCATGAAAAAACAAACGAAAGTTTGGTGAAAAACACTGCAATAATTTTCCACTTAGCCTGCCACGCCCGCACGGTAGAGATACGGGTCGGTGGTAAAGCTGGCATAGCTGTACAGCACAAGGATCTGGTCGTAGTCGTTGGCCGCAATGAGCTGGTCCAGCCCATAGTTATAGTTGCGGAAATCCACCACGTCGATGGCCGCATAGTTGGCTGTCAGGTAGGGCACAAAGCTGTTGGCATAGCTGTCCTTAATGACCAGGATCTTTCCCTCGCCGTCACCCTCCACCCGGCTCAGGCCGTTGTTACCGTGCAGGAACATGGCGTACTTATCATACACCTCCAGCTTGTCCAGATCGTACAGGCCGGTGGTGGTGCCCTCGGTGGGCTGGCCCGGGCCGGTGACGTTCCAGACCGTCAGGCTGTTCTGCAGGTCGTACCAGGTAATGGTGTCGGGTTCGGAATTCCAGGTGCGGGCCTTGGAGTAGTGGGTGCCGTAGAAATCCTCACAGGTCTCGGCCGTATGGGCATCCCGGTCAAAGGGGGTCAGGCCCAGCGTCTCACAGAACTGCTGGTAGGCGTAGTAGGCCCCCAGCGTTGTCCAGTGGTGGTCGGTGCGGTAGTAGAGGTATTCCTCTTTGTGCTCCGTCAGGGCGGGCAGGACATCAATAAACCGCCCGTAGGCCTCCCCCTGTGCGGCAACGCCTTCCAGAATGCCCTTCTCATCGATCTGGGGTGCCCCCGCCGGGATATTCTCAGGGTAGACCACCGAGGCCGACGGCACCAGCATGAGGTTCACCCTGCCCGGGTAGCGCTGGGCAAGGCTCTGGACGGCGGCAAGGTTCTTGGCCATCCCCTTTTCCTCATTTTTCAGGATGCTGTAATGCCGGGCGAACATCATGTGCTCCCGGCCCAGCAGGATGCCGCCGCTCTGGGTCTTTTGGAAGAGGGTGGTCTCCGCCGCGCTCTGCAGGCTGATCCACTGGTCGCGGCCAAACACCTGATCCTTGACGTATCGGGTGTAGCTGGTGAAGTAGTTGTTCAGCCCGTCGGCGGAAACAGCGGTCAGTCTGGGCCGCTGGGTCAGGGTGGTGTTTTCCAGTTCACTGTATGCGCGGTCGGGCGTGGCCATATCCAGCACGAACAGCCCGATAAAGAACAGCCCGAAGGCCACCAGCACCGGATACTGGAACAGAGAGGGAGTTTTCTTTGTATGCTTTTCCATTCAGGTTCCCTCCTCAGAAGTTGAAATACAGGAACGGGCTGTTGGTGCTGCCCACCACATACGCCGTGGAGAGCACCAGCAGCACCAGCACCGCAGCCACACGGGTCACGGTGTGTTTGCGCAGGGCGTTCCAGAGCTTCTCAATGAGCGGGGTGCAGCACAGGATGCTGACCGCCAGCAGCACGCCGTAGTTGCGCAGGAAGTAGACCGGAGACGCACCGCCCGAGGGGAGGAAGAGCTTGCGGAACAGCAGCCCGAAGCCCACCCCGGCCTCGTTGCCCACAAACATGGCCCAGCCCACCACCACAAGGAACATGGTGTAGATGTGGGGCCAGATCCTGCCTTTTTCCAGATACTTGAGCAGGAACAGCTTTTCAAGGGCCAGCAGGACAAAGTAGTACAGGCCCCAGCAGATAAAGTTCCAGTCTGCGCCGTGCCAGATGCCGGTGAGCAGCTCCACCACGAACAGGTTGAAGATCTGCCGCTTCAGGCCCTTGCGGTTGCCGCCCAGCGGGATATAGACATACTCGCGGAACCAGCCGGAAAGGGTCATGTGCCAGCGCCGCCAGAACTCGGTGATAGAACGGGAGATATAGGGAAAGTTGAAGTTCTGGGGGAAATCAAAGCCCAGCATCTTGCCCATGCCGATGGCCATCAGGGAGTAACCGGAAAAATCAAAGTAGAGCTGGAGCGAATAGGCGATGACACCCAGCCAGACCAGCGGCGTGGACGCATTGGCAAGGCCCACAAAGGTGGTGGAAGGGCTGTCGGCAATGCCGATGATATCTGTCCAGAGCGCGCCGACGGCATCCGCCAGCAGGACCTTTTTTGCCAGACCGAAGGTGAACAAGGTCATGCCTTCCTCAATCTGCTGCAAGCTGTAACGATGCTTGTAGACGTGCAGCTGGGCCGAGACATCCCGATACTTGACGATGGGGCCCGCGATGAGCTGGGGGAACATGACAACATAAGCGCCGAAGTCGATGATGTTGTGCTCAGTCTTTACCTCCCGGCGGTAGACATCAATGGTGTAGGAAAGGGTCTGGAAGGTATAAAAGCTGATGCCCAGCGGCAGGACGCTGATGCCCTGAATGGCCGCAAATCCGGTGCCCAGCAGGCTGTTGATGCTGCGCAGGACAAAGTTTGCGTACTTGAAGTAGAACAGCATCCCCAGGCTGGCTGCAAGGGCGACCAGCAGCAGCACCTTGCGCACGCCGGGCTTTGCGTCAAACGCTTCCAACCCCAGGCCGCAGAGATAGTTGATGAGGATCAGGGCCAGCATGACCGGGAAGAACCGGACCTCACCCCAGCAGTAGAACACCAGGCTGCACACAAAGAGCACGGTATTCTTGAGCTTTGCGGGCGCAAGGTAATACAGCGCCAGCGTGATGGGAAGAAACCGGAACAGAAAGATGATGGTGCTGAAAACCAAGGCTTCGACCTCCTTTTAAAAAAAGAGCTGCTGCAAATGCCCTCTCACACTCGCTGCGCTCGTCAGCTCTCCCTTTGGGAGAGGCGGCAGTGCGGAGCATTGACGGAGAGGGCCTGCAGCAGCCCCATTCAGTTTTATTTTACTCTCCCAGTGCGCTGTCCACCGCGCTGTCCAGATCGGCAGTGCACTCGTTGGAAGCGATGACCATGACCACGGTGTTGTCCTTGAAGGCGATCACGGCGTTCTCCACATTTTCCTGGGCCTGTGCGAACTCAGCGTAGTTGCCGTAGAACGCCACCTGATCCTGCTGATAAGCAGTCAACTGGTTTGCAACCTCCTCAGCCTTGCCGTCAGCAGCTTCCACGACCAGCACCATGCCGGCATCGCCGTTGTCGTTGCTCTTCACACCCTTGTAGCTCACCACATCCTCAGCGGGCAGGTTGAAATCGTACTCAATGTTCATGGCAGCGATCTCAAACTGGTTGGAGATGGGGTTGGCATCCAGCAGGGTCTCGAACGGTGCGTTCAGGGCATCGGTGCTGTTGTCCTCGCCCAGCGGGATGCTGGAGGCCTGGCTCAGCACAGTGGAGGCAGGCTCAGAGGACGCGGCAGAAGAAGCGGTAGAACCGGAAGAAGAACCGCAGCCGGCCAGCAGAGCACAGCTCAGAGCCAGAGAAGCAGCGGTCAGAATGATTTTAGCACGAAGTTTCATGGATTATTCCCTCTTTTATCTGTTTTACACCGGTTCGCCCACGCGGAAGAGTTTCCGACAACGAACCATTGTTATCTTACCATATCAAAGCCCGAATTGCAAACGGCAGGCAGAAGATTTTACGGTTTCTTCACCAGCGCTTTGCCGCTCAGCCCGCGATCTGCTGCAGGGCGGCGATATAGTCCTCAAAGCACAGGCCGCTGGCGTTGATCTTTGCGGCGTTTTCCACGCCCACATAGCGCCAGTGCCAGGGCTCGTAGGTGATCTCGGTCTTCTCCTCGGCCCCCTTGGGGTAGCGCAGGATGAACCCGTACTCCCCGGCGTGCTGGCAGAGCCAGCGGAAGGCGGCCGTGTTCTCAAAGCCCTCGTCCAGGCCGGTGTGCTCGGGGCTGTTCAGGTCTGCAGCCAGGCCGCAGTTGTGCTCAGAGTAGCCCGGCGGGTTGACGATGGCAGCAGCCATTTCCTTCGCCTTTGCATCGTCATAGCCCTGCTGCTTATAATAGTTGGTCTTTTTCTCGTAGAGATTGGTCTGGTAGGACACGCTGCGGTAGCCGCTCTGCATCCAGACGGTCACGTTCTCCGCAGCGGCAGCCTTCTGCAGCTCCAGAAAGGCATTGCAGGCCACGGTCTGCAGGGTCTTGTTCACTGCGGTCTTGGAGCCGCACTCGGCGGTCTCAAAGGTGTAGTTTTCCGGCATCTTATTGGTGTGGTTCACAAGGATCATCAGCGGGTCGGCCAGCATGGCCTTCGCCTCGGCGGCGGTCAGGCCCAGCAGGTTGTCCCGGCTCTCCACGCTCTCAGAGGCGGCTCCGCTCACGGCGCTGCTCTCCACCTTGCTGCCCGGCGCAGCCGATGGCAGACTGCTTGCCGCACTATTGGCGGCGCTCCCGGCGGCATCCGCCGTGGGCACCGGGGCCTTGCGGCGGGAAAGCAGGAAGGACACACCGCCCACAGCCACAC
>OHBY01000989.1_pt1 | contig 10013 bp, 10 predicted proteins | sample 1577531 | NCBI WGS metagenome assembly OHBY01 (sample SAMEA3879564, study PRJEB24766) | human gut metagenome | biome: human-associated habitat; feature: feces | place: USA | collected 1985/1987 | reverse complement strand
TACCATCCTCACAAAGAACTGCATCATATCAAAAAAGAAAATATCGGTCTGATCGAAGTCATGGGGCTTGCTGTACTCCCTGCACGTCTCAAAGATGAGCTGGAGCTGTTAAAGACTTATATTCTTGAGAAAAAAGACATCAGAAGCAATGAGACCATTGCAAAGCACGCGGACTGGACCGAAAGTTTCCTGCCGTCCTATCCGGAGATCAACGCAGAAAATGTCACGCATATTCTGGAACAGGAAGTCGGAAAGGTCTTCTGTCAGGTCCTGGAAGATGCCGGTGTTTACAAATGCACAGACGAAGGACTCGCTGCATTTGACAGATTTGTTGAGACTTTATAAAATAGATTTCGGGAAACAGTGACTAAAAAGAACATCTCCGCAGAACTCAAAAGTTTTCATACTTTGCTTCCACGGGGATGTTCTTTTTCTTATTTTTTCTTTTTCTTATGTTTCGTCTTTTTCTTTTTCACACTGTACCCAAATGTCCCGATCTTCTTCCCGAGAGACAGATACTCTCCATGCGAATATGCCATCAGTCCTGTCTTATTCAGCTCAAACTTATTCTTTTCATTCAAATACTGCTCATCAATCTGTACTGCCAGAACTTCCGCCAGAAACATATGGTGGCTTCCCAGTTTTTTCACTTCTGTAACTTTACATTCGATATTGACCGGACACTCTTCGATCACCGGTGCATACTGAAGCTTTTCTGCTTTTGCCGGTGTCAGATGTGCCTCTTTCCATTTGTCCACATCCTTTCCGGAACGTACTCCGCAATAATCGGTTGCTTTTGCAAGCTGCTCCGTTGTCAGATTGATAACAAATTCTCCACTCTCTTTTAACATATGATACGAATATCGCTCCGGACGGACAGAAATATAAACCATCGCCGGATTAGTGCAAATCGTGCCCGTCCATGCGATCGTCAGAATATTGCTCTTTCCGGACTTGTCCGCCGTACTCACCATCACTGCCGGGAGTGGATATACCATATTCCCGGCTTTCCATACTTGTTTTCCCATTTTTTGCTCCTTCTACTGCTGCAGTGCCGAAACCAGTGTCGGTACAAGCTGTTTCTTTCTGGACACCACACCCTTTAGCTCGATCATCTCCGGATTTCCTTTCAGATCAAACGCAGAGATCATCTTTTCTCTTGCTCCGTTTCCGGCGCATAAAAGTTCTGAAGATTCTGCGACAATATTGGTCAGCATAAAGAAGATCATATCCAGCCCCTGTGTCTTTCTTGCCTGTTCCAGATAAGCGGATACTTCTGTTTTGATCTCACGCAGCTCTTCTGCGCTCATAGAGCTGATCTGACCAACTCCAAAGTTGATATCGTTGACTGTAAACTGTTTGAAATCCAGGAAACAGATTTCTTCTGCTGTTTTTCCTTTCAGATTACTTCCTGCATTAAACATCTCCAGTGCCAGCTTCTCAATATCAATCCCTGCGATCTCTGCCAGTTTCCTCGCAGATCTTTCATCCAACGGTGTACAAGTCGGAGACCGAAACATCAGGGTATCGGAAATGATCGCCGAGCAAAGGAGTGATGCGATCACCGGCTCTACTTCTACTCCCTCTTCCTGATACATCTGATAAACGATCGTAGCGGTACATCCAACCGGCTGATTTCGGAAAAATACCGGACCCATCGTTTCAATACTGCTCAGACGGTGGTGATCGATGATTTCCAGAACCTCTGCTTCTTCCACACCGTCCACTGCCTGATTTTTTTCATTGTGATCCACCAGGATCACCTGTTTTCTGCGGCTGTTGAGCAATCTTCTTCTGGAAATAAATCCCAGGAAATTGCCTGCCTCATCCAGGATTGGGAAGTCACGGAATCTCCTGCGTGCCATCACATCTTTGACATCATCCACATAGTCATCCATCTGGAAAGAAACGATCCCCTCTCTTGTCATAAACTGCTTCACCGGAATACTCTGGTTGATCAAACGTGCGACCGTGAATGCATCATGCGGAGAAGAAATGATCACGATTTCTTTTTCTTCTGCCTGTTTTAAAATCTCTTCTCCTACACGTGCTCCGTTACACACCACCATACAGCTCACATTCAAATCGACGGCATGCTGCTGTGCCTCCTGGCGGTCTCCTAAGATCACCAGATCATTTTCTTCCACAAATTCCGACATCAGCTTTCGGCTTGATGCAAGAATCCCGACTTTTCCGTTCAACACATAGCTGTGTGGATTTCCTGCAATGATGGTTCCATCAATGGTCGATGCAATATTCCGGTACTGCGTCCTTGCCTTGGAGAGAATCCCGCTGTCATACACATCCATGTAAGAAGTCGCGATATCTCCAATGGTAATCAGACCTTCCAGTTTGCTGTCCCTTGTCACAGGAAGCGTCTTGATATTCAGCTCTTTCATAGATTTCCACGCACTCTTGATGGAAACACTTCCCTTGATTCCTTCAATGTTACGCAGTTCTACATCTTTGACCTGCACTCTTAAGTCCGACAACAGCTTCGGTGCCTCAACCTGAAAATGATCCAGCACATACTGCGTCTCTTCATTGAGCTGTCCCGCTCGCCTTGGACTATAATCTTCTCCCGTGATCTTAGATTTCAAATCAGCATAGGCGATCGCAGAACAAATCGAATCTGTATCTGGATTTTTATGCCCTACTACATACACTTTATTATTACTCACTCCGTTATTCATATCAATCCAAACTTCCTTTGCTTATTTTCTTCTATAGTGGTTATTGGTGTGAACAGTAACCTATATGTAGCTTGCCATTTTTTCCAGATTTCGTCAACCCAAATTTCAAGATTCCGTGTCTTTTTGATAAAACATATGCTATACTGTCTTTAATGCAAAGCAAAAATCTTCTGTTTTAAGAGATTTTTGTTTTAAAGTTTTAGAAAGTCGAGGTGCAGCGATGAGCGAAGAATTAAGAACAGAAGAATTACTGACAAACGAAGGACACACAGAGACAATGGCTGATTACGAAGATCATTTTGACGATGCCAATCCATGGAACAGGGTTTTGGAATATATGGAAAAGAAAACGATCCTCCCTGTTAAGATCGAAGGAATCGTAAATGGCGGTGCCATTGCCATGGTAGAAGGACTGCGCGGATTTATTCCGGCATCCAAACTCTCCCTTTCTTACATTGAAGATCTGGAGACTTACCTGCTCAAAGATGTGGAAGTTCAAGTGATCGATGTAGATCAGGCAGGCAACCGGCTTGTACTGTCCGCCCGTGAGCTTCTCAAAGAAAAAGAAAGAAAAGAAAAAGAAGCACAGATCGCAAGTATCCCAATCGGTACGGTTATGTCCGGTACTGTAGAGACATTACAGAACTACGGTGCATTTGTCAAACTGGAAAACGGTCTTTCCGGACTGGTACATGTTTCTCAGATTTCTCAAAAACGCGTCAAGAATCCTGCAGCTGTTTTGAATGTAGGAGATGAAGTTCAGGTCAAAGTCATCGGTATTAAAGACGGCAAGATCAGCCTGAGCATGAAAGCTTTGGAAGAACCGGAAGAAGAAGTTGTAGAAAAAGTTGAGATTCCAAAAGCCGAAGAGATCGGTACAAGCCTTGGAGATCTGTTCAAAAATATTCAGTTATAAAAATCTGTGATAAAAAGCCGCCGCCTCAAAGATTCAGCACTTTGAGACGACGGCATATTTCCGCACATTTCCAGCACAAGCCTTCTTTTCTTTCCCAGCCCCCTACAAATCGATTTCTTTCAAATACGGGTTCGTCACTTCATAAAATTTTTCTGCTTCTACTGCTTCTGCAATCGCAGTGTCGATCGGCATCTTGCCAAGTACCGGTACTCCCAGTTCTTTTGCAATCTCGTCAATATGACTCTCACCGAACACTTTGATCTCTTTTCCGCAGTCCGGACATTTGATGTAACTGTAGTTTTCCACGATTCCAAGAACCGGAATGTTCATCTGTTTTGCCATGTTGTACGCCTTCTTTACGATCAGCTGTACCAGATCCTGCGGAGAGGTGACGATCACAACTCCATCCACAGGCAGGGACTGAAATACAGTCAACGGAACATCTCCTGTTCCCGGCGGCATATCTACAAATAAATAATCCAGTTCACCCCAGACAACATCGGTCCAGAACTGTTTTACCATATTTGCAAGAACCGGACCTCTCCAGATTACAGGAGTATCCTCTGTAGGAAGCAGAAGGTTGATGGACCGGTGTGTCCTCCTCTTCCAAAAGCAGGTTGACGGACATGATCCTTGTTCCATCCGGTGCGCTGCACGGAAGCATTCCCATCTCGTTTCCGATTGCCATCTCGTGCACTCCGTACATCTTCGGAATGGATGGACCTGTAATATCTGCATCCAAAATTCCTGCCGTATATCCTTTTTCGATCATCATACGTGCCAGGGAAGCTGTTACCAGCGATTTTCCAACGCCACCCTTTCCGCTGATGACTCCAATCACTTTTTTCACCTGGGAACCTACATTTGCCGGTGCTTTGGATGGCGCCGTATTGCCTGCATTCTGCTTCTGGCTTTCACAGGAACCGGAATGAGAACATCCTGCACAGGACTCTTCGGAACATCCTTCTGTATATTGTTCTTCCATTTTCATTACCTCTCTTTGTTCTATAAATTCATCTGTCTCCATCTTTGAAAACAGGATTTCAGACTGATTCTATTGTACCACAATTTGAGGATAATGCACACAACAACTTTTTACAGGGACTCCTCCAGATCAGAAAGCATCACATCCAGTGCAGTGATTCCGCCTTCCGCAGTGTACCATACTGCCGGATGTTCCAGATAGATGATTTTTCCATTTTTGTAAGCATCTGTCTGCATAACAAGTTCATTTTCCATAATTTCTTTTGCCGTCTGTGCCCCGTCTGCCCCGATTGCCTGATCACGATCCATCACGAAAATATACTCTGGGTTTTTCTCGACAACTGTTTCAAATGAAGCTTCATTTCCATGTGTTGAGGTACTTTCAGCAGCTGTCAGATTGTCAAATCCGATCTCCACTCCGATAATGGAGCATCTTCCGTCATTTCCCATTAAGTTAAAGCTTCCGCTTGTAGTCATTCCTACCAGTGCTGTATGCCCTTTTGCTTTTTCTGCCAATGCTTCAATTCTTTCATCAAAACCGGCTGTCTTTTCTTTTACTTCATCTTCCAGCCCAAACATAGAAGCAATCGTCTCTGCATTTTTTGTCACGCTTTTTACGACACCTGTCTCCACATCTGTCGAAAGGTATACAACCGGTGCAATTTCACTGAGCGCGTCATAGGAAGAAGCCAGACGTCCGCCGATGAAAATCACTTCCGGCTCACACTCCATCACAGCCTCCAGATCTGCCTCTTTGATCGTTCCCAGATTTGCAACCTTTTCATTATCCACATAATCAGAAAGGTACTCCAGAGAAGTAGATGCAGAACCTACTATTTTGTCTCCAACACCAAGATTATCCAGGATATCCAGTGCTGCCATATCCAAAACAGCGATACGTTCCGGATCATATGGTACTTCCAGAGAAATTTCTTCTCCGTTTGCATTCAGAGACTGGATCTTGATCTTCTCAGGTGTTTCCTGTTGTTTCTGCTCCTTTGCCGTTGTATCCGCAGAACTTCCTGTTGTTCCTTCTGCCTGCCCGCATGCTGTCAGACTGAGTGCTGCCACTCCTGCCAATAATACTTTTGCTAATTTTCTCATCTTCTTCCTCCATCTTTGTTTTCTTCCATTTTCTGTCATCAATAATATACCGATAATGGTTTTCCTTTGATATTTAAAATTTCAAAATCCACCTGGTAAATCTCAGAAAGGACTTCTTTTTGAATGACTTCTTCAACGGTTCCATATTTCGCGATTTTTCCGTTTTTAAATGCACAGATATAATCTGAATAAAAGGCTGCATAATTAATCTCATGAAGCACAAGGATCACTGTTTTTCCCAGCTCGTCACTTAACTTCCGCACCATCTTCATCATATTCGAAGCATGATAAATATCCAGATTATTCGTCGGTTCATCCAAAAAGACATACTCCGTATCCTGCGCAATGACCATGGCGATGTATGCTCTCTGCCGCTGTCCTCCGGACAATTCATCCAGAAACCGGTCTTCAAACTCTTTTAGTTCCATATAATCGATCGCCTGTGCAACAATTTCTTTATCCTGCTTGGTCATCCGCCCTCCCGAATGCGGGAACCGTCCGAATGCAACCAGCTCTCTGACTGTCAGCTTCATCTCAATATGATTACTCTGTGTCAGAATCGCCAGATGCTTTGACAATTCTTTACTCTTCCAGTGCTCCAGCTTCTTTCCTTCAAACTCTACCACTCCTTCATCCTTTGCGATCAGTCTGGAAAGAATGCTCATCACAGTAGATTTTCCCGCTCCATTAGGACCGATCAGAGCAGTTACTTTTCCTTTTTGAATTTCAAAAGAAACGGAATCCACCACGGTTTTTCCGTGATACTGCTTTTTTACTCCACGTATCTTCACTCTTCTAACTCCTCCTTTTCCTCAACAGAAGATACAAAAAGTATCCTCCTCCGCCTACTGTAATAAATACACTGACCGGAATCGCATATACAAAGATCTGTTCCGAAATCATCTGCCCTGCCGCCAGAACAAACATCCCGAAGAAGACAGATCCCATGATCAGCTGCGAATGCCGGTATGTTTTCAAAAACTGTCTGGACAGATTTGCGATGATCAGTCCGAGGAATGAAATCGGTCCTACCATCGCTGTGGCGGTCGCGATACAGAGTGTCACTCCAAGCAGAAGTTTCCGGATGGCCCGGTCATAATCCACACCCAGATTGATTGCCTGATGTCTTCCAAGAGACAACACGTCCAAAAGCGCAAGTTCTTTTCGCAACACAAACACGATACCTGCCAGAACCAGGACTGCTGCCAGAATAATTTCCGAGTTGACGTTGTTAAAGCTTGCTACCAGCGTTGCCAGAAGGCTGTCATATTCATTGGGATCCATGATTCTTGTAAGCGTACTCTGAATGCTTCCGAAAAACGAAGTCAAAACCGTTCCGATCAACAATACATACAACACATTATAGTTTGTTTTTTTGAACAGATAGCTGTAGACCAAAACAGCTGTTGTACTCATTAAAAACAGATCGACCACAAAAGACACGTTCGCATTGACAGCGAGAAAACTTCCGGAACCTGCAAAGAATACCACTGCTGTGTGAATCAGCGTATACAACGAATTCATTCCCAACAGACATGGTGTCACAATCGTATTGTGAATAATAGTCTGAAATACGATCGTTGCCCCTCCGATGGCAGCAGATGCCACCAGCATGACCATCAGCTTTGGAATCCGGATTTTCATAGCATACCGAAACAGACGCTCATTTGAAAAAGAAACATCCACAAACAGATAGGCGATTGCTGCTGCCGCCACCAGTATCCCTAAAACAAGAAGCTTTCTGCTGTTTGTCTTATGAACTGCACTGTGCATCCTGTCTGCCTCCTTTCCCCAGAAGTATTCTTCTTCCTCCGTTTTTCAGTCGATACAGCAACAGTCCTACAAACAGGATGCTGCCGAGAATTCCTACGATCAGTTCGATAGGCAGCTCGTAAGGGGCAATCACCACTCTCGAGATCATGTCGCATACGATAACGAACAAAGCGCCAAACAGCGCCGTATCTGCCAGCGTTCCGCGGATCTTATCACCCTTGAACATGGTGACAATATTCGGAACGATCAGACCGATATAAGAAATCGAACCAACCACTACCACCACCGACGCCGTAATCATTGCCGCAATCGTAAGGCCCATAAAAAGCACCAGATTATAAGGCACTCCCAGATTCTGAGAGAATTCTTTTCCGATCCCCACAATATTGAAATGGTTTGCAAATACAAATGCCAGCACAACCAGCGGTACTGTCAGATACACAATCTCATATCTCCCGCGCAGTACCATAGAAAAATGCCCTACCAGCCAGGTGGACAGCGCCTGATTCATCTCGTATTGATAGGCAATGAAGCTGGTGATCCCTCCGATCACATTTCCAAACATGATTCCGACCAACGGTACCAGCACCACATCTTTAAAACGGATTTTCTGAACAAACCACACAAAAATCCAGGTTCCCAGAATCGCCGCCACAAACGCAAACACTGCTCTTCCAAGAAGTGTAGACTCCGGGAGAAATACCAGAGCCAGCAAAATTCCAAGCTGGGCCGAAGAAATCGTTGCTCCCGTAGTCGGAGACACAAACTTATTCATACAAAGCTGCTGCATGATCAGCCCTGCTGTACTCATTCCGATTCCTGTACACAGAATTGCCAGAAGCCGCGGAATCCTTGAAATCAGAAACAACCGGATCACTTCCGGATCTCCCTGCATCAGCGACGCCAGATCCGCATCCATCACCCCGATAAACAGAGAGCAGACAGAAACTACGAACAACACCGCCGCCAATATGATTGTCGATACATATTTTTTGATACCACCACCTCCATTAGTTTTTATTTACTCTTATTAGTTTTAACTAACATATGTATAAAAAAATATGTCTTCTCTACTGACAAAAAGACTATACACAATTCACTCACATTTCGCAATACCTTACTTTTTAGTATGTATATGCTTTTTTGCATACCGATTGGCAAACCGGTGTGCCGCATCGATCAGTGCCCTGACCTCCACGCCTTCTTCTGAAAGACGGTAACGAATCACGGACGGCTTCTTTTCCTTGATCACTTCCCTGTATAAAAGCCTTGCATCCTCCAGTTCTTTCAAATTCGAATATAACACTTTTTCCGAAATACCCGGGATTTCCTTTTTTAACTCCGAAAATCGATTATCGCCCTGCAGAATATGCCACAAGATCTTCAGCTTCCATTTCCCTCCGATCAGACTGTGTGTCAGGATCAGCGGACAGTGATCTTTCTTTATTTTGATGTCTGCCATGCAGAAAACTCCTTCCTAAAAATAATTCTTTACAAAAGTCACTTCTGCATTTTATAAGATTGCAGATAATTTTGCAAGATTTTTTTAGAAAGGAGCTTCCCCTACAATTCTTCTCTTGTTACATCCTTCAGCCATTTATAGCTCTTGTACCGGCGCCAGGTGATCGGAATCTTAATGATCTCATCACTCATCAGGATCATATACACCACCGGAACACTGCAGTGGAACACAAACGCTGCGAGCGCACCAAATAAAATGGAACATCCCCACATGGTAGACATATCCAGCAGCAGGCCAAACCGGGTATCTCCGCCGGAACGGAAGGTTCCCACGACCATCGTTGTGTTGAACGCCTGCCCTACCACAAAATAGGACATTACAAAGAACATGAACCGCATATACCCCTTTGCTGTTTCAGACAGAGTCATCGTCTCTGCCATAACCGGTGAGATCAGAAGGATCAGCACACCTCCCACAACTCCCATAATCACACTGAGCCATACGAACCTCTTTGCATATGCTTTTGCATGCTCATACTTTTTCTCTCCAATGGTTTTGCCCAGATAGATCGCTGTCGCACTGGAAAGTCCGAATGCTACCACCGTTGCGAGCTGTCTGGCCACCTGTGCGACCGAATTCGCCGCAACTGCAGCACTTCCCATATGACCAAGCACTGCCGTATTTGTCGCAGTTCCAAGTCCCCAGAGCACCTCGTTTAAGATCACCGGGAATGCGTATTTCAGAAAATCCATATTTAAAACGTGCTCTGTTTTAAAAAAGTAGGCGATCCTGAACTTGATATCTTTGTTCCACACTTTCGAGTACACACATACCAGTACCATCTCCAGGAGCCTGGAAACCAGCGTTCCAATTGCCGCACCCTGCACGCCCATGGCGGGCATTCCGAGAAGCCCGAAGATCAAAATGGCATTGATCGTAATGTTGCAGAGCAGGGAACACAAATATACCACCGTTGCCACAACGACCCGTTCCACACTTCGCATAATATAAAGATAAGTCTGTGTGATCCCCATAAAAATGTAAGAAAAACTAACAATCCGCAAATACTTCACGCCCTCTT
>OHBY01000977.1_pt1 | contig 10150 bp, 6 predicted proteins | sample 1577531 | NCBI WGS metagenome assembly OHBY01 (sample SAMEA3879564, study PRJEB24766) | human gut metagenome | biome: human-associated habitat; feature: feces | place: USA | collected 1985/1987 | reverse complement strand
CCTTTCACCACACTGATCTCCCTGGCAATCTCTTCCGGAAAATCTCCTTCTTCTGCCAGATCACCACCATAATTCAACGTCAGTTCTCTCAAAATGCCGAATTTTTCTTCATCAGACAGAATATTAGCCGCAGTAAATCCATATGCCTGTTTCAATATTCCATAAAACACGCCATGAAATGTACCAAAAGTAACCGGAGTATACTGCTGTCCGGTAAAACTTAAAAAGCGCTCCTTCATTTCCTTTGCCGCCGCCCTGGAAAAAGTCACGACCAGAATATTAGAAGGTGAGATTCCGCCTTCATTTATCATATATGCAGTTCGTTCTACAATTACGGAAGTTTTCCCCGAACCGGGGCCTGCCAGAACCATCATTGGTCCTGACAGGTGGGCGATTGCCCTTTGTTGAGATGGATTTCTTTTTATCATTTATTACTCTCAGCTGAGTTTCTCAATTGCTGCCTTTACACGTTTCAGTGTTTCTTCTTTGCCGATGATTTCCATAATTTCTGTTGCTCCGGCCGGTGTCATCTGTTTACCGGATACTGCTGTACGAAGCGGCCACATTACATAACCGTTCTTATAACCTTTTTCTTTGACAAATGCACTTAAAGAAGCAAACAGTGGATCATTTGTATAATCTTCCTGTGCTTCCAGAACCGGAAGAACTTCTTTCAATACTGCAAGAGAAGTTTCTTCATTTGTCTTCATCTTCTTATGGCAGTACATTGCAGAATCATATTCCGGAACTTCTTCAAAGAAATCGATCAGTGCCGGGATATCCGGGAATGTCTCGATTCTGGTCTGTACCATTCCGGCAATTTTACGGAAATCATAATCTCTTTTAAGAACTTCCTTCATATATGGAAGAGCTTTTTCATAGAACTCTTCCGGATCCATTTTCTTAATATACTCGCCATTCATCCAGCGAAGCTTGGTAATATCGAATACGGCCGGTGATTTGCTGATATGATGATAATCAAAAGCTTCGACCAGTTCCGGAAGTGAGAAGATCTCACGATTGTCCTGCGGGCTCCATCCAAGAAGTGCGACAAAGTTAACGATTGCCTCTGTAACAAATCCCTGATTCAGAAGGTCTTCATATGAAGAATGTCCGGAACGTTTGGAAAGTTTCTGATGTTCTTCATTTGTGATCAGCGGACAATGAACGTATACCGGAATCTCCCATCCGAATGCTTCGTAGATACGGTTGTATTTTGGTGCAGAAGAAAGATACTCATTTCCTCTGACAACATGAGTGATTCCCATAAGATGGTCATCAATTACGTTTGCAAAGTTGTATGTCGGATATCCATCAGATTTGATCAGGATAAGGTCTTCCATCTCTTCGTTGTTAACTGTGATATCTCCATAGATCACATCATGGAATGTCGTAGTTCCTTCTGTTGGCATATTAAAGCGGATAACGTGTGGTTCTCCTGCATCAAGACGTCTCTGTACTTCTTCTTTTGACAGACGCAGACATCTCTTATCGTAGATAGAGATTTCTTTTCCTGCAACTACACGTTTCATAGATTCCAGTTCTTCCGGTCCACAAAAGCAGTAATAAGCATCTCCCTGCTCGATCAGCTGCTGTGCATATTTCAGATAAAGTCCCGAAGCCTGTCTCTCACTCTGTACATATGGTCCATATCCCTTATCTTTGTCCGGACCTTCATCATGAATGAGTCCTGTTCCTGCCATCGTACGATAGATGATATCTACAGCACCTTCCACATAACGCTCCTGGTCAGTGTCTTCGATTCGAAGAATAAAATCTCCACCTTCGTGTTTTGCAATGAGATATGCATAAAGCGCTGTACGAAGATTACCTACATGCATTCTTCCTGTAGGGCTCGGTGCAAATCTTGTTCTGATCTTTGTCATTGTATCTTTCCTGCCTTTCAAAATATATAAACTCAGAAAAAACCCCTGAGACATCACTGCCTCAGGGAATGTTCTGCATACTAAGCTTCGATGCCTCTGCCTTTCAGATATTCGATCACATCTCCCACTGTTGCCAGTTCTGTCAGCTCTTCAGCAGGAATCTCTATATTGTATTCATCTTCCAGAGCCATTACCAGTTCAAAAAGATCAAGAGAATCTGCTCCAAGATCATCTTTAAAAGAAGTATCTGCTGTAATTTCGCTTTCTTCGCAGTTTAACTGTTCTGCAATCATTTTTCTCATTTCTTCTAACATTGCTATTTCTCCTTTATCAAGTAACAATTTTGCTCTACTTTGATGTGCAAAGTATATATTCTGAGAACCTATTTGTCAATAGATTTTGCTTATTTTAGAGAAGCCTTTCCGGCTCTTTAAATTTAATCTGTCTGGCCACACTCAATGCCAGTCCCATCTCTGCCATCAGGAACAGGATTGATGTACCTCCATAACTGATAAACGGCAAAGTAACACCTGTATTTGGCATCAGATTTACCACTACGGCAATATTAAAAATAACCTGCAGTGCAATATGAATAAAAATACCGCTCACTATCAATGAGCCAAACAGATCTGATGCATTCTGTGCAATAAAGAACAATCGGTACAAAAGGTAAGCAAACAGAAGAAGTACGATCATTCCGCCAAGAATTCCAAGTTCTTCACATACAATAGAAAAGATCATATCGTTCTGCGCTTCCGGCACACTTCCGAGCTTCTGGATACTGTTTCCAAGTCCTCTTCCCAGAAACCCTCCTGATCCAATCGCATACAATGCCTGTATCGTCTGATAGCCATCTCCTGATGCATAATCCTCCGGATGCAGCCATACAAGGATTCGTCTCAAACGGAAACTTGAACTGGTTTCCATCGTCGCACTTAAGAAGCTGATAGCAACAATAGCAACAACCAGGAGAATACCTGCTGCAATGAGGAATGGTCTTACTTTTGGATGTGCAATAAAGATAAGGCCAATCGTAATACCGAAAATAATGATCGCAGTACTCAGGTTATCTGTAAATACATATGTTATGAATGCAAGCGCACCGCCACTTCCTGCCAGCATCATAAAGCCTTTCAGTGTACCAATCTTTCTTCCCATATTTACGATCATATAAGAAAGACAGACGATCACTGCAATCTTCGCGAGCTCCGACGGCTGAAATGACAATGGTCCCAGATTCAGCCATCGACGCGCTCCATTTGCGCTTCGTCCAAGAGGTGTCTTGACCAGTAGCATCAGCACTGCTGCTACACCATAAATAACCCCTGTAAATCTCGTCAATATATGATAATCTATCTTTGAGATTGCAAGTGCGGCTATGATACATGCCAGACTGATCGCAGCCTGTTTTTTAAAATAATACATGTCATCGCCATAGTTCAGTTCTGCCATGTAAGAGCTGGTACTGTACAGCATAACCAGTCCAAAACAAGTCAAAAGAATGATAACCGCGAGAAGACTGTAATCATAATAATCGGTTTTCTTTTTTATTTTTGGTTTTCTTACAACTGCTTTTTTTCTACTCATAGCATACAGTATAGCAGACTCCTTTCCCGTCCGCAAGAAAAAAACAGGGAAACGGCATACAATCCATTTCCCTGTTTTTATCATGATTTTTTATTTGTCACTGTCATCATCGATTGCTGCTGTTTCAATAACAAATTTTACGTTTCCGCTCATATCATCTTCTTTTCCACTGAAGGAATGATATGCATTGTCATCAGAGCAGATCGCATCCAGACGATCCAGGATATCCTGCAGATCATCATCTACAAGATCTGAAAGTTTCTGGATTCCCTCTTCATCAAATTCTTTTGTTCCGTCAGAGAGTTTCTTTGCTCCATCTGCAAGGCTCTTAATTCCACTCTTAACCTGTGCACTTCCGCTGCTGAGTGTAGATGTTCCGCTCATAAGCTGCTGTGTACCGGATGCAAGCTGGCTTGCTCCACTGTTGAGTTTGCTGCTGTTTGCAGAAAGTGTGTTTGCTCCACTGGTAAGCTGACTTGTTGCACTGGTGATCTTTGATGTTCCACTGTTAAGCTGTTTGCTTGCACTTGTCAGTTTACTTGCTCCGCTGGTCAGAGTCTTTCCTGAACTTTCAAGAGCTGTTGCTCCACTTGTAAGCTGTTTATTAGATGCTGTCAGTGTATTTGTTCCTGCGAGCAGACTGCTGGTTCCTTCATCAACCTTATCATAACCAGCCTGAAGCTGCTGGATTCCATCTACAAGCTTATCTACACCCTCTTTCAGAGTATTCAGCATTCCACCATCTAATTTTTCTCCAAGATATGTCTGAAGAGTAGTCTGAAGTTTCTGAATACCAGCTTCTACTGCATCTGCACCCTGTGTCAGAGACATATCTTCTTCTGTCGTGCCGGTTCCTGTACCTGCAGCTATCAGTGCATTTGCACCTGCTGTCAGTGCATCATTGTTTTTTGTAAGCTCTGTAAGTGCATCGTCGATACCTTTTGTAAGTGCTTTGATCGTTGCCTGTGTCTGTGCATCCTTCTTTGCATCTTCTGCACTCTGATTATTCAGAGCAGCCAGACCACTTTCAATCTGAGAAAGACCTTCCTGAAGCTGTGCTGCTGCATCACCTGCCGCTGCAGCCTGTGCATTCTGGTTACTTACTTCACCGGCTGCGGACTGTATCTGAGCTGCTGCATCATTCAGTCCGGACACCTGGCCTGCATGTGCCTGCAGGTTTGCGACACCGCCCTGTGCCGTTGCAACACCACCGGAAATTGCTCCGATCGCGCCCTGTACCGCACTGTTGACTGCGGCTGCTGTTGCTTCGTCCATAGAAGAAGTATCAATACCGCTGAGGATATCGATTGCTGAACTTGCACTGTCAAGTCCTGCAGAGATCGTACCTGCATCTCCCTGCAGTGCATCCCCGGTTCCAGCTGCAGCGCTGACGGTTCCGGCTGCGGCATTCAGCTGATCCGCTGCAGAAGTGCCAGATACAGCTCCGACAGATGCTGCTGCGGACTGTGCTTCTGCAAGACCACTCTCAATCTGGGATGTTCCATCTGCGGAACCACCTGTGGAAGACGGATTTACCAGACTGTTTAATGTATCTGCATTTTTCTTTATCTCTCCGACAGATGTCACATATGTGATAACCTTACCCGCAAATTCACCTGTTTTCGCAGCATAAGCCTTTGCGCTCTCTGCAAATTTCACAATGCTTGCAATAGAGGTCTGGAGCTCCGGAAGTTTTGCTTTGATTCCACTTACAAGTCCGTTCACAGATGTCTGAAGATCTGTCAGCCCAGCTGCTTCCTGATCGATACCTGCGCCTAACTGACTCACACCTGCTGTGTAAGTTTCAATTCCGCTTCCAAGATTTGAAACTCCTGCAACATATTTCTTAACTCCATCTGTGAGGTTGTTGCTGCCTTTTACATACTGCTGAACACCGGACGCCAGTGTGCTGACACCACTGTTGTATTCTTTCAGGGATTTTGAAAGAGTACCAACTCCGGCTGCATATTCATTTACACCGGATGCCAGTTTGTCTACTCCGGCAGTATAAGAGGAAACACCACTCTTAAGAGTAGCTGCTCCGCTGTTCAGACTGCTTACTCCACTTACGAGGGTTCCGATACCGGAATCAAATTCCTGATATTTTTCATCAAGCGTAGATGCTCCATCAGAAAGTTCCTTGCTTCCATCTACCAGTTTGGCTGCTGCATCTGTCAGATCCTTCATAGAATCTTTCAGATCATCAATACCATCAATGTTATCTACATCCAGAGAATCCAGAAGATCGGTCAGTGCAAATGTAAATGTAGAACTCATATTAAAGTCTGTCACATCTGCTTCCATTGTAAAGTTTTCCGGAATATCCAGATCAATGTCTTCATCTATGCTCTTAAGATCAAGATTATCAGCAAGTCCCGGCATACCAACGCCTACTACAATATTTCTCTGTCCGTCTGAAAGAATCTTTCCATTATCTATCGTTACATTTGTAAAATTGTCTGTAGGAAGGATCATCGCTGTTACCATTACAAACGGCGCATACAGATCTGTTGTTTTGTTTCCAACTTTTGTTTTATTCTTCACATTATTTTTGTATGCTACTTCGATCTTCAGATGTCCGCTTTTACCCCCGAGATCATCCGGATTTACCTGAGTACCATTCAGATAATATTTAATTTCCATGGAAACTGGAAGATCCTTGGTTGTAGTTCCCTGATAATAAATATCTTTATCATCTGTGTTCCAGGTCAGCTTATCTCCATTCTGAGAGAAAGTTTCATCACCTTTTACATTCTTGATGTCTTTCAGATCAGATACATCACTTAAGTCTCCTGCAGAAGCTGAATTTTTCAGCCAGTCAGAAACTGTGATCTCCTGTGGAGTTCCGTCTGCCGCTGCATTTACATATACGGTCTCTTCTTTTGAAATATCTGTATTTGCTGCCAGTACCGGGCTAAATCCCATTACCATAGTCATTCCTACTGCTACAGAAGCTGCTACCGCTTTTTTTCTGTTTCGGTTCATATTATACGACTCCTTTTCCAGCCATTGGCTTTTTTATATTTAATGGTTGTTGTGTGCTTATTATTTTTTATCCGGCAAAAAGCCTTTTGATGTATGAACGATGATCGGATCAAATACCATAAACATCGCAGGCAATACAAGAAGTACAACAATCGTACTGATCACTGCACCACGTGCAAGCAATGTACAGATCGCACCGATCATATCTACCCTTGAGTACAGGGCTACACCAAAAGTTGCTGCAAAGAAACTACATCCACTTACTATAATCGACTTCATTGAAAATTTATGTGCAATGGAAATAGAATCTTTCTTAGTTTTTCCAAGATGACGCTGTTTCTGATAGTTACTTGTCATCAGGATCGCATAGTCTACAGTTGCACCCAGCTGGATGGCACCGATTACGATACTTGCAACGAATGGAAGTGTTACTCCCTGGTAATATGGGATTGCCATATTAACAAAGATTGCAAATTCAATAACAAACAACAGAATAAATGGTAATGAAATTGATTTAAATACAAACAGTATGATCAGGAATATTGCTGCCATAGAAAGGATATTTACTCTCTGGAGGTCAACATTTGTTGTATCCTGAAGGTCTTTCATCAGAGGAGCTTCACCGATCACCATTGATTCCGGACTATATTTTTTTACGATCTTCTGAATCGCATCAAGCTGTGTGTTACATTCATCCGTTGCAGAAGAATACTCGGAGCAGACAAACTGTACTTCATAGTTGTCGGACTGAAGCATTTTTTTAATATTGGAAGGAATCATGGATTCCGGGAATGTAGGTCCGATCAGGGAATTCATTCCAAGTGACCATTTCACCCCGTCAACTTTGTCAATCTGATCCAGCATCTGTGTTTTTTCTTTACTGTCCAGTCCATTTTTCAAAAGTATCATATGAACCGTACTCATATCGAAGTCTTCTTTCAGTTTTTCATTGGATACATTACTGTCCAGTGTAGCCGGAAGTGACTTATCAATATTGTAGTAAATCTGAGTATGATTGTTTCCGTAAACAGCCGGATACAGCATTACCAGGAAAACAAGAAGCCATACTTTGTAATGCTTTGTGATAAAACCAGAAGCCTTATCCAAGCTTTTGACCAGTGGTTTATGTTTTGTTTTTTCAATCACTCCGTCAAATACAAGGATCATTGCCGGCAGTGTGGTAATACAGCAGATAACACCGATGACAACACCTTTTGCCATAACAATACCCATATCACGTCCAAGTGCAAACGTCATAACACACAGAGCAAGGAATCCGGCAATCGTAGTAACCGAGCTTCCAGCTACAGATTTAAATGTATCTGCAATCGCATGTGCCATCGCACGGTCTTTGCTATCGTATTTTTTCTTATATGCTTCAAAGGAGTTCAGAAGGAAAATGGAATAGTCCATTGTTACACCTAGCTGAAGTACTGCTGTCAGAGATTTTGTTATATAACAAACTTCTCCAAAGAAAATATTAGTTCCAAGATTGTAAACAACTGCAAGGCCTACACTGAGAAGGAACAACACAGGAATTACCAGTGAATCCATTGCAAGAAGCAGAACCAGCAATGATAAGCAGGCTGCGATCACAACATAGATCGGCATCTCTTCAAGTGCCAGGTTCTTGATATCTGTTACAACACCGGACATACCACTGATAAAGCACTGTTCGTTTGCGATCTTACGCATGTCGCTGACTGCTTCCATCGCTGCATCAGATGATGTTGTATTATCAAACAGTGCAATCATCATGGTAGCATCACCATTAAAGAATCCATCCTTAAACTTTTCCGGAATCATGCTTACCGGAATACTTAAATCAGCCACACTGTCATACCACAGAACGTCTTTTACATGCTCCACATTCTGGAATTTTTCTTTTAATGCTGCGACATCTTTCAATTCCATATCTTCCACGACTACCATGGAGAATGCACCCATTCCAAATTCATCCACCATGATATCCTGGCCTTCAACTGTTTCCAGTGATTCCGGCAGATAACTCAGGATATCGTAATTTACTCTCGTCGCTGCCATTCCCAGGAATGACGGGATAAGCAGTAACATACTGATGATTACAATGATCACTTTATGCTTTGCTATCCACTTTCCAAACTTAATCATCATGTCCTCCTTATTGAATATATTTTTCATTAATGACTATCAGTCACTTTTTATTCATCTAGAGTTATATACCCAAACTGACCATTAGTCAATATACGTTTTTGCCAATGTGTCCAAAAATCAACAACTTCTTTTTGTGATATTGACTTTTGGTCATTTCTGTTTATAATAAATGGCGACCATCAAATACAGGGAGGTTTTCTTAATGGGTAAATTAGAATCAAATAAAAAGAAAAAAGAAGACGCACTGTATAACACTGCTTTCGAACTGTTTACAACAAAAGGAACCAATAAAACTACTATCTCTGATATTGTTGAGAAAGCCGGAGTTGCCAAGGGAACTTTTTATCTGTATTTCAAAGATAAATATGATATCCGAAACAAACTGGCCTCTTCCAAAACGCAGGATTTATTTTTCGCTGCATATCTGGCTGTTCGTCAGAATCAGATCACAGGTTTTCCTGCTCAGCTCCATTTTATGATCGATCATATCCTAAATGCACTCAAAAAAGATTCTCAGCTTCTGATCTTTGTTTCGAAAAATCTCTCCTGGAATGTATTTCAGGCTGCATTGGAACAAAAAATGCCTGACAGAGATGTCAGATTTTATGATAAATATCTCCAACTGATCGAGGAAGGTCATCAGGCTTATGAACATCCTGATCTGCTGCTCTTCTCAGTGATCGAGCTTGCAAGTTCAACCTGCTACAACTGTATTCTGTATCAGCAGCCAGTTCCACTTGAAGAATACATGCCTTATCTGCACAAATCCATTGATGGGATACTTTCCAGTTATCAGAAAGATTCTTCTGATACTTCCGCAGACTAAAACAGAGCTGTACCTTATTGGTCAGCTCTGTCTTATATTTCATATCTATTCTGTTTTTAATTTTCCATCTCTTTTGGCTTTTTCCACAAGTCTCCGATTAGCCGCATTCATTGTACCAAACTTATCCACACAGCAAATGACTTCTGCACAATCATCCATCATTTTCTCTGCTTTTTCCAGATGTTCTTCTGTAACAGCCTCGAATGGTTCTTCACTGATCACCTCTGCTGCCAGTGCTTTTGCAACATCATAGTCCAGATCATTACTGTGGATCACACCTGCAATAAATGGAATACCCGCTCTCTGCAATTTTCGATATACCGGAATTCCTCTGCCATTTCCACCAATGACAAATACCTGTGGTTTACCTGCCGGAGCGCCCATTTCCAGACATCCAAAAGAAGCATTATAGCTTCCCGTTGTAATTCCATAAAGATGATGGATATATTCGGATGTAAAAATCTCCTCCGGTGTACCGTATTTTTCGATCCGGTCACCATGGACACAGATCACATAATCTGATATTTTCTGAGCCAGATCAAGTTCATGAAGCGACATCAACACAGCTGTGTGATGTTCCAGAACCATCTTCTTTAATATAGAAAGAAGTTCCAGTTTATGACGAATATCCAAAAAGGAAGTCGGCTCATCTAGAACAATCACTTCTGGTTCCTGGCAGATTGCTCTGGCCAACAGAATCCTCTGTCGCTGTCCATCACTGATCTCGGTAAAA
>OHBY01000960.1_pt1 | contig 10358 bp, 10 predicted proteins | sample 1577531 | NCBI WGS metagenome assembly OHBY01 (sample SAMEA3879564, study PRJEB24766) | human gut metagenome | biome: human-associated habitat; feature: feces | place: USA | collected 1985/1987 | reverse complement strand
ACCAAGATGTGGAAGTACGATAACGCCTTCCTGACCTGCTGTTGTTGTGTTAGGGAAATCTGTAACATACTTAGCAACCTTGCCGCTCTTAACAGCCTCAAGAACTGCTGTTGAATTAACAAGACCATCACGGCTGAAATTGAGAATACGAACACCGTCTTTCATCTTGGCAATCATATCGGCATCAACCATATCTCTTGTGTCGTCAGTAAGCGGAACATGGATTGTGAGGTAGTCGCAATTCACCATAACATCTTCTGCGCTCTTCATGAGCTTAACTGTAGGAGCAAGCTTGAGAGCGTTGCCTACAGACATAAACGGGTCAAAGCCGATTACATTCATACCGAGAGCAACAGCGGCATTTGCAACAAGAATACCGATTGCTCCAAGACCGATAACACCGAGAGTCTTACCCTTGATTTCGGGGCCGACGAACTGACTCTTGCCCTTTTCAACCATCTTACCGACAGCTGCACCGTTGCCCTTGAGAGTCTTTGCCCATTCATAACCCTCAATAACCTTACGGTTTGAAATAAGAAGTCCTGCGATAACAAGCTCTTTAACAGCGTTTGCGTTAGCACCCGGTGTATTGAAAACAACAATGCCCTGCTCGCTGCACTTATCCTTCGGAATGTTGTTTGTGCCTGCGCCTGCTCTTGCAATTGCAAGAAGGTTATCGGCAAATTCCATATCGTGCATTGCGGCACTTCTTACAAGAACTGCGTCAGGGTTCTGAACATCGTCACCGTATTTATAGTTATCACCGAGACGGCTTGTGCCGATAGCGGCGATTTTGTTTAATGTAAGAATGTTATACATCAAAATCAATCCTTTTTAATTTTTTATTTTAAGAATTTACAATAACAGGCGAACAGCGTTCGCCCGTCATATCATAATATTCAATAATTACTTGTTTTCAGCCTCGAACTTCTTCATAAACTCAACGAGTTTTTCAACGCCCTCATAAGGCATAGCGTTGTAGATTGAAGCTCTCATACCGCCAACTGTGCGATGGCCCTTGATATTAACAAGACCGTTTTCAGTAGCCTCTTTAACGAATTTAGCGTCAAGGTCAGCGTCACCTGTAACAAACGGAACATTCATAAGCGAACGATCCTCGGGAACAACAGTACCCTTGAAAAGCTCTGAAGAATCGAGGAAACCGTAGAGAAGGTCAGCCTTCTTCTTGTTGATTTCATACATCTTATCAAGACCGCCAACCTCGTTCTTAATCCACTCAAGAACAAGCTTTGCAATGTAGATTGTTAAGCATTGTAGGAGTGATATCCATAGCGTTGCCGATAAGATCCTCACGAACGATAACAACCGTAAGACCTGCCGGAGCCATGTTCTTCTGTGCGCCTGCATAGAGAACGCCGAACTTTGAAACATCAATCGGTCTTGAAAGAATACAGGAAGAAATATCTGCAACGAGCGGAACATCACCTGTGTCGGGAAGCTCGTGATAAACAGTGCCGTAAATTGTGTTGTTCATGCAAATGTAGAAATAGTCAGCATCCTTTGTGAATGTTGAAGGATCAAGCTTTGGAATGTATGTGAAGGTCTTGTCAGCCGATGAAGCAACAACATTAGCCTGACCGTAACGGGCAGCCTCTGCATGAGCCTTTTTAGCCCACTGACCTGTAATAACATAATCAGCCTTACCGCTCTTTGTCATAAGGTTCATAGGGATAGCCGCAAACTGTGTTGATGCACCGCCCTGAAGGAAAAGAACCTTGTAGTTGTCAGGAATGTTCATAACCTCTCTCAAAAGAGCCTCGGCACCCTCGATGATTGTACCGTAAATTTTTGAGCGGTGTGACATTTCCATAACGCTCTGACCACTGCCCTCATAATCAAGCATTTCTGCCGCTGCTTTTTTAAGCACAGACTCAGGCAGCATTGAAGGACCTGCCGAAAAATTATATACTCTTGCCATTTCTGATATCTCCCTTTTTAAAGAAAATTTAAAAATATAGTTGTAAAAATAAATACACCTAAATTATACGCTTTTAGCACGCTAAAGTCAACAAATTCATAGCACTAAAGCATAAAAAACGAAAAATTTCGTGATTCTGTTGTGCAAATGAATCAGTCAAGCTTAATTTTGCCGATACAGCCAACGATTTCATCCCTCATACGCTCAGCCTCTTTACGAGCGGCAACGGCAAAATCATCTTCTGTAAGCCCCTGCTTTTTCCATGCGCACATAATGCCGCGGCTTGAGTTGATGATTGCACCAAGACCGTTTTCGTCAAATGCGTTTTTAACATCATCGGCACCGCCGCCCTGAGCACCGTAACCGGGAACAAGGAAGAATGTGTGCGGAAGTTTTGCTCTCATTTCACCGAGCTGTTCGGGATATGTTGCACCCACAACTGCGCCTACTGCCGAATAGCCATGCTTACCCATAAGGTCTTCGCCCCAGCCTTCGCACATCTTGCCCATATGCTCATAAACGCTCTCATTTGTTTCAAGCTTCATATCCTGAAGTTCGCCCGAGCTTGGGTTTGAAGTTTTTACAAGAACAAAAATGCCCTTGTCGTCCGAATCGCAAATTTTTGCAAGCGGCTTGATACCGTCTGTTCCGAGGTATGGATTGACAGTGGCAAAATCCTCATCAAAGGCAGAATAGCTCTTGCTGCCGATCTGTACCTTTCCGAGATGTCCTGTGGCATATGCAGCCGATGTTGAGCCGATATCTCCACGCTTTACATCTCCGATTACCACGAGATCCTTCTCGTGACAGTAATCCACTGTCTTCTGGAACGCCTTAAGTCCCTCCACTCCAAACTGCTCATACATGGCAATCTGTGGCTTTACCGCAGGAATCAGGTCATATGTGGCATCCACAATTGCCTTGTTGTACTGCCAGATAGCTTCCGCTGCACCGGCCGGTGTCTCTCCAAGCTCATCAAATGCCTTCTTTGTGATGTGCTCAGGCACATATGAAAGCATCGGGTCAAGACCTACTACGATAGGTGCGTTTGTTTTCTTGATTTTGTCTACTAATTTGTTGATCATTCTTTCGTCCTCTTTATGCGTATTTTATTATACAGACAGATATTGTGATTATTAAATATCTGCATACAGTTATAAATATTTTATAGCATAAACTAAATTCTTGCAACCAAAATTATAATGATATGATGGCTTCTCCTGCTTTATCTGGTTTAATGCTAGTACAGAATTTGTATATGTACATCAAATGTCAAAACAGTCAATAAAGTTAATCAGACTTGATTCTCTGTAAAGCGGTTCTTTTTCATTTCGTTTTTTCTTAACCGCCTTAACATAACCTCTCAAATATGTTTCAAATTCTTTTGTAATAATATCCATATCATTCCTGATACACCTATACTGCGAATTTGGAATCTTCAATTCTGTCTGTAGTTCAATGTATTGACTATCATTTATAATTAACGCATAGCGATAATCAAGACCAGCATTTTTTCTTTTAGCCGAAGGCACAGAGTGTCCTATTCTACCAAATTTACGCACTGCATCCCCAAGATTGTTTCGAAGTGGTATATAATACTGGTTACTATCTATTTCCACTTTTATACATAAATGTGTTCGCTTCGATTGTTTGCTAGTATCTCCTGGATCTAAAACTTTTTTCAAATCCTTTTGCTCTTTAAAATAGCTTTCCCTTATATAACATAATATTGGTTCCATACTTCTCCTTTGTGATCTATCAATGAAAAAAGGGAACTTTTTCAGTTCCCTTCAAGATCAATATCTTCAGCTTTTTTTAGACAGGTGCATCTGACGAACCCCTCACAATTTCTTCAGTTTTTTATGACGGGTTCTTCTGACAAACACCCCGAAGAAGCTTCTGCTTCTACATATATATTATATGCAAACCTAACTAAAGTCAACACCAAATCAGCTTTTTTTCTCTTATTAGTAGTTCTGCGACTTTGCGTTTGGCTCTATGACTGTTTTTTTTAACATAGCAACAGTTATGTTTATTTCTTGCTATACTCCCACTATCTCATCAATCATCTTAAGTTCTTCCTCTGAAAAGCCTGTGCCCTCCATAACCTTTAAGTTTTCAAGAATCTGCTGTGGCTTTGAGGCACCGACAAGTACACTTGTCACGTCATCATCCTTTACCACCCACTTGAGAGCCATCTGTGCAAGTGTCTCACCACGTTTTGCAGCTATATCATTTAACTTCTTAATCTGTCCGATGTGTGGAGTGAGCTTTTCCTGATTCAAAAAGCGGCCGTCTGTCTTTATACGGCTGTCATCCGGAATGCCGTTCAGGTAACGATCTGTGAGCATGCCCTGTGCGAGCGGGCTGAATGAGATGATGCCCTTTTGGCACTCTCTTGCAGCCTTCTTCAAGCCGTTTTGCTCTATTGTACGATTGAAGATATTGTATGAATTCTGGTTGATGATAAACGGACATTTCAAATCAGTAAGAATCTCGCAGGCTCTCTTCATGGTCTCGCCATCATAATTTGACAATCCGACATAGAGTGCTTTTCCGCTTCTTACTATCTGGTCGAGTGCTCCCATTGTCTCCTCAAGCGGTGTCTCTGGGTCCATTCTGTGATGATAGAAGATATCCACGTAGTCGAGTCCCATTCTATTAAGACTCTGATCCAGGCTTGCAATCAGATACTTGCGGCTGCCCCAGTTGCCGTACGGTCCCTTCCACATATCATAGCCTGCCTTCGAGCTGATGATGAGCTCGTCGCGGTATGCTGACAGATGTTCCTTCAGGATAAGCCCGAAGTGCTTCTCTGCGCTGCCGTATTCAGGGCCATAGTTGTTTGCCAGGTCAAAGTGGGTGATGCCGTGGTCAAAGGCTGTGAAGCACATCTGCTTCATGTTGTCGTATGATGAAAAATCACCGAAATTGTGCCATAAGCCAAGTGATACAACAGGAAGCTTCAGTCCGCTCCTGCCGCATCTGTTGTATCTCATTGTGTCATATCTCTTTTCGTCTGCTGTGTACATATTTACCTCCCGCATAAATACATGATTATGAGGGTCAAAAGGTATTTTGACCCTCATTTATGATAAATAATTATACTACAGCAGACTTGATTTTTCTATTGTTTACTAACGAAACTTTTCTATATTCCTAATGCTGTGTAAATGTTCAGAAATCAAATAAAATCCTCCGTCAGCTTTCCGTGCTTCTCATAATTTGTCACACGCGCTATCTTGTTTTCATCATCCACAAACACTACCTTCGGATGATGCTCCTTTGCTTCCTCAGGTGTCATCTGTGCATAGCACATGAGTATCACATGGTCACCGACTGCAACCTGTCTGGCTGCTGCGCCGTTTAAGCATATCATGCCTGAGCCCGGCTCTCCTGCGATGGTGTAGGTCTCGAATCTGTTTCCGTTTTCCACATCGACAATCTGAACCATCTCATACTCTAAGATACCTGCTGCCTCAAGCAGCTTTGTATCTACAGTGATGCTTCCCACGTAGTTTAAGTCAGCCTGCTTTACCACTGCTCTGTGTATTTTGCCTTTAAGCATTGTATAATTCATTTTTTATACCTCTTTTTCATATATCATTCTTGTCCTACTACGCGATAAAATTATCAATCAGCCTTGTCTTTCCAATATAGACAGCGATTGCCACGAGTGTTGTTCCCTTAAGCTCATCAATCGGTGTGATTGTGTCAAAATCAACCACATCCACATAATCAATTTTCGCAAGCGGCTCCTTGTTTATCTCTGCTGTAATTGCATCCTTTACCACTTTTGCGCTCTTCTCGCCTGCGTCTACGAGCTGCTTTCCGATTTTTAAGCTTCTGCTCAGTACAAGCGCTGCCTGTCTTTCATCTGCGCTCAGATATGTGTTTCTTGAGCTCTTTGCCAGTCCATCCTCCTCACGGATGATTGGGCAGCCGATGATTTCTGTGTCAACATTTAAATCCTTTACCATACGCTTTATGACCGCAAGCTGCTGTGCATCCTTCTGTCCAAAGTATGCACGGTCAGGTGTCACAATGTGAAACAGCTTCAGTACAACTGTCTGCACACCTCTGAAATGAATCGGTCTTGTTTTTCCACAAAGCTCAGTTGTGAGGCCATTCATATCCACATATGAGCAGAAGCCGTCTGCATACATCTCATCAGCCTCCGGATGGAAAATAATGTCAACTCCCGCATCCTCACAAAGCTTTGCATCCCTGTTTAAATCACGTGGATAGCTGTCTAAATCCTCTGTAGGGCCAAACTGCATTGGATTTACAAAAATGCTCACTACAACCTTGTCATTCTCACGTCTTGCCGCATCGATTAAGCTCTTGTGTCCCTCGTGGAGGTAGCCCATTGTAGGTACAAAGCCTACACTTTTGCCTTCTCTCTTCCATTCCTTTACTGCTTCTCTAACCTGTTTGATTTGTCCGTATATTAACATTTTATGTCTCCTTATTCTTCTATGCTTCGTAACTATTCTTCGATATTAGTACAGTTTGTCAATTATTGTCTCATCCATCTTAAAGGTATGCTCCTCACCTGGGAAACTTCCCTCCTCAACAGCCTTTTTGTAGGCTGTGAATGCCTCATTCATCTCTTTTCCGACCTGTGCAAACTGCTTTACAAATTTCGGCTTCATGTTTGCATACATGGCAAGCATATCCTGATATACGAGCACCTGTCCGTCACAGTCTGCTCCCGCTCCGATACCGATTGTCGGTATACTTATGCTCTCTGTGATTTTTTTTGCAAGTGCCTTTGGCACACACTCGAGCACCACTGCAAATGCTCCTGCTTCCTCGACTGCGCGTGCCTCGTCAAGGAGCTTCTGTGCTGCCTCTTCACCCTTGCCCTGCACCTTGAAGCCGCCAAATGCGTTTACTGACTGTGGTGTAAGCCCTAAATGTGCACATACCGGAATTGACGCATCCACGATAGCCTTTATCTGTGGACATACCTCCTTGCCACCCTCAAGCTTGACAGCCTGCGCATGACCTTCCTTCACGAGTCGACCTGCATTGACCACAGCATCATATACTGATGTCTGATATGACATAAAAGGCATATCTGTGATGAGCAGTGTGTCCTTGATTCCCCTTGAAACAGCTGCGCTGTGATGAATCATATCCTCCATAGTCACTGAAAGTGTATCCTCATAGCCAAGCACCACCATGCCGAGTGAGTCTCCCACTAAAATCGCATTGATTCCAGCCTCATCTATCAGCTTAGCAGTCGAATAATCATACGCTGTGAGCATCGTGAGCTTCTCGCCCTTTTCCTTTGCCTGTTTAAAAGTTACTACTGTATTTTTCATTGTCCAATCCCTCTGTCTTTCTGCAACAATCCGTTTTTTATAAATTCACGGTATTGTCAGCCTCTTAGCAATTCCATCATCTGAGTGTAATCCTTATCAGGATTCTTTTTTTCAGCAATATTTGCCAGTTTTGCACCAAGCATTTTGTACAATCTGACATCATCACTATCGTCATTTTGCATACATGCAATATGCTTTTTCACTGTTTCAATATCGTTTCTCTCAATTGGCCCGGTCAGTGCGCCGTCACAGCCTGCTTCAAGTACATTTTCGATATTGCGCATCACAAGCTGACCTGTGGCTCTTAGCGCCTCATCCCTTGTAAAGCCACAGTCCTCCAAAAGAGTGTAGCCCATGTCAAGGACAGCAATCACCTGATTACTCAGAATACTCGCTGCTGCATGGTATTTTGCCTTTTTAGCGCCATCAATGCGGCATACCTCATTTCCAATAGAACAAAACAGCCCGGATATTGCTTCAACCGCAGCATCCTGCCCTTCCACTGTGAAAAATGCTTTATTTAATTGCTCATATGATGAAAATTTGTTACTGAACGGTAACATTGGATGAATTGAACAGCATGATACACTCATGCTCTCCCTTCCGGAAAATGAATCGGATGATAATGCGCCACTGCAATGACATATAATCTGATTCCTTAGAGACAGTTCTTTTAATTGTTCCCAAACCGGTATAATAAATGAATCCGGTGTGGTGATAAATATAATCTGTGATTGATCCGCCAGTTGCTTTAGCGAATCAAAGCTCTCTGTCCTTGTAAACTCCGCAGCCTCCTTAGCTGCCACAGAATCCACGTCATAATAGCCTGCAAGCTCTATGTCCTTTGTCCTTAGGTATTTACCTATAGAACAACCCACTCTGCCTGCGCCGATTATGCCTATTTTCATGCTACCACCTTCTTTCCAAGCCGGTCAGACCATTCCTATATCGCAGCCGATATAATCTCCGCCATGTGCCGTATGGCTGCGGTCGATTTATCCTGTGCGCGCCTGTCACTTTGCTGCCTGCTTCATATTCTGATACAGCAATTCGCTTTGGCCTTATTGTGTCTGCCGGATATGCTCTGTCATAAGGTGACAACACATCCTCCATGATACAGTTTCCTTCGAATACCGTTCGAAGAAAACTATACCACATTGACTATTATTTAACAATCCCTATTTTATTTTGGCTCAGTCATCTTGATATACTCATACTGTGGCTTGAAATCCTCTCTGTCACAGAGCTCATAGTAATGCATAAAGATTCTCTCCATCACATTTGGAATCTGATTTTCCTGTGGTTCAAATAGTATGATAAGATACTGCATTGAGCTGTAGCGCGTGCAGACATCCACCTTTCTGATCTTGCTGCGGATAGACTGCTCCATGCAGTCAAGTGCCTTCTCAATTTTCTCGATATCTGCAAGCTGCTCCGGCAGAGTGTTCATAGTCACCATGACCAGATAGCAGTTGTGCTTGTGTCTATCTCCTACATTGTTCACGAACTCATAGATTCTTGCAAACTCTCTGTAGTTTAAATCCAGCGCACCTGTATAGCTGCCACTCTCCTTTAAAAGCTTTGCCACGTTTCGTAAATCCACGCTCAGATTTGTATTCTCCTTATTGTCAGCTAAGAGCTGCTCATAGAAGAAATATGAACCCTTGCAGTTCTGCTTCACATAGTAAAGTGCCTTATCTGCCTTTGTGTAGTCACTTTCAAACATGGCTCCCTTTGTCGTCATACACAGTCCTGCTGAAAGAGCGGCCTCCTTTATCTCACAGTCTGCTTCCCTGGCGCTCTCGAAGCCTTCAAATATGCGCTTTATAACACTCTCCACGCTTGCCCTGTCAGAATATGGCATAAAGATGAGGAACTCGTCACCTCCAAGCCTGCAGGCTGCAAAGGTCTCATTCTCAGTCTCTTTAGCAAGGAGATTACCTATAAGCTTAAGTGCCCTGTCACCCGCCTTGTGACCATGCACATCATTGACTTTTTTGAGATTATCCATATCTATGAAGGCAAGACAGCCATCATTATCCTGCATCAGGGCTGCTATTACCTGCTGTCCACGACTTCGCATGTAAAGTCCTGTCAGATAATCAACACTATCGGCTTTTTCCTGACTGCTCATGGTCTTCATGACCTCAGATATGAATTTGTCTGCCACTGACTCGATAGCCGCATTATCACGGTAGCCCTGAGCCGCCGGATTATCCTCATCAATCACAACCATGCCATTGTCAAGCATATCAACAAACATACGCGAAATCTGTGGATCAAACTGAGTGTTGCAGTTATCCAAAAGCTCCCTTCGGATTTCTTCATCGGGCAGAGCATTCCTGTAAATCCTGCGCGACCTCATGGCATCATAGCTGTCCGCCACACACACTATACGGGCAGAAAGCGGTATCTCCTCTCCCACCAGTCCGTCAGGATAGCCCTTTCCATCGTATCGCTCATGATGATTCCTTGCAATATCCACCAGATGGTCTAACAGGGTAATATCCTTTAAGATATCTGCGCCCATCACAGTATGGCTCTTTATGGCGGCAAACTCTTCATCAGTCAGCCTGGTCGGCTTATTTAAAATAGTATCAGGCACGCCAATCTTTCCGATATCATGCAGATATGCAGCATTTCTAAGATTTTCCACCTCATGCTCACTCCAGCCAAGCTGCTTTGCTATGAGAGCAGAGTACTCTGCGACTCTGTATGAGTGACCTCTCATATAATCGTCCTTTGCCTCAATTGTAGCAGCAAGTGTCTTCATCATCTGAAGGGAAACTCTCTCTGTCTGATTTCTAAGCCTGTCACTCTCTTCCTTCTGGCGCTTATATTCTATCTCGCTGATTCTTTTTATTGTGACTATGATATTGACAAACAAAATCACAATAAGGCCTATTCCGATAAAGAAACCTGACATAGTGACAACAAAGTACACAGATGCAGCCTCTATAAGCGCCAGAACAAGTGCCACAATCATGGCAACCCTCTCAGGTCTGTAGCCCAAAGCCCTGTGTTTAATTATATCAATGATAAATGTTGTGATGACGACCACGCAGCAGACAGCAAGCATTCCCTGTCCT
>OHBY01000950.1_pt1 | contig 10474 bp, 8 predicted proteins | sample 1577531 | NCBI WGS metagenome assembly OHBY01 (sample SAMEA3879564, study PRJEB24766) | human gut metagenome | biome: human-associated habitat; feature: feces | place: USA | collected 1985/1987 | reverse complement strand
CTGCCGGGGAATCACAGTTCAATATGTGATTTCCCGGTCTCTTTATTCCAGCATGATCCAGTTTGCACGAAAGGGACGCATTAAATTCCAGTATCCGACTCCATATAGTTCATATTCTTTTGCCAGTTCGATCTTTGCCGCAATACTTCTCACATCTTCAAACCAGACTTCCTGCTCTCTTCCCTGATTTCTGTAAGTAAAATACGGGCTTTGAGCCTCCTGGTCATACTGAATTGGAGCACCGTATTCCACCGCAAGCCGTACAGCCCCTACATTACCGATCGTCTCTGCTTTTGTCACTCCTTTTTCATAAGGAAGGGTCCAGTTATACCCATAGTTCGGTATCCCCATCAGAAGCTTCTCAGCCGGGATCTGTGTCAGCGCATACTCTACCACCTGGCGGACTTTCGTAAGGGGTGCGACTGCCATGGGCGGACCATAAGAATATCCCCACTCATAAGTCATCAGAAACAGCCGGTCTGCCTGTTCTCCCAGAAGTGCATAATCAATCCCCTCATAGAGCAGCCCTTTCTGATCTGAAGACGTCTTGGGCGCCAGAGCCACTGACACGCGATATCCCTTTTCGTTCATGGCAGCCCGCAATTCTCCGACAAACTCGGCATATCCTTCCCTGTTCTGCGCACGGACATATTCAAAATCTACATCCACGCCCACATATCCTTTTTCCTCCACCACCTTCAGCAGATTGGTAATCACATTTTCACGTACTGATTCTTCCTCCACCAGAGTCTGGATCAGCTGATTGTTAAAGACCCCCTGTGTAAACGGGGTCAGAACCAGCATCGGTTCTATCCCATTCTCCCAGGCCAGCTGTATCATCCATGTTTCATCCTGTATGGGCGGAACCAACTCTCCTTCAAACGTAAAGCCATAAGAAAACACAAGCAGTTCATTGAGTGCCGGAAATGCCATCTCCAGCACATAAGGTTCAATAAAAGGATATGCATACCCTGTCACATACAAATCCTCTCGAATTTCCGCGCTCTCCTGCGGTTTTAATAAGAGCAGCGCCTGCCCCACTGTCAGTTCTCCCTCTTCTCCCAGCTGATTATCATAAATAATCTTCCAGACGGGAACCCCACTTTGACGGGAGATCGAAGATACAGTATCTCCCGGTACTGTCACATAAATCATAAAAACACCTCCTGACTATCCTATGTCCGATAGCCGGGAGGTATTCGATAAATCAGTGTTTGAAAAACTGTTGACTTTTTTTGTAAAGTGGCATATCATAATCTTAGCTAAGGAAATGGAGAATATTCCATAGTCAAAGTGAACCCCCAAGGAGGCCAGTCCTTGGGGGTTCTTTTTGGGCTAACTGTCTTTATCATTCCGGTCTAACCACTTGCGTATGTAGTAGCCAGCCACACTCGCCATAACCGAAACAAGGAATCGGAGAATATAATCCATAGTCTCACCTCCCTTCTGCTGGAAGGTTTCGACAGCATATTCATCATATCACAGCATTTGTTTCTTTTCCATGCATTTTTTCAATTCCACAGAGTCAAAAAAACGCCATCTATGTCCCCATAGAATGGCGTTTTTCTTCCTCTATAAAATAATCATCGCATCTCCGAAGCTGAAAAAACGATACCGTTCTTTCACTGCCTCTTCATAGGCTGCCATGACATGCTCTTTTCCCGCCAGTGCAGATACCAGCATGATCAGTGTAGATTCCGGCAGATGGAAATTTGTGATCAGCCCATCTAATATCTTAAACTGATATCCCGGATAGATAAAAATTTCTGTCCAGCCGCTGCAAGGCTTTAAGCGTCCGTTCTCGTCCGCCGCAGATTCGATGGTACGGCAGCTCGTCGTTCCCACACAGATCACACGGCCTCCATGTTCTTTGGCTTTGTTGATCTTCTCTGCCGCTTCTGCATCCACCATGTAAAACTCCGAATGCATATGGTGCTCGGTCACATCCTCCACTTTCACCGGGCGGAATGTGCCCAGTCCGACATGAAGTGTCACTCTTGCAATATCCACGCCTTTTTCCTGAATTTCTTTCAAAAGCTCCGGAGTAAAATGAAGCCCCGCAGTCGGTGCTGCAGCTGAACCTTCGTGAGCTGCATACACCGTATTATAACGGCTTCTGTCTTCCAGCTGGTGGGTAATATATGGAGGAAGCGGCATCTGACCAAGCTGGTCTAAAATCTCCTCAAAGATTCCCTTATACTCAAAGTGAATCAGACGGTTTCCCTCTTCTACCACATCCACAACCTCGCCGACCAGAAGTCCGTCTCCGAAACTGATCCTGGTTCCCGGTTTTGCTTTTTTCCCCGGTTTTACCAGTGTTTCCCACACATCGTTTTCTCCGCGCTTCAACAGGAGGACCTCGATCTTGGCACCGGTGCCTTCTTTTTCTCCGATCAGGCGTGCCGGAATTACTTTTGTATCGTTGATGACCAGACAGTCTCCCGGATTCAGATAATCGATCACATCCCGAAAGATATGATGCTCTGTTTTCCCTGTCTCTTTATCCAGAAACAATAATCTGGAACCGGAGCGATCCTCCAGAGGATCCTGTGCGATCAGTTCCTCCGGCAGGTCATAATAAAAATCACTTGTTTTCAATGATATCCCTCTTTCTAAACAGACTCGGTCCTATTTTCTCAGCTCGATTCCCATCTCTTCCAGTGCTTTTAAGATCCGGTTCATCGCAGAAGTTACATCCGCCTCTTCCAGAGTCTTATCCTTTGCACGGAATACGATAGAATATGCAACGGATTTGAATCCGGCTTTGATCTGACTTCCTTCATACAGGTCAAACAGTGCATAGCTTTCCAGATATGCTCCGCCTTTTTTCTCGATCACATCTTCAATCTGTCCTACCAGGATCTCTTTTGGCACTACCATACTGATATCTCTTGTCACAGCAGGGTACTTTGCGATTCCTGTATATTTTCTGTCAAAAGTTGCATACGGAATGATCTCCGGCATATCCAGTACTGCTACATATGCGCGTTCCCCGATTCCGTAAGTATCGGCAACTTCCGGATGTACCTCTCCCAGATATCCGACTACTTTTCCATCGTAAATGATATTTGCCTGGCGCCCAGGATGCAGATATGTTTTTCCTGCATTTGGATCGTATGTTTCTTTTTCGTTCATTCCGATCTTCTCAAAGAATTCTTCTACTACACCCTTCATGCTGAAGAAATCCCCTTCTCCATACATTCCCAGAGTAAACTGCATTCTTTCCTCCGGAAGCTCTGTGATCGGAAGCTGTTTTGGCAGATAAATATTTCCAAGTTCGTAAAGTCTTACATTTTTGTTTCTGCGGTTATAGTTTGTCGCAAGAGATGTGAGCATTCCATTTAAGGATGTCGTTCTCATCACACTATAATCTTCTCCCAGTGGGTTCATGATCTCCACTGTTTCTCTCAATTTCGAATCTGCCGGGATTCTCAGTTTGTCAAACACCTTCGGGCTCTCGAATGAATAGGTCATTCCCTGGCTGAATCCGCAGAATTCGGCGATATCTTTTGCCACATCTTCGATTCTCAGTTTGAAGGACAGTTTTCCTGTTGTGGCCTCTCCCTTTGGAAGTGTCGTCGGAATATTATCATATCCAAAGAATCTTGCCACTTCTTCTGCGATATCTGCAGTACGGAAGATATCATGACGGAAGGTCGGAGCAACAATCTCGTTGGTTGTTTCATCGTAAGCCAGTTCTACTCTGGACAGGTACTCCAGCATATCTTCTTTGGAGATATCAGTTCCCAGAAGGCTGTTGATTTTTTCCGGTTCAAACGGTACTCTTACAGGTTCTTTTTTCTTGGTATATACATCAGCCACACCACCAACAACTTCACCGGCTCCCAGTTCTTCCATCAGCTGGCATGCACGGTCAATTGCTGCTTTTGCATTATTCGGATCAAGCCCTTTTTCAAATTTACCGGATGCATCTGTACGAAGTCCGATTCTCTTTGCAGACAGACGGATATTTGTTCCGTCAAAGCAGGCGCACTCAAATACCATGGTCTGCACATTGTCCGTAATTATGGAGTTTTCTCCACCCATGATCCCGGCGATGCCGACTGCTTTCTTTCCGTCACAGATCATCAGAACCTGATCATCCATTTCACGTTCCTGGCCATCCAGTGTTACAAATTTTTCTCCGGCTTTTGCACGACGTACAACAATTTCTCTTCCTTCGATAGTATCCAGATCATATGCATGCATCGGTTGACCGTATTCTTCCATCACATAGTTTGTGATATCAACAAGGTTGTTGATCGGGCGGATTCCGTTGGAAGCCAGACATCTCTGCATCCATTTCGGGGATGGTCCGATCTTGACGTTTTTGACAACTCTTGCTGTGTATCTCGGACAAAGTTCCGGATCTTCTACGGTTACTTTGACATAATCGGATGCTTTTTCATCATTTCCTGTCTCTTTGATTACAGGAGGAACGAATTTCTTATCAAAAGTAGCTGCTGCTTCTCTCGCGATTCCCAGCACACCATAGCAGTCTACACGGTTGGATGTGATCTCATATTCGATCACAACATCATCAAGACCGAGTGCTTTGATCGCACTCTCTCCTACAACCGCATCTTCCGGGAAAATATAGATACCGTATTCTGGTGCTTCCGGGTACATTTCTCTTGTGCTTCCAAGTTCTTCGATGGAGCACATCATACCGAAGGATTCTACACCTCTGAGTTTTCCTTTTTTGATTTTGATCCCACCAGGAGTCTTCTGTCCGTCATGTCCTCCGGCAACACGTCCGCCGTCCAGAACGACCGGTACTTTATCTCCTTCTTTGACATTCGGCGCACCTGTGACGATCTGTACAGTTTCTGTTCCGATGTTTACCTGGCAAATGATAAGTTTATCTGCATCAGGATGTTTTTCTATTTTTTCAATCTGTCCAATTACGATCTTGTCGAGATCTGCGTCCAGTTTTTCGAAGCCTTCCACTTTTGTTCCTGACAGTGTCATGGCATCTGTGTATTCCTGGGCTGTTACATCCAGATCCGGCACATACATTTTAATCCAGGACATTGATGTATTCATGTTTTATATCCACCTTTCGAATAAAGTTCATTTAAATTAATCAACCTGCACAGAAAGTAAATGCTCACTTCGTTCGCGCATCCTTTCTGCTGTGCAGAAATTTCGGAAATTCCCCGATATTCTATCAGGGAAGCTGTTCAATTCTGTTGAATTGAACTAGAATTGTTTCAAAAATCTGACGTCGTTCTCATAAAGAAGTCTCATATCATCGATCTCATATTTGAGAAGTGCAATACGCTCAAGGCCAACACCAAATGCGAATCCTGTGTATTCATCCGGATCGATACCGCACATTCTCAGTACGTTTGGATGCACCGTACCACATCCGAGGATTTCTATCCAACCAGAACCTTTACAGAAACGACATCCTTTACCACCACATTTGAAGCAGGAAACATCTACCTCTGCACTTGGTTCTGTAAACGGGAAGTGATGCGGTCTGAATTTTGTCTTTGTCTCAGGACCGAACAGTTCCTGTGCAAACTCCTGAAGAGTTCCTTTAAGATCTGCGAAAGTAATATTTTTATCGATGACCAGACCTTCGATCTGATGGAAGGACGGAGAATGTGTCGCATCTACTTCGTCTGAACGGAATACACGTCCCGGTGCGATCATACGGATCGGCAGATTGCCTTTTTCCATGGTACGTGCCTGTACCGGAGAAGTCTGAGAACGAAGAAGGATAGAATCATTGATAAAGAAAGTATCCTGTTCATCTCTTGCTGGATGATCTTCCGGAATATTCAGTTTTGTAAAGTTATAATCTGCATATTCTACTTCCGGACCTTCTACTACTTCATAGCCCATTCCGATAAAGATACGCTCTACTTCTTACAGTGCAATGCTGTTCGGATGACGATGTCCGATCTTTGCTTTCTTTGCCGGAAGTGTAACATCGATCACTTCTGATTTCATTTTTTCTTCACGAAGAGCTTCTTCCAGTTTCTTTCTGGTCGCTTCCAGATGTTCTTCGATCTTTGCTCTTGTCTCATTTACCATCTGACCGACTTTTGGACGGTCTTCCGGAGCAACATCTTTCATACTTTTTAAGATTGCCGTCAATTCACCTTTTTTTCCAAGGTACGCAACTTTTACTTCGTTCAGTTTATCCGGACCATCTGATTCCTCGATCCGTTTTCTGGCTGCTTCTGCCAGTTCCTGAAGTCTTTCCTTCATATCCATGGTTTTACTCTCCTTTTTTTAACATAAAAAATCCGCCCCTGAAAAGGGACGGAATAATAACCGCGGTACCACCCTGTTTCCCGTGAACACTGATTCACAGGCACTTGAGTCATGCTTAACGCGCATCAACGTCACTTCCTACTGTATACTTTCAGAAATGAAGCTCTGGCGGGAAATTAAGATAATGTCTGAACTTAAGGGGGCTTACAGCCGATGACTCCCTCTCTCTGTAAGAAAACATTCTCCTGAAACGCCTTCACAGCTTATACCTTATAGCATCTACTCATTCTGCTGAGCAGTCACTTTCTTCTATCTACTATGCCACAGTGCAAAAAAACTGTCAAGAAGTTTTTTTATCCCCTGCCACAAAGACATCTGCGCCTGACGAAATTCTTTCTCGAAATATGCATTGATCTCAGCACCATACAGAAGCAAATTCATACACACATACAGCCACAGCATAACCATGATCAATGCAGACAGACTGCCATACATATTGCTGAAATTCGGAAAGAATGTAAAATACAATGAAAAGAAATAGGAAAACAATGACCATGCAACTGCGATAATAAATGCCCCCGGTACCTGACTTTTCAGTGATGCCTTTCTGTTTGGAAGATATCTGTACAAAACGAGAAATACCAGAAACAACACAACAAACACCAGAAAGGTCTTTGCACTCAGCAGTCGTCCAAGCATTCTTCCAAGAAGAGGCGCATGAATGACGAGTGCCGCATGGATACGGTTACCCATAACCAGAAGAAGAAGGCTTATGATGATTGCGAGCACAAACAGAAACATATACAGCATAGAATACAATCTGTTTGTCAGCCAGTTTCGGGTTTCTTTTACATGATAGATCACATTGAGCCCCGCGATCAGTGACTGCATGCCTTTTCCCGATGACCACAATGCAAACAATCCGGAAATCGGTACAACTGCAGCGCTTTTGGTAAATACTTCTGCAATGATCTTAAGAACAAAATCCTGTAAATTCAATGGAACAAATCCCAGGATTGCCTGTCTGAGCATACGATATGTCAATGGTGTATACTGAACCAGTGCCGTAAGCACCAGCACAAAAGGAATAAACGACATGATCAAAAAATATGCCGCCTGTGCAGCGTAAGCACCAATATGGTCTTCCTGCATTCGTTTTACAAATCCCAGGATCAGGCCAACCGTACTTTTATCTGTTTTTTTTCCCATATTTTTTCTCCCGATAGTTACTACATTTCTGTCTATTTTACCATGAAATGTGTTCTGTGTCATCCCAGATTTTCTACCGTAATATTTCTGAAAAAATAGTCCAGTATTTCTCTGTAATCATACCCCTGCTCTGCCATCTTATCTGCTCCGGTCTGACTCATTCCGACACCATGTCCATATCCTTTTCCTCTGACCTGGAGATTTCCATTCTGCGTTCTCTCCAGTTCAAAATAAGCACTTGGAAGAAGACTTCCTCCTGCTGTTTCTGTTCCATCTTTTTCCGTGATCATACAATTTACAGGTGCCAGAAATTTACGAATCTCATATTCATTTTCTATTATGCAGGAATCTTTGTCTGACACAGCCTCGAGTGCTGTAGCTGCCCCGCTCTCACTGCGTCTGGTTACAGTAACCGATCTGAGTACTGTACCTTCCCCTTTCTCACGTATCCTGTCCTCCAGCATCTTCCACGGAAGTTCTACTATCCAGCTGCTCCATGGTTCTTCTTCATCAAATTTACACGGAACGCTCCTGAGATAAGGAGCTGCTTCATCGCTTCCCCATATCTCGTCTGTACTGGTCACACCTGCCGATGTGGAAAAATAATATGCCTCCACAGCTTCTCCATTCTGACACAGAATCTGTCCTTCCGTTTCTCTCACCGCTTCTGTCGCAGCTTTCTGTGGCTCCATATTCCCATATACCTGGAAGTTCACAGTATCATCTACGTCTGCTTCCAGTTCATGAAGACGTTGTTCCTGAATCTGTTTCCAGGCATATGTTCTTGCACACACAGCCTGTGCTTTCAGTGCCTCTTTTTCATAAGTTGCCGGCATCTCACTCGGGACTACTCTGGTCAGATATTTTTCAAGAAAAAGTTCATTTACTATTATCAGCCCTTCTTCTTTCGGAATAATTTCAATACTTCCGTCGTAGACCGGAGTTCCGGACTGCCTTTGTATGGACAGAATCCTGATTCCATCTTTTTGTGCAGGAATGCGGACCTTATCCCCCTGTTTTTTCACTTCTTCCGCCGTATATGTAATCTCTTTTCCATCATAAGATACTGTGATCTCCTGATGATATCTGGAGTTGAAATCCGTTGTTGTCAAAATGACACGTATCACCGGGTCTGCTGCTGATGCTTTCTCAGGCTGCATGCACCACATACCTGCCATCATTATGACGATCAGCACTTTCATCATCCGTTGCCTGCGACAATCATTATTCTTTTCTTCAAAACAAAAAAATCCGACTCTCTTCATACTGCATTATATGAAAAGAATCGGATTCATAACCACATTATTTATTTCTTCACAGAGAAACGATAGATTGTTTCGGAGTAATAACGCTCGCCCGCCTCCAGAATAGGAGAATGGAAATTTTCAACATTCACTGCATTCGGCTCAACCTGCGTCTCCAGACAGAATGCCTCACGTTTATTATAAACATGACCGTTTTTGCCATGTTCCTGATCAACAAAATTAGCAGCATAAAACTGTACACAAGGACAGTCGGTAAGTACATTCATCTGGATTCCAGTCTTCTCAGACCATGCCTCTGCGATTTCACGGATACTTGCTTTATTGTATCCATCCGTCACATAGTTATGGTCATATCCACCTGTGATCCTGAGCTGTTCAAAATCAGCCTCAATCTCATCCCCGATCTTGTGGGCCTTACGGAAATCCATCGGAGTTCCCTCTACCGCTGCATTCTCTCCCAGAGGAATAGATCCTTCACCAACCGGTGTATACTGTTCTGCATGAATCGTTAAATACTGATCCATCGCACTGCCGCTTCCTTCTCCTGCAAGGTTGAAATATGAATGATTTGTCATATTTGCTATTGTTGTCTGATCACAGACACCACCATAGACAATACGCAATTCGTTTTCTTCCGTCATTTCATATGTAACAGAAACATTAAATTCTCCCGGAAAACCATTCTCTCCATCCGGGCTGATCCTTGAAAAAGTAACTGCATTCTTGTCTTCGGAAATCTCTGAAGCTGTCCACATTTTTTTCTCAAATCCATCCGGACCGCTGTGAAGATTGTTCGCCCCCTCATTCGGTGTCAAGACTATTTCCTTACCGTCAAGTGTAAATCTGGACTGTGCAATGCGGTTTCCGCTTCTTCCGATCGTTGCCCCGAAAAAGCATCCATTGACCTCATATCCAGCCAGATCATCATATCCCAAAACAACGTCTGTAAGTCTGCCGTCTCTGTCCGGCACGCAAAGCTTTACAAGAATTGCACCAAACTGCAGAACCTCTGCGAACGCCCCTGATTTGTTTTCCAGATGATAGATCTGAACTTCTTCCCCCGATGGCAATGTACCAAATGTTCTCTGTGTTACCATGTTTCTTCCTCCAATACCTGAACTCTTATATTCCTTCAAAAAAAGAGCCATATCTCTATGACTCATTTCTTTTTTTACAGGTCCCGGGATGCCGTTCCCTTCCATTTGACGCCTAGCCGCAGCCAGGTTGGGTATCCGCAACTACAGATCTGCCTACCACAACGAGAGGTCTGACATCACTGCAGCGATGATAGGATTCCCTATTTGTCAATGTAGGTTCAAATTATGAAGGGGCCTCGCACATTCCAGGAGTTATCCCGTACGTTTTTTCTATCTTTATTTTACTCTATTGTATGTGATTTTTCAATACATAATACTGGAAAAAATATCAAGTTACTGTTCACTTCGTTCACAGCAACTTGGTCAAAATCCATTCCAATTACTGTTTATAAATCATTTGATTCCGAGGATTTTCTTTACAGTGTCCGGCATATCCGGGGCATCAACAACCGTATCATGCAGTACCGGTGCTGTACGGATTTCTTCTACTGCCTTCGGCACTTTAACACCGGAAATTTCTGAAAGTCTGTCTGCCAGTGCAAAATCATCCATATCTTCTGTATTTTCTGCAACTGCATCCATGACACTTCTCGTAAATTTGTACGGACTTGCTGTAGATGCAATTACGGTTGGCGTATGGTCATCCGTATCTGCAAGATATTTCTTATAAACACC
>OHBY01000934.1_pt1 | contig 10718 bp, 8 predicted proteins | sample 1577531 | NCBI WGS metagenome assembly OHBY01 (sample SAMEA3879564, study PRJEB24766) | human gut metagenome | biome: human-associated habitat; feature: feces | place: USA | collected 1985/1987 | reverse complement strand
AGGCGACAACATCACCGGTGACCAGACATTAATAACATTAGAGCCGATTATATAATACTAAAAACGGATTGCATCATGGAAGAAATAAATAAAGCATACGCCATGTTTCAGGAACGTGACCGCATCGCTTCTCTGGGTGGAGGCGCAGCAAAGATTGATATACAGCACGAAAGCGGAAAAATGACCGCCCGCGAACGCATCGACATGTTGCTGGATAAGGGTACATTTGTAGAGCTGGACAAGCTGATGGTGCACCGTTGCACCAACTACGGCATGGACCGGAACAAGATTCCGGGAGACGGCATCGTATCCGGTTACGGAAAGATTGACGGGCGCCAGGTATTTGTTTATGCCTACGACTTTACTGTCTACGGAGGTTCACTGTCCGCTTCGAACGCGAAAAAGATTGTGAAAGTGCAGCAACTGGCATTGAAGAACGGTGCTCCGATAATTGCGCTGAATGATTCCGGTGGCGCACGTATTCAGGAAGGTATCAATGCACTGGCCGGTTATGCAGAAATTTTCCAGCGCAACATCCTGGCATCTGGTGTTATTCCGCAGATTTCAGGTATCTTCGGTCCCTGCGCAGGCGGCGCCGTATATTCTCCGGCACTGACCGACTTTACGCTGATGATGGAAGGTACTTCATATATGTTCCTTACCGGTCCGAAAGTAGTCAAGACCGTTACGGGAGAAGACGTTTCTCAGGAAGACCTGGGAGGTGCCAGCGTACACTCTACCCGCTCGGGAGTAACGCACTTTACTGCCTCTACTGAAGAAGAAGGACTGGCACTCATCCGCAAGCTGTTGAGCTACATTCCGCAGAACAACCTGGAAGAGCCGCCTTATGTAGACTGTACTGACCCGATCGACCGTCTGGAAGACTCACTGAACGAAATCATTCCTGACAGTCCGAACAAGCCGTACGATATGTACGAAGTCATCGGCGCCATTGTTGACAACGGCGAATTCCTGGAAGTACAGCGCGACTATGCAAAGAATATCATTATCGGTTTTGCCCGCTTCAACGGCCAGTCGGTGGGTATCGTAGCCAACCAGCCTAAGTTCCTGGCAGGTGTGCTCGACTGCAATGCATCCCGCAAAGGTGCCCGCTTCGTCCGTTTCTGCGACGCCTTCAACATTCCAATCGTATCACTGGTAGACGTTCCGGGATTCCTTCCGGGTACGGGTCAGGAATACAATGCAGTCATCCTGCACGGAGCCAAACTGCTTTATGCTTATGGTGAAGCTACCGTTCCTAAGGTTACCATCACCCTGCGCAAGTCTTACGGTGGTTCACACATCGTAATGAGTTGCAAGCAGTTGAGAGGTGACATGAACTACGCATGGCCGACCGCTGAAATCGCAGTAATGGGAGGTGCCGGTGCAGTTGAGGTATTGTATGCCAAGGAAGCGAAGGAAGCCGCCGATCCGAAGGCATTCATGGCTGAGAAAGAAGCCGAATACACCAAGCTCTTCGCCAACCCGTACAATGCAGCCAAGTACGGCTATATCGATGATGTGATTGAACCGCGTAATACCCGTTTCCGCATCATCCGCGCATTGCAGCAGTTGCAGACCAAGAAGCTGAGCAATCCGGCCAAGAAGCACGGTAATATTCCTTTGTAATCTAACCTTTCAAAATCTGATTAATTATGACTAGATATAAAATTGGAATATTTCTTTCACTGATGCTTTTGATCGGGTTCAGTTCGTGTACAGAACAGAAATCGAACAACAAACTGGTGATCAACGAAGTGCTGGTGGACAACCAGAGCAACTTCCAGGATGATTACGGGGTACACAGCGGATGGATTGAAATATTCAACCGGGCATACAGCAGTGCCGACCTGGCAGGATGCCTGCTGAAAGTGAGCAGCCAGCCGGGTGACACCATCACTTATTTCATTCCGAAAGGAGACGTACTGACCAGCATCAAACCGCGTCAGCATACGCTTTTCTGGGCGGACGGAACTCCGCGGCGCGGAACGTTCCACACCAACTTCGTACTCAGCAAGACCGAAGCCAACTGGATCGGACTTTATGATTCGGGCAAGAAACTGCTGGATGAGGTAGTGGTTCCGGCCGGTGTACTGAAGGCCAACCAGTCGTATGCACGCATCAGTGACGCTTCGGCAGAATGGGAAGTGAAAGACGACAGTGCTGAAAAATACGTGACTCCAAGTACCAACAACAAGACCATCGAGAGCAATCCGAAGATGGACAAGTTCGAACAGCACGACCCTGCCGGTATCGGTATGGCCATCTCGGCAATGAGCGTCGTATTCTGCGGACTGATCCTGTTGTATCTTTGCTTTAAGTTTATCGGTAAGGCAGCCATCGCATTGCGCAAGCGGAATGCCATGAAGGTACATAACATTACCGACAAGGCAGAAGCCAAGGAAAAAGGACTGGGAGAAGCTCCGGGCGAAGTGATTGCAGCCATCTCCATGGCCCTCCACGAAGCACAGGGAGCCGACCACGATGTGGAAGAAACGATCCTGACCATCAGCCGCGTAAAACGAAGCTACTCTCCGTGGAGCTCGAAGATTTACACGCTGCGTGAAACCCCTCATAAGAAATAATCTCCTTAATGAACAAATAACCATGAAAGAATATAAATATAAAATAAACGGCAACTTGTACAAGGTTGTTGTGGGTGACATCGAAGACAATAACGTACATGTAGAAGTAAACGGTACGGCATATACTGTAGAACTGGAAAAGCAGAACAAGCCAAAAATCAAACCCGTAGTGCGTACAGCGGCTACAACTCCGGCTGCTCCACCGGCTGCTACCATTACCCGTCCGGCCCCTGCAGGAGGCAAGTCGGGAGTCAAGTCTCCGCTTCCTGGCGTAATCCTTGAAATCAAAGTCAAGGAAGGAGATATGGTAAAACGCGGACAGACCCTGATGATACTGGAAGCCATGAAAATGGAAAACGACATCAAGTCAGACCGTGACGGAAAGGTCACTTCAATCCGTGTGAGCAAGGGAGAATCTATTCTTGAAGGTACAGACCTTATAATCATTGAATAATTATGGGAGAATTTTTTAGCTTTCTACAAAATAACCTGGCCGATTTCTGGACCTATACCGGCTTCTACAATGCCACTCCAGGACATCTCATCATGATCCTGATCGGTATCGGATTCATTTATCTGGCCGTAGCAAAAGAGTTTGAACCGATGCTGCTTATTCCCATCGGTTTCGGTATTCTGATCGGAAACATTCCTTTCAACATGGAGGCCGGACTGAAAGTCGGGCTGTATGAAGAAGGATCAGTTCTTAATATCTTGTATCAGGGGGTTACCTCGGGATGGTATCCGCCGCTCATCTTCCTGGGCATCGGAGCCATGACGGACTTCTCCGCACTGATATCCAATCCTAAACTGATGCTGATTGGTGCGGCTGCACAGTTCGGTATTTTCGGAGCCTACATGATTGCTCTTGAAATGGGATTCGACCCGATGCAGGCAGCTGCCATCGGTATCATCGGTGGTGCAGACGGTCCAACAGCCATCTTCCTTTCTTCCAAATTAGCCCCTAACCTGATGGGAGCCATTGCCGTATCAGCCTACTCCTACATGGCCCTTGTACCGGTCATCCAGCCGCCTATCATGCGCTTGCTGACTACCAAGAAGGAAAGACTGATCCGCATGAAGGCTCCACGCGCCGTATCGCATACAGAGAAAGTGATGTTCCCGATTGTGGGACTGCTGCTGACCTGTTTCCTGGTACCTTCCGGTCTTCCTTTGCTGGGTATGCTGTTCTTCGGTAACCTGCTGAAGGAAAGTGGCGTTACACGTCGTCTGGCAGAGACTGCCCGCGGTCCGCTGATTGATACCATCACCATCCTGCTGGGACTCACGGTAGGTGCCTCTACTCAGGCATCTGAATTCCTTACCTGGGACTCTATCAAGATTTTCGCTTTGGGAGCATTGTCATTTGTCATTGCAACCGCATCAGGTGTCATTTTCGTGAAGATTTTCAACCTGGTATTGAAGAAAGAGAACAAGATCAACCCGCTTATCGGAAATGCCGGTGTATCTGCAGTTCCTGACTCGGCACGAATCTCACAGATAATCGGTCTGGAATATGACCCGAGCAACTACCTGCTGATGCATGCAATGGGTCCTAACGTAGCCGGTGTAATCGGATCGGCTGTGGCTGCAGGTATTTTGCTGGGATTCCTTGTATAAGTCCCGCTTCTTTATCGCCTGTTAAACTGTAGTAAAATAATGTAGATTGGAGAGTCATATCAAATTTCTTCGGGAATTGTATATGACTCTCCTTATTTTATGAGGTTATCTGCCTGGGAAAGACACCAGGCATTACCTACAGAAAAAGGAGCTACTGCACACCGCAATAGCTCCTTTTCATATGTGTTCCGAAGGATTCTCCTTCCTCAATCTTCATTAATCCAGTTTCAATACTGCAAGGAAAGCCTTCTGAGGAACTTCTACCGTACCGATCTGTTTCATACGTTTCTTTCCTTTCTTCTGCTTTTCAAGCAACTTACGCTTACGGCTTACGTCACCACCGTAACATTTTGCAGTCACATCCTTACGGACAGCCTTGATGGTCTCACGGGCAATAATCTTTGCTCCGATGGCCGCCTGAATGGCAATTTCAAACTGCTGGCGCGGAATCAGTTCCTTCAACTTCTCACTCATCCGGCGTCCCAGGTCATAGGCATTATCGAAATGTGTCAGTGTAGACAAGGCATCGACCGATTCACCGTTCAGCAGAATATCCAGTTTCACCAACTTCGACGGACGGAAGCCCGACTGATGATAGTCGAATGAAGCATATCCTTTTGAAATACTCTTCAGTTTATCATAGAAGTCGATTACGATTTCCCCAAGCGGCATCTTGTAATGCAGTTCCACACGGTTTCCCGAAATATAATCCTGACGTACCAGTTCTCCACGCTTACCCAGACACAGTGTCATGATCGGACCGATATAATCGGTAGTGGTAATGATGGAGGCATCAATGAACGGCTCTTCGATATGGTCAATCAGCGTAGGATCAGGCATTCCGCCCGGGTTATGCACTTCCTGTACCCCACCCTGCTTGTCGTAAATCATATACGATACGTTGGGCACAGTGGTAATGACGTTCATGTCAAACTCGCGGTCGAGACGTTCCTGCACGATTTCCATATGGAGCAACCCAAGGAAGCCGCAGCGGAAACCGAATCCCAAAGCCAAAGACGACTCCGGCTGGAAAGTCAACGAGGCATCGTTCAACTGCAGTTTTTCCAACGAAGCACGCAGGTTCTCATAATCCTCGGCCTCTATCGGATAAACTCCCGCAAAGACCATCGGCTTCACTTCTTCGAATCCTTCGATTGCCTTGTCGCAAGGACGGGCAATGTGCGTAATGGTATCTCCCACCTTCACCTCCTTCGAGGTCTTGATACCCGAAATAATGTATCCTACGTCACCCGTACGCAACTCGTCACGGGGAATCATATCCATTTTCAATACTCCGACTTCATCGGCATCGTATTCCTTACCGGTATTGAAGAACTTCACCTTGTCTCCTTTCCGGATGACTCCGTTTACTACCTTGAAATAAGCAATGATTCCACGGAAGGAGTTGAATACCGAGTCGAAAATCAGCGCCTGCAATGGAGCCGACTCATCCCCAACGGGATGCGGAATGCGCTCTACTACCGCCTGCAGAATATCTTCCACACCCATGCCGGTCTTTCCCGAAGCACGGATAATGTCTTCCCGCTTGCAGCCCAGCAGATCGATGATTTCATCCTCCACTTCTTCGGGCATTGCACTGGCCATATCACATTTGTTCATGACCGGAATGATTTCCAGATCGTGTTCCAATGCCATATAAAGGTTGGATATGGTCTGAGCCTGTACTCCCTGAGATGCATCCACCACCAGCAATGCGCCTTCGCAGGCCGCAATGGAGCGGGATACTTCATAAGAAAAGTCCACGTGCCCCGGAGTGTCAATCAAGTTCAGGATGTATTTTTCTCCCTTATAATTATATTCCATCTGGATGGCATGGCTCTTAATCGTAATACCGCGCTCACGTTCCAGATCCATATCATCAAGCATCTGTCCTTCGGTCACTTTCACCGTCTGAGTATACTCCAGCAAACGGTCCGCCAAAGTAGACTTACCATGGTCGATATGGGCTATAATACAGAAATTTCGGATATTTTTCATTCTAAAATATATGTAATTCTAATTTTAAATTCGTTCAAAGAATCTCTCTGGGACCACGTTAATGCATATAACACATTACGGACTAGTCACATGTCGCCTAATTTGATGCAAAGATAGATATAAAAAATGAGATATCCTTACTGTCTGTTAAAAATCACAAGGACTTCTTTGGAAGGATGAGACTCGAAGGCGGAAGATGAAAGTCAGCGGCATAACCCAAGAATTCCTCCTGCCTCGCCTTACAGTATTCTGACAACTCGGCGAGAGGCAGGAGGAATTCTTATGGGTTCTCTTCAGCAATCTTATTCCACTACAATTTCATCAATAAACATCCACGATTCTCCCATGACATGATGCCAGGACGGAAGTGTTTGCGGATGAGTTGCCTTGATACGTATGTACCGTGCCTTCTTGTTGATTTTGTCAATGACAAACGGGATACGGATATAATCGTATTCTCCGGCACCTTTTCTGGCTTCTCCGTAATTGATTTTTCCGGCCTTGCGGTAATTTTCTCCATCAGAAGAAATCCAGACTTCCAGCATTTTCGGTGGCATGACCCAGGCCGTCAGTGACTGCATGAATCCCAGTTCCACCTTACGTATTTTCTGCTCTTCCTTCAGGTCGACAATTACATCCATGTCATTTTTGAAGTATCCGTGCCAGAGAGGGGCCTGCGCATTCATCGGAGCAAAGATACCGTCGGTCATTGCACCGTCTCCTCCGGCGTTGTATTTCGGATGATAAGGCTGCTGGTAAATTACCTTGGCGTCAAGGGCCTTATGCGCGGCAATTTTTTTAGTGAGAACCGGATAAGCCTTTTCTGCAACAAATACCCGAGCCTTGATTTCCTGCACGCTGCGCACTTCAAAAGGTTTCTCGTATTTGGTAGAAGAAAGAGTCGGTTCACTGCCGTCAGTTGTATAATGGATTTCCCCACCCTGCAGGTAGCAGTCCATCGATACATTAAAGCCATGTCTGTCCGGAGTCCGGTCGGCCTGTATGTGAATTTCCGGAGTAATCTGCACAAGGTCGAACCATGCAGTACCGGCACTGAGCAAGGTAATGGAGCCGGCAGCTCCTCCATGATGGGTACGCTTGTACTCTTTCGGCTTGCATACCAGTTCGTAGCGCTTCCATTCATCGGTCAGTTCGAACGTCTGCTCTCCCAAAGAACCTAAAGCCAGTCTGAACTGCATTTTCTCTCCTTTTTCCTGATGTTGCTTCAGTGAACGGCGATCGGCCTTTGCCCATACAGAAAGGATATAAGTCCGGTCAGACTCATTGTCAATCGGGAAAAGTCCCCGGCTGGCTCCGGCATTCGGATAAGGATTGGTCAGGCGCAGAGAGGTTTCCCCGTCAAAAGCCATCCGGGTATCCGGAAGCAAAGTCGCTCCATTTCCCCCGGCACCGCCAGATCCTCTGGTAACTTCTCCAGCTTCGGCAGATTCCTCAAAGCTTGGATTCACCATCAGGTTGCCACGAACCACTTTGGAAACTGGCTCTTCCAGGGTAATTTTATACACTCCGGTACCGAAGGCTGGGAGCATATCCTTGAGCAGTCTTCCATCGGCTGTCAGTTCACGGTTCTCAAAAATAACACGTGCCGTACAGGATTGAGGAGCCGCTTCAGGAAGGGTCAGCTGAACATTGCAAGGACGGTTTTCCATGTTCTGAGCCACCACCAGCAGTTTGCCGTTATGACGGTATACGCGTGCCTTCACCTGCTCGCTGCCGGTCGGAATCTCACAAGACTGAGCGTCATACAGGTAGGGCGCAATCTGCTGAAGTTCTACTGCGACCTCCTTGAATCCGTTCCATAACAGCGGAGAACCGGAATCGGGCATACGATGGAAACCCTGAATGCCTCTGGCACCTGCCAGGATACTGCCGTAACACATGGCACGTACTTCACGGGCACTGGGTTCGCGGGTCCAGATTTCTCCTCCTCCAAAAACTTGAGGAACGAGCCAGACGGCTTTCTCATAACGCATCTGATCGTAAATCTCCTGAATCATCCGTGGTGCTTCGGCCGCAGGTGCGTTAGGTATAGGATATGGGTCGGCCATAAGAATATCGTATGTATGCTCATAGCGCCTTGCAGGAAGGGAACTGATGATGACCACAGATATCGGGTGATACGGATCGACCTCGTGAATCAGGTTGTAAGCCCTTTCCAGACTCTCGGGACTGACTCCCTGTCCGTCGGGTTCATCCGCAATGTAATACGACAGGATGGCCGGATGGTCTTTTACCCGCATGATTTCTTCACGAAGCAGGCGGAAGCGTTCTTCTTCGCTGGCCGTACTGTGGGTATTGCTGCCTCCCTTGATTGCAGACAGTCCGGACACATTGTAGTTTACCTTGATGCCGAGCTGGGCACAGAGATCCAGGTATTTCATCCGGGCATCGTGGTTCTCGGGTTCAATATTGTGATATGGAGAATACAGGTTGATACATTGGGTGACCTCACTTTTCAGAAAGGGATAGTTGTGCCCCTGCAGACTGGAGTAAAATCCTGTCGGCAAGAAAGGATAACCGTCTACCTGAAGTCCTCCGGTAGAGTAATCAATCTTTACTTCGTTGTCTGATGGAGCCAGCCGGAGCAGGTTGACTTTATATTCCTGGCTTTTCCCCTGGTAATCCACGGTTACCGACCGTTCGTTGTTACCGGGTTGCAGGTGTTGCATATTCACACTCAGCAGATTGACTCCCTGGTGCAAAGGATAGCTTGTCTGGTCTAAAAGTGCCTTTCCGGTTCCTTCGGGCAGATAAATCATGATTTCAGCCTCTTTTTCCGAGGTATAATAACTCATCCTGGAATTGACCTTGATGTCTGCCGCAGCGGCCGGAAGTATGGCAGCCGACAATGACAGGAGGGCTCCTGCCAGCAGTGAGAAGCGATAACGGTTGTTTTTCATGGTGTAATTGATCGATTAATTAAGTTTACAATAAATGCCTATTGTGAAGAACGGAAGAATTGCAGGTTCTTCCATTCTTTGTCTGAACAAAGTTAGAAAAAATAAAAGAGATAAAGAGCAGAAGATGCATTATTTTATACGAGATTTTTACAGGGTTAATGTTAACTGACATTGCCCAAGCGAAAAAGAAAGAAGTGGGAGATAGATCACGCAGCCCCTTACAGTTGCGGAAATCCCTATTACATTTAGGGAAACCCCTTCTCAGAAATAGTTGATTTATGAGGAAAATAGCTGTTTTTTACGCTACCTTTGTTTAGCATTTGAATATGGCGGGCAGGATTGCAGCCGCAAGACATTTGCAACGAAGTATGTGAACGAAAAGGACAGACAGATTATGAAAAAGAAAATGATGCTGGCGATGACAATATTATTCCTTTCAATGAATAGTTGTAGTTTGTTGTCGTATGGAAGCAAGCAGGAAGCTGCTTCAAAGATTAAGGAAGGAATGACTCCGGAACAGGTAACTGCCTTACTTGGCACGCCTGATTTTAAACGATCGGAGTCTGGAGTCGAGCAATGGGAATACCGTAATGCTTATTATTGGCAAAACTCTCCGGTGACGGTCGTGATTGATTTTTCAGGCAAGCGGGTTGTGGCATACGATTCGTTTCCGGAATCGGAGCGCCGGCAGGATGTGATGGTTGGCGGTCGCCCCACACCACCGTTCATCGCCATATGTCCTCCTTCCGTATCGGAAGCTGACCGTCGTTTTGAGGACTTGTACAGAGACATTAAAAACGCTCCTTTTAAGGACGAGCAACTGGAACGATTGAGGCGCGAGGCGGTCTACGGAAGATTTACCTGTGCCCAATGTGCCCGGTTGTTAGCCCTGCTGCAGTGGGATGATGAAAAACTGGAGTTTTTAAGGATACTGGCTCCCACAATCGTTGATAAATACAATGGAGATTTGCTTACGAAACAGATGACCTTTGACAGTGCAAAGAAAGAAGCAAGAAGATTATTGGAACAGGCCGCTGATTCGGACCCGTTGCTCCCGGTAATGGACTCCGGCAGTTTTGAACGTTTCTATGCGCAGGTAAAGGGCAAGATGTTCAAGGATGAACAATTGTCATTGGTGAGGAAGAAGGTAAAACTTGTCAGTTTCACTTGTGCCCAATGTACCCGTCTGTTGCACTTATTCGACTGGGATGATGACCGGTGGGCAATGCTCCGGATACTGGTTCCTGTAATTGCTGACCGTCAGAACGATGAACAGATTGTGAAATGTTTTGAATCGTCATTTGAAAAGCCGAAAGTACGCAGAATGCTGGATGAGTACCGGGTTGTTCCGCTATAAGTGCAGCTACGGATTTATCAGTACTCACCCCATTACACTTAACTGGTGAAAATTATCCTTAAGAAAAGCCATCAACCGATTTTGCAGAACACAGCACAAATCGGTTGACGGCTTTTCTACCTATAGAGCCTTCTGAAAAATACTCCTGTGAAAAGGATTTTCCTTCAGATTACTTTTCTGCTTTCAATAGACATTATATAGATTAATTTGTTATATGACTCATTTTGTGGCTGATTCTGA
>OHBY01000932.1_pt1 | contig 10763 bp, 8 predicted proteins | sample 1577531 | NCBI WGS metagenome assembly OHBY01 (sample SAMEA3879564, study PRJEB24766) | human gut metagenome | biome: human-associated habitat; feature: feces | place: USA | collected 1985/1987 | reverse complement strand
TATGCTGTGGTGTCGTATTTACAGAAATATAATGCTTTGAGTTGATTGTAGCACAGAGAGGACAGTTTGTCATCAAATTTCTCTCTAAAAGACGAGGGTCTAAAATGAATATATGCTTACTTTTTATTCTCTAATCAAACCCTTATTACACAAAAACCGCGCAAGCCAATTTCCTTCGATGCACTTGCGCGATTTCGTCTGATATACACATACCAAAATTATTATTTACATTTGCTACAACATTTGACTGTTTTATACATTCTCAATCTCTGTCTTATACTTTTCAAGAATCATATTCTGGATATTCTCGCGTGTGGCAGAGTTAATCGGATGGGCTATATCCCTGTACTCGCCATCGTTTGCCTTGCGGCTTGGCATGGCGATGAAAAGTCCCTTTTCTCCTTCGATTACCTTGATGTCATGTACCACGAATTCATCATCGATTGTGATTGACACAACCGCCTTCATCTTGCCCTCTTTTTCTACCTTACGAATTCTGATGTCTGTAATCTGCATATTTTTGTCCCCCTGGTCTGTTTTTAAATTACATATCTTACATTTTTTTCTTTTACTATCATGACTCCATCCTCACCACAATAGCAGGTGTTTGGATTGATGGTTCCACGGCTCTCTACGATGCAATTTTCGAGGTGCACATTGTCGCCTATGTAGACGTCATTGAGTATCACGCAGTTCTTCACTGTGGTGTTTTTGCCCACAAATACCTGCTTGAAAAGCACCGAATCCTCCACGCTTCCGTTTATGATACAGCCACTTGATACGAGGCTGTTTGAAATGTCTGAGCCCGGATTAAACTTGGCCGGTGGCAGGTCGTCCACCTTTGAGCAGATGGTCGGCTCCTTCCTGAAGAAATAGCTTCTGACGTCAGGTCTTAAGAAATCCATATTGGTCTTGAAGTATGCATCAATATCGGCGATATTGTTCCAGTATGAATTTATCTTGTAGCCATATATTTTCTTTACATTTTTGTAGCGCACGAGGATATCATTTACGAAATCGAATCTGTTTTCCTCAGCTGCCGCCTCCAAAAGCTCTATGAGCTGTCGTCTCCTGATGACATAGATACCTGTGGAAATGGTGTTGGATAAGGCCTCGATTGGCTTTTCATCAAACTCTGTGATTCTTGACTCATCATCCATGCGTACCACACCAAAACGGCTGACATCGTCGTTGTACATCATGTCCTTGCATACCACTGTAATGTCTGATTTTTTCTCGATGTGAAAATCAAGCACTCTGTTGAAATCCAGCTTGTATACACAGTCACCGCTGCTGATGATGACATATGGCTCATGGCGTCTCTTGAGAAAATCAATGTTCTGATACATCGCATCTGCCGTGCCCCTATACCAGTCACTGTTGTCCGCTGTGACTGTAGGTGTAAAGAGGAATAAGCCCCCCTGCTTTCTGCCAAAATTCCACCATTTTGATGAGCTTAAATGCTCATTCAGTGAGCGTGCATTGTACTGGGTCAGTACTGCGACAGTCTGTATATGTGAGTTTGACATACTGCTGAGCGCAAAATCTATGCTTCTGAAGCTGCCTGCTACCGGCAGGGCCGGTACTGCTCGTTTTGCTGTCAGTTCCTTCATCCTATTATTGTTGCCGCCGGCCAAAATTATTCCTATTGCCTTCATTTTCCGTCACCTGCCTTGATAATAACTTCTCCGCCCTCAAGCACACCGTCTTTGTAATCCTCTTCGTATGTAACACCGGAGATTGCTGTATTTTTGCCTATCTTTACCCCGTCCGGTATCACAGAATCTTCTCCTATAGTGACCAGCCCAAATGAGTATATGCTCTCATTTAATACGTTCGGCTTCTCCTGTCCGAAGCCAAGTGTCACATTGTCGCCCACCTTGCAATTTTCGGCAATGATGGACTTGTCTATCGTGACATTGGAGCCTATCTCCGTGTCACACATGATAATGGAATCACGTATTACTGCGCCTCTTCCAATCTTGACGTTGGCACCTATAACAGAATGCTCCACATGACCGTAGCATTCACAGCCCTCACCCATGATGCTTCGCTCCACATGGCCTCCTTTGGCTATATAAAGTGGCTCGATTGCATCATTCTTTGTGTAAATCTTCCAGTACTCCTCGTACAGGTTGAACTCCGGAATGAGGTCCACAAGCTCCATATTGGCCTCCCAGTATGAGCCCAGTGTACCTACGTCCTTCCAGTATCCGTTGAACTCGTATGCAAACATACGTCTGTCGTTTTCAAAGCAGTATGGTATGACATGCTTGCCAAAATCACAGTTTTCCTGATCCTTTAGTGCAAGTAATGCTTCCTTTAGCACCGGCCATGAGAATATGTAAATGCCCATTGATGCGAGATTGCTGCGCGGATGAACCGGCTTTTCCTCAAATGCATTGATGCGCTTATCATCATCGGCTATGACGATACCAAATCGGCTGGCCTCCTCGATAGGCACCGGCATGGTTGCTATGGTCACATCGGCATTGTTTTCCTTGTGGAAATCAAGCATCACCTCATAGTCCATCTTGTAAATATGGTCTCCTGACAGTATCAACACATAGTCCGGGTTGTAACTGTCTATATACCTCATATTCTGGTAGATTGCATTGGCTGTACCTGTGTACCACTCGCTGTTGCCGCTCTTCTCATAAGGAGGCAGTATTGCCACTCCTCCATTATTCCTGTCGAGGTCCCACGGAATACCTATTCCGATGTGGCGGTTAAGTCTGAGTGGCTGATACTGTGTAAGTACCCCAACTGTATCAATGCCTGAATTGATGCAGTTGCTAAGCGGAAAATCTATGATTCTGTACTTTCCACCAAACGAAACTGCCGGTTTTGCTACGTTCGCTGTCAGAACACCAAGTCTGCTGCCTTGACCACCTGCTAAAAGCATGGCTATCATTTCTTTCTTAATCACGTTATCACTCCTCGTCTGTCCTAATTTTTGTTGTGCCCATCCGGTCCCCACCACTTGTTTCTGTAATAACCGTATCTGTAATGCTTCCATAATAAATCACAATTGTTTCCATATAAATTATAGTTGCTGCTGCATAAATTGCAGTTACTGCCATATACTTTAACCCCATAAAATTCATATGGTCCGGATGAATTATTTTTATAAAAAAATTATACCACAGCCGCATTACCACTTCAACATTTTTCACAAAATCAAATAATATTTTTCTTTTTTTTCGACATTTTGCACAAGTGCCATTTATCGTATATCTGTTTAACCTGCTATGGTTCTTATCATTTGAAAGTCATGCCTGCTTTCACCTTATTTTTCCTTTGCAAATACTATATTTAGTTGTATAATTAATATAAAGTAACTATTCAGAACAAGAAAATCTGTTGCTTACATGCAATCATGACGCATCGGCTTTTTGTTCTCAGTGTTTCTTAATAGTTAAAATATAAATTATAATAAATCAGGCAGGTAAAATTAATGTATAAAATAGATTTCAGCAAACCAATACACATCCATTTCATAGGCATCGGCGGTATCAGCATGAGCGGTCTCGCAGAGATTCTGCATGAGGAAGGCTTTACCATTTCCGGCTCCGATTCAAAGGAATCAGACCTCACAAAGACTCTTGCTGCCAAGGGCATAAAAGTCATATATGGCCAGAGCGCAGACAATATCACATCCGGTATCGACCTGGTAGTTTACACTGCTGCTATCCACGAAAGCAATCCTGAGTTTGCCGCAGCAAAAGCAGCCGGTATTCCAATGCTTACCAGAGCCGAGCTTCTCGGACAGATTATGGACAATTACGATTATTCTATCGCTGTAGCCGGCACACACGGCAAGACTACCACCACATCCATGATCAGTGAGATTCTTCTCGCCGCCCAGACAGATCCTACCATTTCCGTAGGTGGTATTTTGTCATCTATCCACGGCAATCTGCGTGTGGGCGATTCAGAGTATTTTATCTCCGAGGCGTGTGAGTACACAAACAGCTTTTTGAATTTCAGGCCACGCTACAGTATTATTTTAAATATTGAGGCTGAGCATCTAGATTTCTTCAAGGATATCAACGACATCAGACATTCCTTCCACGAGTATGCATCAAACACTCTCGCAGGCGGCGCTACCATCATCAATGGTGAGATTGACCGCTATGAGGAGATTGTCGCAGGGCTTCCTCAGAAGATTATCACCTATGGCTTTGATTCAAAATATGATTTCTATCCGGAAAATATAACCTATGACGATAAAGCTTGTGCATCTTTTACAGCTATGAGACAGGGTAGTCCACTTTTCGACGTAAAACTCTCTGTTCCGGGCGCTCACAATGTAAGCAATGCGCTCGCAGCCATAGCTTTATCCACCACACTCGGTCTTAATGAGGAGTCTATCCTCACAGGCCTTGACAAATTTGGCGGTGCTGACAGACGTTTCCAGTACAAGGGCAAGGTAAACGGCGTCACAATCATTGATGACTACGCTCACCATCCAACCGAGATCCGCGCAACACTGACAGCTGCACAAAAATATCCACATGACAGGCTTGTCCTTTGTTTCCAGCCACACACCTATTCCAGAACCAAGGCATTCTTAAATGATTTTGCCGATGTTCTTTCAATGGCAGATGTTGTGGTGCTTGCTGATATCTATGCTGCGCGTGAGCAGAACACATATGGTATCTCATCTAAGGATATCCTGGATTTATTGCTCGAAAAAGGTGTGAATGCGCACTATTTCCCATCATTTGAGGAAATCGAGAAATTTTTATCAGAAAATTGTGTAAACGGTGACCTGTTGATAACAATGGGTGCCGGAAATGTAGTAGAAATCGGCGAAGACCTGCTTAAGAAATAAGTTATCCACGTTATCCACATGCAAAATGTTAACAACTCTCATTTTGTGTGTGGATTTTTTAAATAATTTTCAACAGCTTATATACCCTGTGATACATTGATTTTTCAATTATTTTACACAGTTATCCACGTTATCCACATTTTTTTGTGGACTCGGAAAGCCCGAGTTTACAAGGCTTGTAGCACTTTTACCATCTTCACACGGTTAAAATATTGTGCTATAATTGCTCACAGGTTAAGCGAAAGAGAGTTTTTTATATGACAGCGATAAACATTAGCAGTGACATAGCAACATCATTCACTACTGTGTCAGATATTTTTATAGATCAATACATGCCAAAGGCAAACGGTGAGTTTGTCAAGGTATACCTTTATCTACTCCGTGCGACAGGCTCCGGGGCAGGCATAGCAACTATTTCAGAGATTGCCGATCATTTCAGCAATACTGAAGCCGACATCATACGTGCCCTCAATTACTGGGCCTCTGAGGGCATTTTGCAGGTGCAAACCGGCGCTGATGGGCAGATTATGGGAATCAACCTCTGCAGTCTTTCTGTATCCGGTATGCAGGCTGCTCAGAGTAATATACAAAGCGCTGTGGCTGATAATGCCGCGCAGAATAATTTGCAAAACGGTGTTGTTAATAATGCTGCACAGAATATTTCTACCGCAAATATTCGTATGCAGGATTCTGTTGTGGAAAAGCTTAAAAACCAGGCTACTGACAAGCCTGCTCCTTCACAGAAGGAATACACACTTGATGAGATTAAGGAGTTTAGAAAGAATCCTGACATTTCAGAGCTTTTCTTTATTATAGAGACATATTTGAAGCATACGCTTTCATCCACAGACACCAATATGGTGCTCTACTGGCTGGACGAGCTTCATTTTTCTACCGACCTGGTGGAGTATCTCGTGGAGTACTGCATTACCAAGGGACATTCAAGTCTTCGTTACATGAACAAGGTTGCTCTCGGCTGGGCCGATGCCGGCATAAAGACCGTAGACCAGGCAAAGGACGATGCAGCCGCTCACTCACAGATTTACTATTCTGTAATGAAGGCTCTAGGCATCACAGGCCGCAATCTGGTTGACTCTGAGGTGTCACTCATCAACAAATGGGTCGGCGAATACGGTTTCGATATAGAGCTTGTAAAAGCCGCCTGCAGTAAAACTATTTCAGCTATCCAGAAGCCAAGCTTCGAGTACACAGACTCGATACTCGCGAACTGGAAGAAAAAGGATGTACATACATTAAAGGATGTTGAAGTGCTTGATGCCAACTTTGCCAAGGCCAATAAAGCCTCTGCTACAGGCTCATCACAAGGCACAAATGCTGCAAACGGTTCCTCAAAACCAAAAAACAATAATTCAAGTTCCAAGAATAAATTTAACAACTTCAATCAGCGAAACAATGATTACGACAAGCTGGAGAAGCTGTTTCTGAATTCTACGGTATGATTTAAGCTACATGATTTCAATTATATGATTTAAACTGTATGATTTCTGTTGCGTGATTTAGTTATATGATTTTTCAAGTTAGATTTACACATCCCAAGGAGGATATATGGCACTTACCAATGCTCAATATGATGAGATAATGCGAGGCTACGATAAACGCCAGCTTCAGAACAAATACATACATGACAAGCGTATTGAGGAAGCCTATCGCAAGGCGCCCCGCCTCAGGGAAATTGACTCAGAGATTGCATCCGCATCTGTCAGGCAGGCGTACAGGCTTATGGACGGCGATGAGAATGCTCTTGCCGCTTTACGCCTTGCAATCGAGGACTATAAGGAGGAGCGTGCTGCACTGCTATCCACACTCGGATATCCGCTTGATTATTTTGAGCCTATTTACACCTGTCCAGATTGCCATGATACCGGGTATATAAACGGTCAGAAATGTCATTGTTTCAAGCAGGCTATCATCAATACCGTTTATTCACAGTCTAATATCAGGGAAATTTTATCAAGAGAGAATTTTTCCACTCTCTCATTTGATTATTACTCAGATGAGCAGAAGAATCCTGCGACAGGGCTGTCTGCTCTTGCCACAGCAAAGCTTGCAGTGACGAACTGTCATGAATTTATAGACAATTTTGAAAACAAACCTAAAAACATATTTTTCTACGGGAATACCGGTGTCGGAAAGACTTTTTTATCTAATTGCATTGCCAAAGAGCTTTTGGATGCAGGTTACTCCGTAATTTACTTTACAGCATTCCAATTATTTGATATATTAAGCAAAGGTGTGTTTGAAAAGGATGCAGATGCCATCGCAGCGCACCAGAATATATTCGACTGTGATTTACTTATCATAGACGATCTCGGAACCGAGCTTTCCAACTCATTTACCACATCACAGCTTTTCCTTTGTGTAAATGAGCGTATACTGCGACAGAAATCTACTATTATTTCCACTAATCTGAATCTGGAGCAGATAGCAGAGATTTACTCCGAGAGAACACTTTCAAGAATTTCAAGCAATTATAGTTTTATCAAGCTCTTCGGAGATGACATACGAATTAAAAAGCGTCTTTCCAAATAACGCTTTTTATATTATATATTTAGTTTATTTATTATATGGTTATATGGAGGAATAACAATGCCAAACGATGAGAGAATTTTGGAGACTATGCCAACCGGTACACTTGGACTTGTTGCAACCGACAGTTGTATAGGTCTTGCCCAGAAAGTAGATGCATACTTACAGGGCTGGAGAGAGCACAGAGAGCATCAGCATGCTAACGAGAGTGCTTTCAAGGACTACTACAAAAACAGCTACATTATCAAGCCTTCTACACCTAGATTCGGTTCCGGCGAAGCTAAATGTGTTATCAACCAGTCAGTTCGTGGTTATGATCTGTACATCATGGTAGATGTAACCAACTACAGTCTTACCTATACAGTATGCGGTCAGACAAACCACATGTCACCTGATGACCACTACGCAGACTTAAAGCGTGTTATCGCTGCAGCCGGCGGAAAAGCAAGAAGAATCACAGTTATCATGCCTTTCCTTTATGAGAGCCGTCAGCACAGACGTACAGGCCGTGAGTCTCTTGACTGTCCATTGGCTCTTCAGGAGCTTATCAACATGGGTGTAGACAATATCATCACCTTCGATGCTCATGACCCTCGTGTGGTAAATGCTATTCCTCTGAACGGCTTTGAGAATGTAATGCCTTCTTACCAGTTCATTAAGGGCATCTTAAAGAACGTAAAGGATATCACTATTGATGCTGACCATCTTATGATTATCTCTCCTGATGAGGGCGCTACAAACCGTGCTATCTACCTTGCAAACGTACTCGGAGTAGACATGGGCATGTTCTACAAGCGTCGTGATTACAGCCGTATCGTTGACGGACGTAACCCTATCGTAGCTCATGAGTTCCTCGGAACAAATGTGGAGGGTAAGGATGTTCTTATCATCGATGATATGATTTCTTCCGGCGAGAGTATGATAGATACAGCAAGAGAGCTCAAGAAGCGTAAAGCTAACAGAATCTTTGTTGTTTCTACATTCGGTCTCTTTACAAACGGCTTTGCTTCATTTGACAAGGCTTACGAGGAGGGTCTCATCTACAGAGTAGTTACAACAAACCTTATCTACCAGTCACCGGAGCTTCTCTCTAAGGAGTACTATATCAGCTGTGACATGAGCAAATACATCGCATACCTCATTGATACATTAAACCACGACTGTTCTATCAGTGATCTTCTCTCACCATATGACAGAATCAAGAAGTGTGTTCAGAAGTACAATGACGAGCAGGCTGCAGCAAAAAATAAATAATTAAGCGCATTTATAAAAAGCCGTGTGAAATGATATGTACCCCTTTTACTGGACATCCAGTGAAAGGGGTATTTTTATGCGTTACTGTTACGAATTCAAACGAAAGGCTGTCGAACTATACATGCAAGTAAGACGCATCAGTTTTTCTCAAAGTTTAGAATAATTATCTTAGTAATATAAAAAACCAGAGAAGTGAGTGTCATCCACTCAAATCTCTGGTTTAATTTAGTCTAAGATTTATACCGATCAAATATTAAACTAACTCAAGGAGAACCTCTAAAGCTCCGTCACCTTTACGCTGTCCAATCTTAACGATTCTTGTGTAACCACCGTTACGATCAGCATACTTAGGAGCAATCTCATCGAATAACTTGTTTGTTACATCGATAGTCTTTGTTCCCTTCTTTGTGCCGTCAGACTCTTTAGCTGTGTAAAGAACCTTGAGCATCTGTCTTCTGGCATGAAGACGTGAAGCAGAATCCTTCTTGATCTTCTTCTCTACTTCGTCATAAACAGTAACTTTCTTTCCGTCTACAACCTCTTTTACTCTCTTGCCATCTTTGTCCTTGCGGGCAACCTTAGCTGTTACAGTAACCTCTTCGAAGTTGTCTTTCTCTTTTACTGCTAATGCGATAAGACCCTCAGCGATCTTACGAACTTCTTTAGCCTTAGCCTCTGTAGTAACGATCTTTCCGTTAACAAGAAGCTGTGTAACCTGACCTCTGAGTAAAGCCTTTCTCTGGCTTGATGTTCTGCTTAACTTACGATATTTTGCCATTTTAATTTCCTCCATTTGTGGGACATCCGGTCACGCTCTTCGGTCTTACTGCCAGACATCGTATCTTGTTGTGATAAAGCTTTGCCTTATTTCAAAAAGCAAATGCTCAAATCAGTTGCCACTCATGTATCAGACACGGTCACGCTCTTTGGTCTTACTGGCCCTGCCGCTATGAGTTTTGTCACACATAAACATAAATATGATATTTAAAATTTATATATGACCAATTTATTTAGAAGAATCAGTGCAAGGATTATTCGAATGAATTATTCCTCAGTCTGATTTAACTCTAAACCTAATTCTTTTAATTTTGCTAAAACTTCCTCTAAAGACTTGCGACCAAGGTTACGAACCTTCATCATGTCCTCAGGTGTTCTATTGATAAGCTCTGCAACAGTGTTGATTCCTGCACGCTTTAAGCAGTTGTATGAACGAACTGAAAGCTCAAGCTCATCGATGTTCATCTCAAGAACCTTCTCCTGAGCATCGTTTTCCTTCTCGACCATAACGTCAACCTGCTGTGCTGCCTCTGAAAGATCGATGAACAGATTTAAGTGCTCACTTAACACCTTAGCTGCAAGGCTAACTGCCTCGTCCGGCTCCAATGTACCATTTGTAAATACATCTAATGTAAGCTTATCGTAATCTGTAACCTGACCTACACGGGTATTCTCTACAGTAAGATTAACACGCTCAACAGGAGTGTAGATTGAATCTACAGCAAGAACTCCGATTGGTGTATCCTCGTTCTTGTTCTTCTCTGCTCCGACATAACCTCTGCCGTTAGTGATTGTAAGCTCCATGTAAAGCTTAGAATCTGCTCCACCATTCAAGTGTGCAATCTCTAACTCAGGATTCAAAATCTCGATATCTGAATCAACCTGAATATCGGCTGCTGTAACAACGCCTTCACCTTCGAATTCGATATATGCAACCTTTGGTTCATTTGTAGAACTATTATTGCGAATTGCAAGGTTCTTGATATTCATGATGATTTCTGTAACATCTTCCTTAACACCAGGAATAGAGCTGAATTCATGTAAAACACCATCAATCTTGACCTGGCTTACTGCAGCGCCCGGTAAAGAAGAAAGCATGATACGTCTTAAAGAGTTTCCAAGTGTTGTACCGTAACCTCTCTCTAATGGCTCTACAACAAATCTGCCATATGTCTTGTCTTCTGAAATTTCTGCGATTTCAATTTTTGGTTTTTCAAAATCGAACACTTCAAATTCCCTCCTTCTCGGGTATCGTTGTTATATGTTATCAAAGAGTGGATAAGCCGGGAAATAAATCCCCGGCAAATCAACCTAATTTTACTTAGAATATAACTCGACGATAAGCATC
>OHBY01000904.1_pt1 | contig 11408 bp, 6 predicted proteins | sample 1577531 | NCBI WGS metagenome assembly OHBY01 (sample SAMEA3879564, study PRJEB24766) | human gut metagenome | biome: human-associated habitat; feature: feces | place: USA | collected 1985/1987 | reverse complement strand
ATCCAGAGTTCATTCAGCCTGTATCCCGTAAAAATGAGATGATGAACAACTTCCTGCTTCCGGGACTTCAGGATCTGTGTGTATCCAGAACATCCTTCAAGTGGGGAATTCCGGTAGATTTCGATCCAAAGCACGTTGTATATGTATGGCTTGATGCTCTTACAAACTATATCACAGGAATCGGATATGATGCAGACGGAAACAGTACAGAGCAGTTCAACAAGCTGTGGCCGGCAGACCTTCATCTGATCGGAAAAGATATCATCCGTTTCCATACAATTTACTGGCCAATCTTCCTTATGGCACTTGATCTTCCACTTCCGAAACAGGTGTTTGGACATCCGTGGCTGCTTCAGGGAGACGGTAAGATGAGTAAGTCTAAAGGAAATGTTCTCTATGCAGATGAACTCGTTGATTTCTTTGGCGTAGATGCAGTTCGTTACTTTGTACTGCATGAAATGCCATTCGAGAATGACGGTGTTATTTCCTGGGAGCTGATGGTAGAGCGTCTGAACTCTGATCTTGCAAATACACTTGGAAACCTTGTAAACAGAACTGTTTCTATGACAAACAAATACTTCGGCGGAACAGTAGAAGATAAGGGTGTTGTAGAAGATGTAGATGCAGAACTGAAAGCAGTTGTAGAGAATGCTTCTAAAGCAGTTGATGCTAAGATGGCAGACCTCCGCGTTGCCGATGCGATTACAGAAATCTTCAATCTGTTCAAACGCTGCAATAAATATATTGATGAGACAACTCCTTGGGTACTCGGAAAAGATGAATCCAAGAAGGATCGCCTTTCTACAGTACTTTGGAATCTGATCCAGAGCATTTCTGAAGGTGCAAGACTTCTTGAATCTTTTATGCCTTCTACAAGTAAGAAGATCCTTGAGCAGCTTGGTAACGGACATGTAACAGAGAAACCGGAGATCCTGTTCCAGCGAATGGATCTCGAAGAGGTTATGAAGAAAGTTGAAGAACTTCATCCGAAGGTAGAAGAAAAGAAAGAGGAAGAAGCTGTTATCGACATTGAGCCGAAAGATGAGATCACATTTGAGCAGTTCGGAGCAATGCAGTTCCAGGTTGGAGAGATCATTGCATGTGAGGCTGTAAAGAAATCTAAAAAGCTTCTCTGCTCTCAGGTAAAAGTTGGAAGCCAGGTAAAACAGATCGTATCCGGAATCAAAGCACATTACACACCGGAAGAAATGGTTGGTAAGAAAGTTATGGTTCTTGTAAACCTGAAACCTGCGAAGCTGGCAGGTGTACTTTCAGAGGGAATGCTGCTTTGTGCAGAAGATGCAGAAGGTAACCTTGCACTGATGACACCGGAAAAAGAAATGCCGGCTGGAGCAGAAATCTGTTAATTGAAATGTTTGAAAATTCAGACAATTACAACCAAAGCAGATAATAAATAAAAAATATAAAAAAATCAAATGAATATATTGACAAATTAGACGCCGAATGTTATTATATAACCATCAAAGAGAGAAAGAAATCTCCCAAAGATATTTAACTAAGAAGGCAAAAGTAACAGATGCCTGATTAGATTAAAAATACAAGTTCAACAGGAGGTCAGTCCCATGGACAGTATAGTTTCAGATTTTTATCAATATGTCAGTGGTATGATGAGTGAAGGTTCCTGTGAAGAAAGAGACCTTTGCCAAGCGTAAAAGTCCAGTAGAAAGAAAAGAAGATCAAAGATCGGAGAGTACGGAAACTGGAAGCAAAGAGAAAAAGATGAATCACTCATAGATGTATTGAATAAAAATACCGCATATAACATAGAATGAAAAATGTGTAAAGAAACATTGAAAGGACATGTTATAATCTCAGATTTGTTATAAAAGCAGGAATGACTTGACAGAAGATTTAATACATAAAGTATTGAATGGATATGAAAATCATTCAAGTGATAAAATAACAGACGACAAAGGTCTCACAGGAACGTAGAATCGCGAATAATCTCCGATACAAAATATAAAATTATAATAATAATACAATTAAATAACACTAAAAATGCACTTTCAAAAGGAATTGAAGGTGCATTTTTTTGACATTACAGACCTCATATGGTAGAATAATGAAAGAGTATCGGCTAGTGCCTAATGGACACATTCAGACCAAAACGAATATTTCAATGACAATGAGGTGAGTACAGTGGATAAGTATGAATATAAGTTAAAGACAGAAGAGATGCTGGAACTTATGGAAGATGGAGAATACAGAAAAGCAGCGGCAGCAGCAGATCTGATTGACTGGAAGCGTGTCCGTAACGCAGGGATGCTGATGAATGTCAGTGATATTTATGAAAAAACAAAAGAGTATCAGAAGAGCTATGATGTGATGAATCTTGCATATCGCCGTTCTGAAGGAAGCCGCAAGGTGATCTATAAGTTATGTTCTCTTGCAATTAAGACAAAGAATATAGATGAAGCAATCGACTATTATGACGAATTTATCCAGATTGCACCGAAAGATCCGAACAGGCATATCCTTAGATATCAGATCTTAAGAGCGCAGAGAGCGCCGATCGAACAGCAGATTGAGGCTCTGGAGGAATTTAAGAAGGCAGAATATATTGAAGAGTGGGCTTATGAACTGGCGAAGCTTTATCGCGAAGCAGGTATGATGACAGAATGTTTGGAAGAGTGTGATGATCTGATCCTCTGGTTCAGCGAGGGTAAGTATGTTTATAAGGCAATGGAACTGAAGATGCAGTATAAGCCATTGTCACCATCGCAGCAGCAGAAATATGATCACAGATATGAGAAGCTTTCTTCAGAGACAGAAGAAATACCGGATCTGGCTTCCTATTTAGGAGAAGACGAGGAAAAAGATTCTGCGTCAGAAGGAGCTGAAGCACTTGGAGATACAAGATCAATCGGGCTGACAGAACAGCTGGTGATGGAGAACGACAGTACTTCCGATGTGATTGACACGGATGCGGTTACTTTGGAAGCGGCAGAAGAACCGGATGCCGAAGTAGAAAATCCGGAAGAAGCAGGAGTAGAAACAGCAGAAGTTATAGAAGTTTCCGAGGATGAGTCAGAAGTTCAGCCGGCAACGGTAGAGACAAGTGGAGATAAGAGAACACTTAGCAAAGATACTGCTTCCATACCGATTGTCGGTAAGAATCCGGTAAAACCAGTCAAGAAGAAACTTGGAGATACGATGCGATTAGATGAAGCTCTGCAGCAATTACTCAATCCGAAACCGGAAGTTCAGGCAGAACCGGGAGAAGAAGTCGAACCGGATATGACAGATCTGGAAGAGGATATTGCAGCAATTGAGGATGTAGAAGATCTTGAGATCGTGAATCAACTGACAGAAGAGAAGAAAGCTGAGGAAGCCAGTAAAGAACGAGTAGTTCCATCAGGGATGAAAGAACTGATACCGGAACCGGAGACAGAAGAGCTTATAGAACAGGCAGTGGAGGAGACTTCAGAAGATGTTCCAGAAGATGCAGTTGCTATAGAAGCAGGAGAAGCAGAACCGGAAGAAGTTCCTGAAGTAGAAGAGGCAGAACCGGAAGAGGAAGAAGTTCTTGAAGTAGAAGAGGCAGAACCGGAAGAGGAAGAAGTTCTTGAAGCAGGAGAAGCAGAACCGGAAGAGGAAGAAATCCTTGAAGCAGAAGAAGCAGAACCGGAAGAGGAAGAAATCCTTGAAGCAGGAGAAGCAGAACCGGAAGAGGAAGAAATCCTTGAAGCAGGGGAAGCAGAACCGGAAGAGGAAGAAATTTTTGAGATAGATGCAGCTGAGTCAGAAGATCTGACAGATGAATCAGAAGATTTGTCTGAGGTGGAGGAACTGATCTCAGAAACTGAAGTTGTCAATGATGAAGATGATTCAGAAGGAGCAGCAGTAAGAGAGACTATGGACAATAAAAATAATGAAGAACCAATTTTATCACCAGAGATACAGAAACTGATTGATGAGATTGAAGGTGTTATTCCGGAAGAGGAAGAAGTAGATGCAACAGTAAGTTCAGAAGAAGTTCTTGAGGTAGAAGAAGAACCACATGAAAATATGGGAGAGCTTGCGGATGATCTCAGACTCGGTGAGGATGAGTACGAAGATTATGATGCGTATGACTGGGATGATGCAGAAGAGTTTGACGAAGACGATATTTTAGATGATTATGAAGAGTCTGATGACGATTTGTTGGATGATTATGAAGAGTCTGATGACGATCTGCCGGATGATTATGAAGACGCTGATGATGATCTGTTCGGTGAGGAAGAAGGATATGATGATCTGGATGCCTATGGTTATGAAGAGGACGATGAGGATGATGAAGTAATCAATCCAAGAGATCTTTTCACAGCGGAAGATAAGGTTTCAGATGATGATCTTCTTAGTCTGAATTCTTATGAAGAAGTGCCAAATTTTGAAGATGAATTCAGCGTGAATCCAGCGCATAGTGAGGAACCGGATGACAGAGAGATTCCGGATGAAGATGACGGAATTGATATCATGTCTGCGACGACACCATTGAGCCGTAAAGAGACTGCAAAATTGATCGCAACAGGTAAGACATCACCATTACCGTTAGATGAGATTGCAGATGCAATGTCTGATACAGGATTTATTGTACATGGTCGTTATGATCTTGAAACACAGAGTGGAATCGGTACAAGAGCAGGACTTACAGAGGAACAGAAAAAACTCTTCTCTTATTTTGTACCTGTACGTGGTATGAGTGAGCAGCTGGTAGATGTACTTGAGCAGGATAAGAACTGTACAAACCGCAAAGGAACTTCCAGAACAGGAAACCTTCTGATTATTGGAAATAAAGGAAATGGAAAGACAGTCCTTGCTGTTGATGTTGTAAAGGCAATTCAGAAGCAGCGTGACATCCGTCAGGGCAAGGTTGCGATTGTAACAGGAGAGTCACTGAATAAGAAGAGAATCGGAGACATTTTCCGTAAACTGTACGGCGGTGCACTGATCATTGAAAAAGCCGGACAGATGAACGAAAAAACACTCGCCAAGCTGAACAAAGCAATGGAGCAGGATACAGGAGAACTTTTGGTAGTTCTTGAAGAGCAGAGAAAACCACTGGACAGACTTCTTTCTTCCAACAGAGAATTCAGAAGAAAATTTACTTCCAGACTTGAAGTGCCGATCTTTATTAATGATGAGCTTGTAACATTTGGACAGACTTATGCTCAGGAGAATGGTTACAGAATCGATGAGATGGGAATTCTTGCACTGTACAGTAAGATTGATTCTTTACAGAGAGAAGATCATGCAGTAACAGTAGCAGAAGTGAAAGAAGTGATGGATGATGCGATCGCTCATTCACAGAAAGCTTCCGCAAAGAAGCTTGTGAAGAGAGTATTTGGAAAGAATACAGATTCTTCCGACAGAATTCTGCTTTCAGAGAAAGATTTCAACATTTAATGACATATATTTGTTAAGAATTAATAGACAGTCAGTAAAACGACTGTCTATTTTTGTGCAATAATACATTTTCTCTTTCTTTTTTATACAGTATCAAGTATAATAAAACTATAGTGTTCAAGGGGAGAATGAAACTTTGTTACCAATTGAAAGATTCGGTAATGTGCCTTGATCTATAAGAAATTGTATGGTTTTTAAATCATTACAATCAGGAATATATTTGAGCAGTGAGGTGGCTTTATGGTTAAGAAAAACAGCACGAAGACGAAAGTGCAGCCTTATGAGATCGGAGAACTTGACCATTATCTTTTTGGGCAGGGAAATCATTATGAGATTTATAAAAAGATGGGTGCCCATGAGGTGACAAAGAACGGAAAAAGAGGAGTATATTTTGCGGTATGGGCTCCTCATGCAGTAAACGTTTCTGTAATCGGAGAGTTTAATGACTGGGATGAGACGAAAGATAAGATGAAGAGAGGAGAGCCTCTCGGAATATACACATGCTTCGTTCCGGAGGCGAAGAAAGGGGATTTGTATAAGTTCTGTATAGAGACACAGGCGGGTGAGAAGATCTATAAAGCAGATCCATTTGCTAATTATGCAGAGCTCCGACCGGGAACAGCATCCAGAATTACAGACATTTCTAATCTGAACTGGTCAGACAGTAAGTGGATGACAGCTCGTGAGAAGTGGGATAACAAAGAAGAACCAGTGTCTATTTATGAAGTGCATATGGGTTCCTGGATGAGACATCCTGGAAGGGAAGATGAAGGATTCTATACATATCGTGAGTTTGCAGAAGCAATTACAAAGTATGTAAAAGAGATGGGATATACTCATGTTGAGTTGATGGGAATCGCAGAGCATCCGTTTGATGGTTCCTGGGGATATCAGGTGACCGGATATTATGCACCAACTGCACGCTATGGAACACCGGAAGACTTTGCATATATGGTAAATTATCTTCATAAGAATAATATCGGCGTTATTCTTGACTGGGTACCGGCGCATTTCCCGAAAGATGCACATGGTCTGGCAGATTTTGACGGAACACCGACATTCGAATATCCAGATCCGAGAAAAGGTGAGCATCCTGATTGGGGAACGAAGGTTTTCAATTATGAAAAACCGGAAGTTTCTAACTTCCTTCTGGCGAATGCATTGTTCTGGGTTGAACATTATCATGTAGACGGACTTCGTGTAGATGCAGTGGCATCTATGCTGTATCTGGACTACGGAAGAGAAGATGGACAGTGGATTCCGAATAAATTTGGTGGAAATGAGAATCTTGAGGCAATTGCATTCTTTAAACATCTGAATTCTGTAGTTTGCGGAAGAAATAAAGGCGTTATGATGATCGCAGAAGAGTCTACAGCATGGCCGAAGGTGACAGGATCTCCTGAGGATGACGGACTTGGATTTACTTTGAAGTGGAATATGGGATGGATGCATGACTTTACAGAATATATGAAACTGGATCCTTATTTCAGAAAAAATGCACATCATATGATGACATTTTCTATGGAATATGCATATTCAGAGAACTATATTCTTGTACTTTCTCATGATGAGGTTGTTCATCTGAAATGCTCCATGTTGAATAAGATGCCGGGAGAAGGATGGGATAAGTTCCGCAACTTGAAGGTGGCATATGCATTTATGATGGGACATCCTGGAAAGAAGCTTCTCTTTATGGGACAGGAGTTCGCACAGCTTCGTGAGTGGAGTGAAGAGAGAGAACTGGATTGGTTCCTTCTTGCAGAAGAACCACATCAGCAGATTCAGAACTGGTATAAAGATTTGCTTCATCTTTATAAGAAGAATAAGGCATTGTATGAGTTGGATAATGATCCGAAGGGATTTGACTGGATCAATAAGGATGATATCTTCCGGAGTATTTTCAGTTTCACAAGACATTCAAAGGATGGGAAGAAGAATCTGCTTTTTGTATGCAACTTTACACCGGTAGACAGACCGGATTACCGTGTTGGTGTTCCGAGAAGAAAGCAGTTTAAGCTTGTTCTTAACAGTGATGAGACAAAATACGGCGGATCAGGAGAAGAACGCCCATTGGTTTACAAGCCAGAGAAACAGGAATGTGATGGTCAGAAATATTCCTTTGCATATCCTCTTCCAGGATATGGTGTGGCAGTATTTGAGTATTAAGTTGTATAGTATGATGTTTTCCACGAATAGATGGAACAGGAATTAGACATACATTAATTTTCCCCTGCATAGATTGTAAAAAACAAACTATGCAGGGGCTTTTCTATGAGAGAATATATTGAGGAGCGTGCAGTAGAAATTGCAAATTATATTATAGAAAATAATGCGACAGTGAGACAGACAGCAAAACAGTTTCGGATTAGTAAGAGTACGGTGCATAAGGATGTTACAGAACGCTTACTTCAGATCAATCCATCACTGGCTCATGAAACACGTAAGGTTTTAGACACCAACAAATCAGAACGTCACATCCGGGGCGGGCTCGCTACCAGAGAAAAATATTTACACTTGCATGCTTCCAATTATTGAAGTTAATGTTACAATAAAAGAGGATATTCAATCAGAAACACGGACATTGAGAGGAGACTGTTCAAATGCGGGTGGCAATCGTTGAAAGGGATGAAAAAGTATTAGAAGAACTGAAAAAAGGTTTAAAACGCGTAGATCCGAATTACGAGTTGGCGGGGATTGCAGGGAATGGACAGTCTGCATATGAGATGATAACAGTTATGCAGCCAAATCTTGTTATCATGGACATTGGGCTTCCGCGGATGAATGGGTTAAATCTTTTGAGAAAATTACGCACGGAAGGACGTGAGTTCCGTGTGATTATTATAACAAAGGATGAAGATTTTCAACAGGCAAAGCAGGCAATCGATCTGGGGGTGGACGGATATTTAGTACAGCCGTTCCGGCCGATGGAGCTTAAGAAGGCATTAAGCCGTATTCATGAAAAAATCAGGAATGAATATTGGATGCAGGCTTCTTTTACTGTTGAAAATGTTCTGTTAAGCTGCAGGTATGGAGAAATTATATCGAATCAGAAGTTAAATGAAATGACTATCCGGAAATATGGTTTTACAGTGGATGATCCGGGATATTTATTTACGGTTTCAATGGCAGACGAATACGAGGAGCAGAAGGAAAATATACGTGGATTTCTCGAAGAAATCTGTAGACGTGAGTGTGGATTTTCGGCATCTGTTATATGTTCGGATCGATGGAAACAGGTGTATCTGATCATTTACCGGGTACGTGAAGCAAGGAACTGGAAAGAATATTTTCAAAAAAATGTGGTTACTGGGTTATGTAGGAATTTTCCGGGGACAATTATTTGTGTATGGATAGAGACAAAACAGCTGATAAAGCTGGCAGATGCAATGATTCAGGCAGGAAGTCTCATGGAATGGAATCTTCTTCAGCCGCGAGGAGTTTTAATCTGTCAGCAGACAGTTGAGAAATTTGAAGCTGTTCCGGTGCGTTATCCGATAGAATTAGAACAACGAATGCGAGAAATGATTTTCGATGAAAACAAGAAAGAAATTGCCAGACAATTTCAACTTGTTTGTGAGGAAATGAAAAGAGAAAAATATTTTCCAAAAGAAATAAAATACAGTATCATTCGTTTTTGCATGGCAGCTGGATTGAATTATAGAAATTATGGCGGGGAGATTGACGAAACAAAAATCCTGAGTCTTATGCAGCAGATTACCTATGCCATCAGCTGGAAACAGATAGAGAAAGCGATTCAAGGCTTGGAACGGATGATATCATATGAGCCTAAATTTGAGCAGTACAGTACGCTTATCCAAAAAGCAATAGAAATTATAAGAAAAGAATATGACAGTGGTATTACATTGGAAGAAGCAGCGAGCCAGCTTTATGTATCAGAAGAATACCTGAGTTCTCAGTTTAAGAAGGAGACAGGATATAATTTTACAGAAACTGTGAGGAAATACAGGATAGAAAAAATAAAGGAGCTTCTCAGGACAACAAAATATAAGATGAATCAGATTGCGGGGCTTGTCGGTTACTCTGATCCCAAATATATGAGTAAGGTGTTTAAAGAGGAGGAAGGAATTTTACCGACGGAATACAGACGTAACTCCAATGGGATTTCATAATCAGGAGTAATTTTATATTGCTTATAGAAAAAAGTAGAGAATAAGAGGCATATTTAATTAAAAAAATACACTTTTATAAAAAATTTCGCCCTTTTAAATATAAAAAAATGTGCTATGATATATGCGAAAAGTGAAAAGGATTTCATAGCCGTTAAGGCAGAAAGAGGTGAAAAGAATGAGCACAATGAACATTACTTTCAAACACCCGGATGAGATCATTGATTTCTTGAAAACAGTATGTAAATTTGACTTTAACATGGACATGAGAAGAGGACGGGCAGTAGTAGATGCGAAGTCATTACTTGGAATCATGAATCTGGGATTGAATAACGTGATTGAACTGCAGATGTATGCAGACGATTGCACAGAACTTGAAAGACAGCTAGAAAGATTTGCAGCATAAAATGGAACATAAAATGGGATGTCGGGCATTTGTTCGGCATCTTTTTTGATATATTATACCCATAACAGTGGATAACATAGAATGCGCACTGCGGTGTACAATGTAGGTGTCGCAAGCGACCACCGCAGGCGTAAGAGGGTGCCGAGGCACATTCTTTGTTCTGGATAGATCAGAAGGGGAATAATTACCGTGTATAGTAATAGAAATTGTGGATAAGATTTTATTTTACATAAACAAATACTTGTAAATCAATGCTTCCTCTACTATAATGAAAAACAGAAAAAGATATATAAATAAAGTAAATAGTTTTGATTGGATTTTACAGGAGGAAAGATTTGAAGAAAGAATTAGTGATTGTCCTTGACTTTGGTGGACAGTATAACCAGCTGGTCGCAAGACGTGTCAGGGAGTGTAATGTATATTGTGAAATTTATTCATATAAGACAGATATTGAAAAGATCAAAGCAATGAATCCGAAAGGAATCATTCTCACAGGCGGACCGAACAGCTGTTATGAGCCGGATTCACCGACTTATTCAGAAGAACTGTTCAAGCTTGGTATTCCGGTTCTCGGACTGTGTTATGGTGCACAGCTGATGTCACATGTACTTGGTGGAAAAGTTGAGCGTGCTGATGTAAGAGAATACGGTAAGACAGAAGTTCTTATTGATAAAAAAGACTCCAAAGTATTTGAGGGTGTTTCAGAGACAACAACATGTTGGATGAGCCATTTTGATTATATTTCAAAGATTGCTCCGGGATTTGAAATTACAGCACACACTGCTGACTGTCCGGTTGCAGCAGCTGAGAACGCAGCTGAGAAACTGTATGCAATCCAGTTCCATCCAGAAGTACTTCATACAGTAGAAGGAACAAAGATGATCAACAACTTTGTAAAAAATGTATGTGAATGTGCGGGCGACTGGAAGATGGATGCTTTTGTTGAGAATACAATTGCAGAGATCCGCGAGAAGGTTGGAAACGGAAGAGTATTGCTCGCACTGTCAGGTGGGGTTGACTCTTCAGTGGCAGCAGGACTTCTTTCCAAAGCCATTGGAAAACAGCTTACTTGTGTATTCGTAGATCACGGACTTCTTCGTAAAAATGAAGGAGATGAAGTTGAGGCAATCTTCGGACCAGAAGGACAGTTTGATCTGAATTTTATCCGCGTAAATGCGCAGGAAAGATATTATAACAAACTTGCAGGCGTTACAGAGCCAGAAGCAAAACGTAAGATTATTGGTGAAGAATTCATCCGTATCTTCGAAGAAGAAGCAAAGAAGATCGGTACTGTTGAATTCCTTGCACAGGGAACAATTTATCCGGATGTGGTAGAAAGTGGTCTTGGCGGAGAATCCGCTGTGATCAAATCTCACCACAATGTAGGAGGACTTCCGGATTTTGTAGATTTCAAAGAAATCATTGAGCCACTTCGTGATCTTTTCAAAGATGAAGTTCGTAAAGCAGGA
>OHBY01000894.1_pt1 | contig 11485 bp, 10 predicted proteins | sample 1577531 | NCBI WGS metagenome assembly OHBY01 (sample SAMEA3879564, study PRJEB24766) | human gut metagenome | biome: human-associated habitat; feature: feces | place: USA | collected 1985/1987 | reverse complement strand
GCAAGCATTTTACATCTTTTTTTGAAATTTTGCTTGGCTCTGAACAGTTACAAATTAAGAAAAATATCCCTCTTGAGATATTTCTGGAAGATGAAATATGCTATAATGATTATGTAGCAATCAGTTCGATCAACAGAATGACATCAGGAGGGATTTTTATGTTGTGGACAAGAAGTGAATTAAAGGGAAGAGCAAAGTTCCTGTTGAAACAGAATTATTGGTATTCTGTTCTTGCAGCATTGATTTATACGTTTCTTTTGGGAAATGGATTTACGTATTCTTATAATGTACTAAAAAATAAGAATAGTGAAGTGGAAACTTCGATACAAGGTCTTCATCCGATCCTAATGTTTGGGATTGCAGCAACTGTAGCAGTTGTGGTTGTAATTTCATTTATTGTATATCTGGCTATTGCCTATTTCCTATGGAATCCAATGACTGTTGGCTGTTGTAAATTTTTCAAAAATGGAAGAGACGGAAGACAGGATGTGAAAGATATTTTCCGTATGGTAAGAGATTGCAATAAGACAGTACGTATGACGATGCTTCTGAAAACAATTTATCTTACATTGTGGTCACTGTTATTTATTGTTCCCGGTGTGATCAAAGGATATGAATATGCAATGGTACCGTATCTTCTGCTTGACCATCCGGAGATGAGCAGACAGGAGATTTTTGCGGAGAGCAAACGAATGATGATGGGGAATAAATGGGATGCGTTTGTGCTGGATCTTTCCTTTATCGGCTGGCATTTGCTGGGGGCATGTACGTTTGGAATCTTAACTTTCCTTTATGTAAATCCGTATCAGTATTATACAGAGGCAGAGTTGTATCATGTGCTGAGAGATAGAATGTAAATATAGATTCATATTATGAAACTTAGAATAAAAAGTTCACGGCTGGTTGTATATGATCAGCTGTGAGCTTTTCTTTTGCAAAATAAAAATAGAAGACAACTCAATATTTTCTATTGACATTAAAAACCAATGTGATAAACTTGTTTATGCAGGAACTGTTCGCAAATGAACAATTCACTGGTAAACAGTTCCTGCGTGTGAAGATAGAAAGGAGGATTACAATTTTGTGTGAAGAACATTTTCATATCGGTCCACAGGTACATAAAATGGATCGTTCCATTTCAAAATTACTTGAGGCGAGAGTAAAAGCGGAAGGGTTGGATGAAGTAACCCTTATGCATGGATGGATTTTGCGTTATCTCTATGAACATCAGGATGCAGAGATTTATCAGAAAGACATAGAGAAGTATTTCGGAATCTGCCGTTCGGGAGTAACGAATATCATTCAGGCTTTAGAGAAGAAAGGACTTGTCTGTCGTGCTTCGGTTGCGAGTGATGCAAGGTTGAAAAAGGTTATGCTGACAGAGGCAGGACGCGAAAGTCACGAAAAGCTTGGAGAGATTTTCAAGCGAATGGACGCAGAACTGGAAGAAGGAATTACCGAAGAAGAATTACAGGCATTTTTGAGAGTGACTCATAAGGTTCATCTCAATCTAAGAAAAATGAGAGGAGAGAATTCATGATTCGTACTTTATTAAAAGAAGTAAAAGAGTATAAGACAGCATCGATCGCGACACCGATTTTCATGATTCTTGAAGTTTTATTTGAGACATTGATCCCGTTTTTGATGGCATCGATCATTGATAAAGGGGTTAATACGGGTGATATCCACCACATTTATAAAGTGGGTGGAATCATGATCGTAGCAGCATTTTTAGGCCTGCTTGCCGGAATGGCGGGAGGACGTTATGGAGCAAAGGCTTCTACAGGTTTCGCAAAGAATTTGAGAAATGCAATGTTTGATCGGATTCAGACATATTCGTTTGCAAATATTGATCATTTCAGTACAGCAGGACTGGTAACGCGTCTGACAACAGATGTAACAAATGTGCAGAATGCGTATCAGATGATGTTACGTATGATGATGAGAGCACCGGCAAGTATGGTATGTGCGATGGTGATGGCACTTGCGATCAATGCAAGGCTGGCAAGTATTTATCTTGTGGCAGTCTTGATTCTTGGAATTATTTTGTTTTTTATTATCCGTCATGCAACTGCATATTTCCAACAGGCATTTCCGAAATATGACGCATTGAATGAGTCTGTTCAGGAAAATGTTTCTGCAATCCGTGTTGTAAAGGCATATGTAAGAGAAGAGGAAGAGACAAGTAAATTTAAGCGTGCAAGCAAGAATATTTATGATATTTTTGTAAAAGCAGAGAAGAATGTTATCTGGAATGCGCCGATCATGATGTTTACAGTTTACACCTGTATTATTTTAATCAGCTGGTTCGGTGCGAAGATGATTGTTGTGGATTCTCTTACAACCGGAGAACTGATGAGTCTTCTTGCCTATTGTATGAATATTCTTATGAGTCTTATGATGCTTTCGATGGTTTTCGTCATGATTTCCATGAGTATGGCAAGTATGCGCCGTATTGCGGAAGTGCTGAATGAAAAAACAGATATTCACAATCCAGAGCATCCGGTATATGAAGTCGCAGACGGAAGCATTACATTTAAAAATGTAGACTTTTCTTATAAGAAAGACAGTGCAGAGAAGGTTCTCAAAGACATCAATCTGAAGATTCGTTCCGGAGAAACGATTGGAATTATCGGAGGAACCGGAAGTGCAAAAACAAGTCTGGTCAATCTGATCAGTCGTCTGTATGATGTGACGGACGGAGAGATTCTGGTTGGTGGAAAAAATGTAAAAGAATATGATCTTGAGGTGCTCCGTAATCAGGTGTCTGTAGTGCTTCAGAAAAATGTCTTATTTACAGGAAGTATTTTAGACAATCTCCGTTGGGGAGACAAAGAAGCGACAGATGAAGAGTGTATCCAGGCATGTAAACTGGCCTGTGCAGATGAATTTATCGAGCGCTTTCCGGATAAATATAATACGCATATTGAACAGGGCGGAAACAATGTGTCCGGTGGTCAGAAGCAGAGACTCTGTATTGCAAGAGCATTGTTAAAGAAGCCGAAGATCCTGATTCTTGACGACAGTACAAGTGCTGTTGATACTGCAACAGATGCGAAGATCCGACGTGCATTCCGTGAAGAGATTCCGGATACGACAAAGCTGATCATTGCACAGCGTGTATCCAGTGTTCAGGATGCAGACCGTATTATTGTGATGGATGAAGGAAAGATTCATGGATTTGGAACACATGATGAACTGCTTGCGTCAGATGAGATTTATCGCGAGGTATATGAGTCTCAGACACAGGGAGGCGGAGATTTTGATGAAAATGGAGGTGAAGCATAATGCGCGGACCAATGGGAAAACCAAAGAATAGAGTGGAAAATCCTGGGAAATTACTTAAACGTCTGATGGATTATATTTTCCGGGATTATAAATTTCATTGCATTATAGTATTCATCCTTATTTTTGTAGGAGTTATTGCAAATGTTCAGGGAACAATGTTCACAAGAGATTTGATTGATAAATACATTACACCGTTCTTATTGTCCAGTGATACACCGAACTTTACACCGCTTGCACATGCAATCGGAAAAGTTGCTTGTTTTTATGGAGTTGGAATTGTAGCAACTTATACTTATAACCGAATTATGATCAATGTGACACAGGGAATGATGATGAACATGAGAAATGATCTGTTCAGTCACATGGAGAAACTTCCGATTAAATATTTCGATACACATGCGCATGGTGATATTATGTCAATCTACACGAATGACATTGATACACTCAGACAGATGGTAAGCCAGAGTATTCCGCAGATTATCAACAGTGGATTTACAATTGTCAGTGTATTTATCAGTATGCTGATCTTGAATATTCCACTGACAGCAGTGACGATGGTTATGGTTGCGATCATGATCTGGGGAACAAAGAAAGCTGCCGGACAGAGTGGAAAATATTTCCTTGAGCAGCAGAAGAATCTTGGTAAGGTCAACGGATATATTGAAGAAATGATGAACGGCCAGAAGGTTGTGAAGGTATTCTGTCATGAAGAAGAAAGTAAGACAGAATTCAAAAAGTTGAATGAGGATCTGTTTGTAAGCGCAGACCGTGCAAATACTTATGCAAACTTCCTCGGCCCTATGAATGCGCAGATTGGAAATATCAGTTATGTAATGTGTGCAATCGTTGGAGGTGCACTTGCTCTTAACCATGTCGGTGGATTTACATTGGGCGGTCTGGCAAGTTTCCTTACATTTAATAAAAGCTTCAGTATGCCGATCAACCAGGTGAGCCAGCAGCTGAATGCGATTGTTATGGCACTCGCAGGTGCGGAACGTATCTTTACACTTCTGGATGAAAAAGTGGAAGTGGATGAAGGTTATGTTACATTAGTTAATGCGAAAGAAGAGAATGGAAAACTGACAGAAAGTGAGAAACGTACTGGCCGCTGGGCATGGAAACATACACATCAGGCAGATGGTTCTGTTGATTATGTTGAGTTAAAAGGAAATGTTGTATTTGACGGAGTGGATTTCGGATACAATGATGACAAAATCGTCCTTCATGATGTGAAGCTATATGCAGAACCGGGGCAGAAGATTGCTTTCGTAGGTTCAACAGGAGCCGGTAAGACGACAATTACAAATCTGATCAATCGTTTCTACGATATTCAGGATGGTAAGATCCGCTATGACGGAATTAATATTAACAAGATTAAGAAAGCAGATCTTCGACATTCTCTTGGAATCGTATTGCAGGATACACATTTGTTTACTGGTACAGTGAAAGATAATATTCGTTTTGGAAAGCTGGATGCAACAGATGAAGAAATCATTGCAGCAGCAAAGCTGGCAAATGCAGATGGATTTATCCGCAGACTTCCGGAAGGATATGACACGGTGATCACCGGAGATGGAGCAAACTTAAGTCAGGGACAGCGACAGCTTCTTGCGATTGCCCGTGCGGCAGTAGCAGATCCACCGGTATTGATTCTGGACGAGGCGACAAGCTCGATCGATACCCGCACAGAGCGTATTATCCAGGAAAGTATGGACCGGCTGATGCATGGGCGTACTACCTTTGTGATCGCACACCGTTTGTCAACAGTTCGTAATTCTGACTGTATCATGGTACTTGAACAGGGAAGGATTATCGAGAGAGGTACACACGACCAGTTGATTGAAGAGAAAGGTAAGTATTATCAGCTGTATACAGGAAATGCAATATCAGCGTAGAAGAAAGTAGAGATAAAAAAGAACTGAACCCAGATAATTAATGTCAATGGGTTCAGTTCTTTTTGAAATAGAAATCAACGTTCAGTAAAATCTAAAGCTTCATGTGCAAGTTTACGTTCAGCTTCCCCAGCAGAACGGTATTTCAAAAGTAAATTCACTTCATTTTTTGTAAGAAGAATGTCGTTTTCACTATTTTCAATTTTAATACAGAAATAGTTTTTTACTTCAACTGATGATGGATTCTTTGCATTGCAGTACTGAGTGATAAGCGAGTCGACAGAGGTGTGATAGATCCAGGATAGTTCAGCAAGAAGTTGAAGGTTTGGTTCACGTACGCCGGTTTCATAATTTGAATAAGCCTGATGAGTGATATGCAGCTTTTTGCCGATCTGAGCCTGTGTGTAGTTATATTGCTTTCTCAAACGCCGTAGATTATCCGCAAGTTGAATATTTGCCATAGTTTCACCTCCGTTTCTATCATCCGTTAAGGTTCAAGGATGTCTTTTCCCTCAATGAGATATTCATAAGAAACGTTGAAGATCTCAGTTAGAGCTTTCAATTCTATGTCTGTAACGTAACGTTTGTTGGTTTCTATTCGTGTAATTACATTTTTGTCCATATCATATCCGCGCAATTGGAGTTTGTAAGCTAAAAGTCTCTGTGACATATGGTGTTGCCGACGAAGTTCAATGAGCCTTTTGCCGATCAGATTCTTCTCTCCGGTAGTAGGTGTTCGTTTTGGCATAGTTCTAATTCCTCCTGCAAATAGTGTGAACAGGTTTGTCTCGTTTTTTGCACTTTTAATGATTTTACATGGAATTAAGTGACCAGGCGGTTGAAATAATGAGACAAATGGAAAATAATTGTATGATTTGTAATGATTGATCTCCGAAGATAGTGTATAATGTATTCCAAAGATATTTTAGAGAACTAGGAGAAAATACACCATGTATGAAATAATGACTGCCGATGAAGCAATCCGGCTGATTCGGGACGGAGACTGTATCTGTGTGAATTCATTTGTCGGAATAGAGAATCCAATTGAACTTCACGAAGCAATTTACAGAAGATACCAGAAGATGCAGTCCCCAACACATCTGACAATGATTTCCAGTGCCGGTTTTGGTGTCTGGGACGATGAACATAATGCAGAAGGATACATCAGAGAGGGTGCTGTGGACAAGCTTATCTGCGGGCATTTTGGAGCAATGCTCAGTACAAAGAAACTGGTTTTAGAAGACCGGTTTGAGGCATACAATCTTCCGCTTGGATGCATTTCACATGCAATCCGTGCACAGGCCGGAGGTCTCCCGGGTGCACTTTCAAAGGTTGGCTTGGATATATTTGTAGATCCAAGAAAAGAAGGGCCTGGAATTAACAGAATCTCAATTGATGATTCACTGGTCAGGCATGTGGAAGTGGATGGAGAGGAATTTCTCTATTATAAATTACCGAAAATTAATATTGCACTGATTAAAGGAACAGCAGCAGACCGAAAGGGAAATATTACTTTTGACGATATGTTTATGTCCGGTGATGCGCTGTCTATTTGTCAGGCAGTAAAAGCGAATCGCGGCAAGGTAATCGTGCAGGTAGACCGTTTGGTCGACACCCCGTCACGACCGAGAAATGCAATTATTCCGGGATGTCTGGTAGATGCGATCGTTGTGGCAGAACCGGAAGCAAGAAATGAAGCCTATACAGCACTGACTGGAAGCTTTGAGATTCCATATGAAGAGTGGAACACATGGAGTGAGCGTTTAGATTCTGTCTCAGTGAAACAGTCAAAGAACAGTACGGTGGCAAATATCATCGGAAAACGTGCATCAAAGGAATTACGTGTAGATGATATTGTAAATATTGGAATCGGCATTCCGGAGATGGTTTCTCGTTTTGCAAGAAAGAGTGGAATGCTTGATATGGTGACATTGACGGTTGAGTCCGGAGGAATCGGAGGATTTCCGGTTTCAGGAGAAGCATTTGGAGCAATGATCGGTGCGGCATCTGTCTATGATATGGCAAACCAGTTTGACCTTTATGATAATGGTGGTCTCGATGTCTGCTTTATGGGCGCGCTTGAAGTGGATAAAGAAGGAAATGTGAATGCACACCGTGGACCGGGAGCGTTTGCCGGAATCGGAGGATTTGCGAATATCACAGCTAAGACACCAACCGTTGTATTCTGTTTCAGCTTTACGGCAAAAGGACTGGAAGTTTCACAGAAGAAGGGGATTGTTGAAATTGAGAAGGAAGGTTCTATTTCGAAATTTGTAGATCGAGTCAAGAGTATCAGTTTTTCTGCCAGACGTGCGATCGCAAATGGACAGAAGGTACTTTATGTGACTGAACGCTGTGTGTTTCGCCTGACACCGAAGGGGCTGAAATTGATAGAAGTATATCCTGGAATCGATGTGCAGAAAGATATTTTAGATCTTCTGCCATTCGAAGTGGAAGTATGATATAGAAAATCAATGCAAAATAAGATGAAGATTTGTTAAAAAAGTTCATGGACTTCATCACGTTAAATTGATACAATTTATCCACAGGACAACAGAAAGGACATTATTATTATGGAAAAAGGTACAATTTTTAAATTTCATAATGATCTTGATACAGATCAGATCATCGCATCCCAGTATCTGCTTCTGCCGAACTTAGATGAGATGAAAAGTCATACATTTGAATCTTTAGATCCGGATTTTGCGAAAAAAGTAAAACCGGGAGATTTCGTAGTCGGAGGAGAGAATTTTGGTTGTGGATCCTCCAGAGAGCAGGCACCGGGTGTGCTCAAAGCACTTGGAGTACAGGCTGTCATTGCGAAATCATTTGCAAGAATCTTCTATAGAAATGCAATCAATATCGGACTTCCAGTCATTGTCTGTAAGGAGCTTCCGGATGAGGTGAAGACAGGTGATACAATGGAACTTCGCATGTCTGACGGAACAGCTGAGGCGAATGGAAAGACTTATTCCTGTACAAAGCTGCCGGAGTATATGCAGAATATTCTGAATCAGGGTGGACTGATCGCTTCACTGAATAAGGAGGACTAGAACTATGGGAATGACAATCGCAGAGAAGATCATCGCTGCTGCAGCTGGTGTGGACAGCGTAAAACCGGGAGATATCCATACAGTAACATTGGACAGAATGATGAGTAATGATGGAACGACGCATCTTACTGTGGATATGTATAATAACAAATTAAAGCATCCTCGTATTGCAGATCCGAAGAAACTGGTATTCATTGTGGATCATAATGTGCCATCAGACAGTCCGAAGACAGCGGCATCTCAGAAGAAGATGAGAGATTTTGCAAAAGAGAACGGAATTGACTTCTGGGAAGGAAAGGGTGTCTGCCATCAGGTTATGATGGAGAACTATGTCCGTCCAGGAGAACTGATCTTCGGAGCTGACAGCCATACTTGTTCTTACGGAGCACTCGGAGCGTTCGGTACAGGTGTCGGATGTACAGACTTCCTTTATGGAATGGTGACAGGACAGTCCTGGGTACTTGTTCCGGAATCCGTGAAATTCAATCTGATCGGAGAACTTCCGGAAGGTGTTTATGCAAGAGACCTGATCCTGACAATTATCGGTCAGGTTGGTGCGAACGGATGTAACTATCAGGTGATGGAGTTCACAGGAGAAGGAGCAAAGACACTGAGCATCAGTGATCGTATCGCACTTTGCAACATGGCAGTAGAAGCCGGAGCCAAGACAGGTATCTTTGAGGCAGATGAAAAAGCAATGGAATACCTGAAAGAGCATGGCCGTGAGCCGAAAGCTGTATTTCACAGTGATCCGGATGCGCATTATATCAGAGAGTATACAATCGATCTTTCTAAAGTGGAACCGGTCGTGGCAAAACCTGATTTTGTAGATAATTTAAGTCCGGCAAAAGAAGTGCGTGGAATTAAGATTGATGAAGCATTTTTAGGTTCCTGTAATAATGGACGTATTGAAGATCTTCGTGTCGGAGCAGAAGTTATCAAAGGAAAGAAAGTTGCAGATAAGGTCCGATTCCTTGTTGTTCCGGCAAGCCAGACAATTTACCGTCAGGCTCTCAAGGAAGGACTTCTTGACATTTTCATGGAGGCAGGCGCAATTGTGATGAATCCGAACTGTAGTGTCTGCTGGGGAAGCTGCCAGGGAGTTATCGGTGAAAATGAAGTTCTGATCAGTACAGGAACACGTAATTTTAAGGGTCGTGCAGGACACCCAAGTTCAAAAGTGTATCTTGGATCCGCAGCAACAGTTACAGCATCAGCAATTAAGGGCGAGATCGCACTTGCATCTGATCTGTAAGGTGAAAGGAACAAGAGGTAACTTACACAGAGAAGAACTTATATATTTTGAGGTGAATTATGGATAAATTTACAGGAAAGGTGTGGGTACTCGGAGATGATATTGATACTGATATCATCATCCCGACAGAGTATCTTGCACTGAAAACAATTGACGATATGAAACAGTATGGATTCAGTCCGCTTCGTCCGGAGCTGGCAGGACAGATCCAGAAAGGTGATATCATCGTTGCAGGAAAGAACTTTGGATGTGGATCTTCCAGAGAGCAGGCACCGGAGATCATCAAAGCACTTGGAATCCAGTGTGTGATCGCAAAATCATTTGCAAGAATCTTTTTCCGCAATTCAATCAACAATGGTCTGCTTTTGATCGAGCAGCCGGATCTGCATGATGATATGAAAGAAGGCGACACAATTGATGTCGTGATGAATCAGCATGTAGACTATAATGGCAAAGAATATCCGATCGCTTCTCTGCCGGAGAATCTGATGAGCATCATTCGGGCAGGCGGACTTGTAAAAGCTATGCGCAAGCTGAATGGACTTGAGGATTGAGCAGAAAGGAGAGCATGATGGGCGAGACGATTATTGAAAAGATTATCAGACATAATACAGGAAAGGCAGTAAAGCCGGGAGATATCGTGACAGTCAATGTTGACAGATGCATGATCCATGATATTTTCATTCCTTTTGTAGCAGATAAATTTGAAGAGATGGGATTTACAAAGCTTCATGATCCGGATAAAGTGGTTTTAATTTATGACCACCTGGTTCCGGCAAGCCAGCAGGATGACACAAGACATTTCCACAAAGGAGATGAATTTGTAGAAAAATATGGACTGACTCACGTGCATAGAAGCGACGGAATCTGTCACCAGCTGATGACAGAAGCCGGATATGTGAAACCTGGAGATATCGCATTCGGAACAGACAGCCATACGACAACTTATGGTTGTGTCGGCGCATTTTCATCCGGAATCGGTTATACAGAAATGGCAAGTATTCTCGGAACCGGTACAATGTGGATCAAAGTTCCGGAGACAATCAAAGTTGTGATTGACGGAGAACTTCCGGAAAATGTAATGTCCAAGGATATCATTCTCCGACTGATCGGAGATCTCCGTGCGGACGGAGCAACTTACAGAGCACTGGAATTCTCGGGAAGCACGATTGAGAATATGTCAGTTGCAAGCCGTATGACAATGGCAAACATGGCAATCGAGGCAGGAGCAAAATGTGCACTTTTCACACCGGATGAGAAGACGGCAGAATATTGTGAGATTGAACTCAACGACTACCAGAAAAGCCTTGTTGGAGATGAAGATGCTGTCTATATGAAGACAATGACATATAAGGCAGAGGATTTCGTTCCGGTTATGGCATGTCCGTCCCAGGTTGATAAGATCAGAGACGTCAGTGAGTTAGAGGGAACAGAGATTGACCAGGTATTTATCGGATCCTGTACAAACGGACGTCTGGAAGATCTTAGAGCTGCGGCAGAAGTACTCAAAGGGAAGAAAGTTGCGGACTTTGTGAAGTTGATTGTTACACCGGCAAGCCGCAAGATATACAGACAGGCACTGGCAGATGGAACCCTGGATATTTTGGCAGAAGCAGGTGCGATCATCACACATCCAGGTTGCGGACTGTGCTGCGGAAGAACAGGAGGAATCCTTTCTGATGGAGAACGAGTTGTAGCAACGAATAACAGAAACTTCCTTGGACGTATGGGAACATCTAAGGTAGAAATTTATCTTGCAAGCCCGAGAACTGCAGCGGCATGTGCAGTTGCCGGGAAGATTGTGAATCCGGAATAAGATAATATAGAAATATTAAAAGCTATCGATTACAACAATTAAGATGAAATGTGTTGTAACTGATAGCTCTTTTTAAAATGTTGTAACTGTTTTTCTAATTGACACCTTCGAATGATTTTGTTATAGTTAATTCACATCAAAATCTCAGACATATATTTTCTATATTTCATTTGTCTGAATG
>OHBY01000893.1_pt1 | contig 11489 bp, 6 predicted proteins | sample 1577531 | NCBI WGS metagenome assembly OHBY01 (sample SAMEA3879564, study PRJEB24766) | human gut metagenome | biome: human-associated habitat; feature: feces | place: USA | collected 1985/1987 | reverse complement strand
CTTCAGAATCAGCCACAAAATGAGTCATATAACAAATTAATCTATATAATGTCTATTTTTTATTTTCATAATCGTATGTTTTATAATTTAGAAACGAACCCCGATTGAGGCTGAGATTTTTCTGGAGAACGGATAGTCGATACCGCGTTCTTCCTTGATAGTAGACAAGCGGAAGAGGTTGTTACCGTAGATGCGTACGTTGAATGAAGAGGCACCGATGGATTTCAGCCACTTTCCGGTGGTAGTCTCGTATCCTACCGACAGGGTAGACAGTTCCAGTGTGTTGTCATCGGCAATGAAGCGGGATGACATATTGGTGGTGCTGGTATCGTCAATGCGTTTGAACTTGGCGATGTCACCCGGTTTCTGCCATCTGTCATAGAGGGCGCGTTTGTCCTGGTTGTATTTTACCTGTACGTCGCTGATGTTTTCTACTTTATTGAACAGGGTAGAAAGGAAGGCCTGTCCGCCATAGCGGTAGCTGAAAATGGCGTTGATGGAGAATCCTTTCCAGTAGAAGCTGGTTCCGAAGGCTCCTTCCACGTCCGGAGTAGAATCTCCGCAGATTACTTCATCGGCCGAATCCCACTTGAAGGTATAGGAACCGTCCTTGCGGATGAAGATTTCGTTACCGGTCATCGGGTCGATACCGGCCGAGCGTACGGCATAAAGGGCTGTCGGGCTGGCTCCGTCATAGTAACGGATCAGGCTCTGGTTGGTACGTCCTTTCTCATTGTATTTTTCCAGCAGGCTGCCGATGTTATAGTATTCCGATTTGATATGGCGCAGGTTGGCATTCACCGTCCAGTTCATATCCGGTCTTTTGATGATGATGTAGCTTCCGGTGAAGGTGATACCCTGGTTTCTCATGGCACCGATGTTCATCGGAACCGATGAAATACCTGAAGAAGGCGGGAAGTCGATGTTCAGCAACAACGGGTCGGTTTTCTTTCTGAAGTAATCGACGTTCAGGCGCAGACGGTTCTGGAACATCTCCAGATCGATACCCCAGTTCTGTTCGTTGGTACGCTGCCATTTCAGTCCGCTGTTACCCCAGGTGCTTACCAGTGCCGACAGACCGAACATGTTCGGATAGTTGGTATAATAGGTATAAATACTGTTGGCCATTTTGGCGTTCAGGTTGGCATTTCCCGGATTACCGACTGAGTATCTCAGCTTCATGTAGTTGAGGATGTTGTTCGGACGGAAGAAGGATTCGTTGTGAATGTTCCATCCCAGACCCAGTGACCAGGTGGTAGAGAACGGATTGTCTACTCCGTATACGGAAGAACCGTCGGAACGGAGGTTGAAGTCTACCAGATAGCGCAGGTGGTATCCGTAGTTGAAGTTGGCATAATAGCTGGCATGTCTGACCTTGGAGATAGAGGAACTCGGTTTTCCGCCTTCCGGATATCCGTTCGAGAAGTTCGGGTTGGAGAACATGTCACTGGTATATCCGATTGCCTGGAAAAGAGACAGGTTCGACCGGTTTTCACTGATCTGCATACCGCCGATGGCATTGACTGTATGTTCGCCGAAGGTCTTTCCGTAGGATACGTCGAAACTTCCGTCGTAGGATGAAGACTTCGTGTTGGTTTCTTTGTAGCTTCCTTTTTTCAGTGTCTCGGTTGTCAGGTATTCACTCATTTCCGGAGAATTGAACGCTTCGGCGTTGTTACGTCCTACCGTAATACCGAACTTACCTCTGATGCGGAGTTCGGATATCGGGCGGTATTCAATCTGGAAGTTGTTGACGAATGCTAGCTGGTTGCTCTTGTCGTAGCTGTTTTGATTGAAGTCCCACAGCGGATTGGTGATATACTGCGTACCCGAAGTGGCGGAACGTACTTCTTCCATTACCTGTTCCACTTCTCCGTATTCATTGTATTTGTCGTAGAACGGGTTGGTGCGTGCAAATTCACTGAATGAAACCGTCGGGTTTTCGACGTCTGTGTTGGTAATGTTGGTCTGGTTGGTAAACGCAAACTTGTCAATACGGTAAGTCAACTGTACGTTTCCGTTCAGGATGTCACGGCTGGAGTTTTTCATCACACCGTTCGTGTGTGTATAGGTCATACCGATACCGTAACGGAAGGCGGCATCACCTCCTTCGGCGAAGATGTTATGACTTTGAGAGAAACCGGTCTGCAACGGTTCGTTCAGCCAGTAAGAATCGATACCTTGTCTGTTTCTCAGCATGCGCTGCTGGTAAAGTTCGCGGTAATATTCGTCAATGATGTTTCCGCTTTCATCCAGTGTACCGTAGTAACCTGCCAGTTTTTCATATTCCAGCTTTTCAGAAGAGTTCATCAGGTTATAGTCGCTCAGGTCGGCCCATTCAATACCGAAGTTTCCGTTGTAGTTGAATTTCAGTCTTCCGGCCTCTGGTTTTTTGGTTTCTACTACAACGACGCCGTTGGCAGCCTTCGAACCGTAGATGGCAGTAGATGAGGCATCTTTCAGGATGGTGATGCTGGCCACGCGGTCCATACTCAGGTCGGTAATGGTGGAAAGCGTAGTTTCAAAACCGTCCAGAATGAAAAGCGGCTGATTAGGGTTGGTACTGTATTCCGTCTCAAGTCCCACGATATTGGTATTACCTCCGATGTTGAGGTTCATGGTGGCATTAGGGTCCGAACCGGCAAGGTTGTTTTCCAGGATGATAAATGACGGGTCAAGCACCTTCAAGCTCTGAAGTACGTTCTGGTTACCTACGGTCTTCAGGTCTTTTTCCGAATAAGTGGCCATAGAACCGGTGAAACTCTCTGCTTTTCGGGTGTAGATACCGGTGATAACTGTTTCCTGCAGAGAAACCGCATCCGGTTCCAGACGGACTTTGATCTTTTCCGACGGACTGGAAACCCGCACGGTCTGGGTTTTCATTCCCACATAGGAGAAAATAAGCGAATGGATATTTTGTGGAATGGCAATGCTGAATTTACCGTCAATATCAGTAATGACACCTACACCGTTTGCGTTTTTATAAGTAATGTTTACTCCTGGCAGGGGTTCTCCGTTTTCATCAATAACGGTACCCTGGTAGGTCACTTTATTGTTTTGCGTAGATTGGATGTTTTGATTCTGGTTCCATTCAGGGGCTGCATTTACCTGTTGGCTGGCTATGGGTAAGAGACTTGTAGCCAATTGTCTGGAGCGGCCGTTGCAGCATGTGATGGAAGGCTTGTCCGGATTTAGCTGTTTTTCCGGTTTATTGTTGTTTGCAGATACAATACCGTATTTTTTACGGTTCGGATGGGACAAAGAGGGGAGGTGGGTAGTTTTCCCATTAAGTGAAGCGTGTATAAAAAAGAGGAATCTTTAAATACATAAAGGTGTCTGGTCGGAAAGCTGGCGGTCTTTTTCTAAAAGCTGGCGATGTTCTCCCAGAAGGTGGCGGTCTTTTCCCTGATCTTTCGTTTTGCGTGGAAAAAAACATAAGGGAATCTTTTCTTTTCTATCTTGGTTTCTTTTTACGGTAAAGTATTTGGATTTTTACGCCCTGTTTATCATAACCCAATTGTTTCTATGTAGTTATTGGTGTATCGCGATATTGTTTATTTCCTTCTGAGAGATTAATTTCGATATTGTGAGAAATAATGGAGACGCTCTGAATATCTGGAATTAAAAAAACTCTGATGCGTTGTGAAATTTTTATTTGATATCAGGAAACTCTTTTTTTAATTTTTGGTGGAGTTCAAACGTTTCAAACCCGTAATCTTTAACTTGTTCTGTTAATAACTCGCAGGCTAACCGATATGCTTCTTCGTATTTTCCCATTTCTTTATATAGAAAAACAAGTCGTCCTCTTGCCTGTTGTGATGAAGGAACCATGTAGGCTGCTGATTTATACATCTCTTCAGCTTCATTCCAAAGTGATTTTTTTCGTAATATGTCTCCTTTTAGAATCATTAAAGATGGTGTAGGATATTTTTTCTCCAAAATGGAAATGTATTTTAACTGTTCTGTATAGTTTTTCTCTCTAGTCATTAATCCTAAATAGAAGGTCAGGAAAATATTATCTTCTTTTAGGTCTGGTAAATATTGTGTAAAGTTAGAATAGCTCTTCATATTATCTATGTGCTGTATATCATTGTATATAGCATGGTATTTGAGAAATTTTTTATATGTTAAAAAGGATAGCGGCATGACCAAAATTAAAACAATGATACGGGAATATCTTTGTGGTACCTCAACATATTTTTGCAAGTGACATACAGAACGTGATAAGATAGCCAAAGCTATTACTCCTAAAAGCATTACTGGAAATATGATATGGGGAAAGCTAAATAATCCTTGAATAAAAATAAGCAATAAAATACTTTGGGAAGTCAATACGCATAATGTATTCCGGTATTTGGTTTTTGCTATCATGAAAATGAATGCAGTGTATATTATCAAACCTGGTATACCATGTTCGACTGCGATTCTTATTGCTTCGTTATAAGCTACGTGAATATTTCCTGCGATATATTTTTCTTTATCACTTCCTTTTTCTACTAAATAATCAGCTTGATAATAAAGATAGCTGGCTTCAAATCCTCCTTTCCCATGCCCTGTTATTGGATTGTCTTTAATCATCTCACAACTGACTTTCCAAATGAGCAATCGTCCATCGGCTGAAACCGGTTTGAGGAAATATGCTGCTATAATTAACAGAATGAAAAATACAGTTGAAGTTAAAAATAGGTTTCTTTTTCTTTTCCAGGAATGCTTGTGTGTGTGCTGTATGACATAAGTGAATGTTATTGAAATGATTAAAGCTGTACAGGCAGTTCGCGATTCTGAAAAATATAATGCCGGGATGCCTATGATAAAACAAGAAAAATCAATGGGGCAGTATATTTTTTTCAGTGATTGATTCCGTAGGTGAAATATAAGAATATGAAAGATAATACATAAATAAGCGGATAAGGTAAGCCCATAATATGCAGGATGATAAAACGGCCCTGTTACCGGAAAATTCGGATTGGGCGACGGCAATATTCCGGCCAGTTGCAGATACCCCCAAATTGAAAGTATTGATGATGAAATGATACAACACCAGTATAGGATATTATACTGGATTTTAGGGATATATCGCATTACACAGTAGAATAATATTAGGCACATGTATCCAATATTATATATACTATGTATGTTATCCATGTCAATCCAATAGCTGACAAGGAATGATAAAATAAATAAATCTAACAATGATACCCTTGCACTTCTATTGACTTGATATAAAAGTGATGTGATACAAGAGAGAAGTGAAGCAAAGCAGGTGCTGAATATTGCCGAAAGATATTGAGCATTGAACAATTCATTTGATATTCCCGTTATGGATACGATGCATGTACAGCCAAAGAATGTGGATGTCAGATAAGGAAGAAACTTATTCACAGTCTGGTAATTTATCTACGTGTAAAAAATATTGTTTATCGTTTATATAAAAGAAAGGGAATTCTTCTTTTCCTTCAGTAAGGTTCTTGAGCCAATATAAAGTAGCTTTGGGAACATGTTCAAAGTCCAGATAATTGTGCTCAGCATATAGAGTTCTGAATTTTTTCCAGCCTTTGTCATAATACATCAGCATGTAATTATTGCCTGGTACTATCATATTGTTGGCATTACGTGGAAGCAGCCGAATATATTCTATCTGAACCGGATGACGAAATTCCATTTCTATGGAAGATGTTGCATCGGCATATGTAAAGATATTCTTATCAAATGCATATTCTGAATTTCTGCCTGTATTTTGAGGATTTCCTTCTATCCGGATCAGGCTTTCCTTTTTTTTCTTATAGTTTTTATGGAAAATGGGAAGTGGGGTAGGATTAGAATATGGATTGCCTTGTGGCGAAGAAGCCAGAAATTCCATATGGGCAATGTTGACAGGTTGTCCATTGGAAGTTGAAAAGCGATAGAAACGGTAAGGCTTTGGATTTGTCAGTTTGTACTCTTGCAGATAGGGTTGAGGAGTTTCTTTTATTGTCAGTAAAGTGTCAAAACCACCTTGCCGGTCATTGCTGGCCAGCAAAACTGCTCCTTCCAGTAACTGTCTGAACATTTTCAGATTTTGCTTTACCGGATATTTTCGTAAAAGATGGAGGTTGGAGTAAAATGTTGTATCGCAGTTAAGGGTAATATATTTCAGTTCTTTAATTGGACTATAATCATTGTAGTTAACGATATTTTCTTGTATAATCGTAACATCCTTAGACTTGCGTGAAGGAATGTTTGTCGTAAATGGTAATGGAATGTCTTTAAGAGGCATATTCGCATAAATTATAAACGGTCTGGCTATATCCAGCATCGTTCTGTCATCAAAATATACAGGAAAGAACAATATGTTAAGAGGAACTTGTTCATAAACTATCTCCTTTTTCTGATGGTTGATTTTTCCCCAGCCAACGACAGACAGTTCACCATTAGCCCACATACACAGGTAAGCCAGGTTGTTTGACAGTTTTTCATTGAATGGTAAATGCAATGTTACAGTCTGATGATACCGGTAAGTCTGGTCGTTCAGTAAAGGGGTATCGAATAATGGAGGTATAAATTCATTTTCTCCAGCTAAATAAAAAGGAATATTTTTTTGTGATCCGAATGTGCGACGATATACCTTGCCTGCTTTGCATGTGCCGTTTTTCCACTCCTCTCCTAAACTGGTATAAGGCGCTGAATAAGGTTGTAGAATACCCGCTGAATCTGGAGAAACACACCAAAAATGTCGGTTTACTTGATCTGTCAATTGGGGAGTGAACTCGTAGACGCTTGGTATACCTTGTGCACGAAATACGTCACAGCTCCAGTTTGTCATATTATGGCAATCCATTTTGAAACGTGGAAGATACAGATCATACATTCCTAAATGAAACTGAGCGTTGCTATATGCATTAAACCAGCGGCATTTGCTGAAGAATCTTTTATAACAGTCCAATACCTCATATATATTGTCTGTATTTTTTAATAAATTGTAAAAATGATTGTGAAGGTCTGTCCTTGTCATGTGCGGATATTCGTCTGTAGTGCGATAAGGCAGAATGAATTCTTTGAAAAAGTCAAAATCGTCAGGATATTTATAGTTTTTTTTGTGCCATATATCCAGCGCCTGCTTGATATTGTCTATCAGAAAGAGAGCGGATAAATTCTGTGCATCCGGTAGGTTGATATTGTAGGTAATTTGCGCTTGGGGAAGACGGTTGAACTCTTCTCCCAACTCTTTTCGTAAGGCCGCATAATCTTCTTCTTTAAATGACTCAAGAACATGAGAAGGCATATGTTGGAATATGGCACGGTATAATGAATCTGTTCGTTTGAAATAGTCTATGTGGCTGGAGTCAGGAATAATCATATCCTTACTTTTGTGATACTTCATGTTTTCTATAAGAAAGCATGCAGATTCATATGCTACTTTGTTGCTGTCACGAAAATAATTGAGTACCTTTTCCAGTTCGACACGGTTCTCTCCGGCAAGTTCCAATGTCTCTTTTGTATTGTAAATGGAAGAGTGATTGCAGGAGTATACGAGTGTAAAGACTACAAGGATAGACAATCTGTTTTTTTTCATTTTGTTTATGGATTAAAAATAGGGCAGGCTCACAGATACCTGCCCTATGATAAGGTTGCAATTGATTAAAATGCAGCATGTTATTTCCTGATGTTACTGATGTCTGCTTAACTTTTTTTCTCCTCCCTTGATGATTGTTTTTGTTTTGTCGCTCATCATTTCTCCGGTATAAATCTGTGGCAGGTACCTGGTTTCTTCCGTAAGCACGAACTTTCCCTCCGGTGTTATTTTGTATGTCCGGTCCACCCGCTGTCCTTTCAGGTTGTCAAGTATTGTATGTGTATTCACGTCCATGATATAGTCGTTTTCAGGAAACTCCAGTTCCTGCACATTTGCTGTCAGGTCCTGGTTAACCTGTCCCTCTATCATCCAGTATGTGTTGTTGAGGCTCATTGCCAGTGGGATGTAGTCTATGGCTTCTCCCCATGAATTGAACGTGGCCAGCCAGAACTTCTCTGCGTTATGGTCTCCCGACCAGCTAAATACGACTCCCAGTACATAGTCTCCGTTGCTCTTTTCGAACAGGTTCTTTATGGAAGTATCCCTGTCATTGTGCGAGGTATCCTTTCTGTTTACATTGACATAGAAAGGGGAGTCTTTGATAAAATATGCATATCCGTGTCTTGACACATTTTTGTTCTTGTAGATGGCGGGATACAGGTTTCTGTTAAAGTCAAGCGGCAGTGGATACATTCCGTTTTTCTTAAAATAGTCACAGATTTCCGAAAATTTGACATGTGTACCTCTGTGTGTGGTCTGTGGAACAGTATTCGCTTCAGGGTTGTGGGTGTCTGCCATGGCTTTACATGGAAAAATAGATTCAGTTAAGCCAAAAATCAGGGCTAAAAGAGGTAAATAAATCTTCATAGTTATAAAAATTAAAATTAATAATACTTCTTGTTATCGAGGTGGTATCGTATTTTTTTCCGTTATTCGGGCGGACCTGAGTTACATTATACAGTGTCCCGGCCATTGAATTACCACCAAAATAGGTATCTCCGTCATAAAAAAGACGGTTGTCAGGACTGCATCCTTTGTTTGTGTCGCTTGTGGCATTATCCATAAAGGTATAATAATATTCACCGATAGTGCTGTCAAAGCCCCTTCCGGTAATGACAATGAAATGGTCAGTTGTTCCCTCATTATATCCCATATTGGGGTTATAATCCACTCCTACAATAATGGGTCTGCCTGCATTCAGATGCTCGTCAATGCAGCGGATGGCATTACTGTAATTTTGGGAAGGGTTATTTCCCCAGCTCAGTAATTCTCCATTCTTCTCATAAGCGAGTCTGAAGGCATCGCTAGGAGATCCGAAATAGGTGAGTCCATAATTTTTCAGTGTAGCCTTACATAATTCATAACAATTGGCACCATTACGCCAACCCTCGAACTTCTTTTTGTCCATTAGCTCTACAGGATCTTTGGATACGGTCTCCGGTTGTTTCTCGTTATTGTTTTTTTCGTTACTGGGCGTATTGCTTCCTCCGCTGGGGGATTCTCTGTTCCAGTTTTCATTCGTATTGTAGCCGTCGTCGTAATAATCGCAGTGGGTAGTGCATTCTTCTGTATATACCGGGAAACAATTCATGGTTGAGCCAAAGCTGAACCCAAATTCCTGATCTGGCATTGCCCAGCTGTGCTCATAACACTCTTGATGTACGGTTGTATAACAATGGTCGTGGCAATCTTTAATCATCGCTCTAGTTTCTGGTCCAGTATTTTCTTCTCCAGCATCCTTGGGAAGTTTAGGGGAAATACTAGTAACGATTTTCCCGTCCTTATACCCCCATCCGTTCACGAATGTCCCGTTGAGTTCATAGAACAATACTGACCCGTCAAAGTCTTGTTCTCTATAGAGATATGTATTCTTTCCCATTGTTTTTGTTTTTTTCAGGTATTTATGACTACCTACGAATATCATGACAAAGCCTCTTGTCCTTCCTGTATTTTTGTCTCTTTCAATTACAATTTTTGCTGTATTTCTGATGGCTTTATCTTTTATCTCAGGAGTCCATTCCTGCGCTGTTTCCTCATCCAAAATAATATACCCTCCTTTAACCATGATAGGTAACTCTACCACTTCGTAGCGTTGCCGGTTTAATTCCTTTGCATGTTTCCAGTCAGGTTTCATCATGCATAAGATACTATCATTATAGTTGGTCCGTGTGGTAACTACTGGTTCATAATTAGATTCGTACCACTGCTGAGCTTCAAATTTGGTTAATTCTACATTACTGTATCTGTCTGGTTGTTTTTCCGCCAATGAAAAATCATTTAATGGAAAATCTTCAGTACATGAAATTATAAATGTACATACAGCCATTATTAATGGCCATTTAAGATAGGTCATTCTTCTCATAGCTTTTAATTAAGGTCTAGATTTTTTGTGTTAACTGTTTTATGCAAAAATAGTATTTATTTTTAAATTTATGACTTTTTTATTCGCTGATGCCGAAAATATTTAGAAGGATTCTTTTGTATTTGAATATGATTACTGCATTAATAGCATATTATATTACAGTATAATGAATCTTTCTATTGGGAATAGTTTATTTAACTGAGGGAGGGAGAGCTCACGAAAGTTACAATTGATTAAAATGCAGCATGTTATTTCCTGATGTTACTGATGTCTGCTTAACTTTTTTTCTCCTCCCTTGATGATTGTTTTTGTTTTGTCGCTCATCATTTCTCCGGTATAAATCTGTGGCAGGTACCTGGTTTCTTCCGTAAGCACGAACTTTCCCTCCGGTGTTATTTTGTATGTCCGGTCCACCCGCTGTCCTTTCAGGTTGTCAAGTATTGTATGTGTATTCACGTCCATGATATAGTCGTTTTCAGGAAACTCCAGTTCCTGCACATTTGCTGTCAGGTCCTGGTTAACCTGTCCCTCTATCATCCAGTATGTGTTGTTGAGGCTCATTGCCAGTGGGATGTAGTCTATGGCTTCTCCCCATGAATTGAACGTGGCCAGCCAGAACTTCTCTGCGTTATGGTCTCCCGACCAGCTAAATACGACTCCCAGTACATAGTCTCCGTTGCTCTTTTCGAACAGGTTCTTTATGGAAGTATCCCTGTCATTGTGCGAGGTATCCTTTCTGTTTACATTGACATAGAAAGGGGAGTCTTTGATAAAATATGCATATCCGTGTCTTGACACATTTTTGTTCTTGTAGATGGCGGGATACAGGTTTCTGTTAAAGTCAAGCGGCAGTGGATACATTCCGTTTTTCTTAAAATAGTCACAGATTTCCGAAAATTTGACATGTGTACCTCTGTGTGTGGTCTGTGGAACAGTATTCGCTTCAGGGTTGTGGGTGTCTGCCATGGCTTTACATGGAAAAATAGAGTCAGTTAAGCCAAAAATCAGGGCCAAAAGTAGAAAATAAGTTTTCATGGTTATGACAATTAAATTAGTAATACTTCTGCTTGCTATTGGGGAGAAACTTAAAAAAAAGAAGATAAGTCCTCTCATAGTTCTTTCAATTAGAGATTTAGGTTTTTGTGTTGCTGTTTTCACAAAAATAGTAGTTTTTCTTTTTTAAACAAGAAGCAGGGAGGATTAATTTGATAATTTATCTCATGTGTTATGAGTAGATAAAGTGATACATTCTTATATTTCCGGTATTTTTCTAATAAAATTTTCTGATGAGAGGGTCCCGAAAATCTGCTCATTTCTCCCTTTTGATCTTCAGATAAGGTAATTTTGTCTTTCTGTCATCGGCTGTTTCCCGTATTTTTTCCTGGCGTTTTCCGGTTCTCTCTGTTATAATATATATAATAATGTGTACAGGATTTTGTATCCGGACTTGAAGTTGAAAAAATGCATTGCGTAACGTATTGTTTTACAACGTATTTTAACCAAAGTGTGAAAAAAGTCAGAAAAAAAGTGTGCGTGATACTTGCAGAACCGGAAAAAGTGCGTACCTTTGCAACC
>OHBY01000881.1_pt1 | contig 11619 bp, 9 predicted proteins | sample 1577531 | NCBI WGS metagenome assembly OHBY01 (sample SAMEA3879564, study PRJEB24766) | human gut metagenome | biome: human-associated habitat; feature: feces | place: USA | collected 1985/1987 | reverse complement strand
ATATCTTCTTTTTAATGAATCGAGATTGTAAAGTGCCTGACCATTTATCAGTCCATTACAAGTATCATTATCATCTCCTTTATTTTTTGCAGCTGCTCCGGAAAATTCTTTGTACTCTGTGTCCGCCAACCACAAAGAATTCATATAACCCTCGCACTGTACCCCCGGCATCGCATACCCATACATGTCCTGAGGCATCGATAAACCATGTTGCATGCCACGCACCACAGTAACTGCAACACGCTTTAAAATCAGCTCCTCAGACAACTCTGCGACACGCATAAGTTCTGGTATAACTTCAAAGAATGAACAATCCACATAGCTTCCTGCTGGGATTGCATCGCAAACGGCCCATCCCGTAGTCTTAAATCCATGTTTGCCCAAAAGTGTATTTTCATCGTAAGGCACGTCCCAGATATAGGTCCATGTAACAAGAATTTTTGCAGCCTTTACGGCTCCTTCCAAAAATTCTTGTTTCTTTGTTTCCTCATACATTACCAACAAAGAACGCATCACAAACATTACACTTGCAGCATCCATCTTTACAGACTTTTTATGGGATGTATCATTAATACCACCAATATAATATACATTGGCTACATAGGTCTTTAGAATGAATGACGCAGCTTTCCTTGCAGACTCATAATAAGCATGGTTTCCTGTCAGATGATATAAATCAATCAACAATGGGATTGGGAAGATTGCTCCACTGCCTCTCTCAATTTCATTTCTACCAAACCATTCTGCTGGTTCTGTTAACGGCACTCCATCCATACTATATCCACGATTCCAGGATCCGTTCTCATTCTGAATTTCAACAAGTTTGTCACAATATCTCTTTACTGCTTCCATCCATTTTGTATGTTCACAGCCTCGCTCTTTTTCATGTAAATAAGCTTTCATCAGATATAACATTGTGTCCGTCATAGACCGACAATAATTTCCTTTTACCTTTCCAAGCGTCTCTGCTACTGCCATTAAAGAGGATACGATCTGATTTCCCAAATACTCTTCCAACATTTCTCTGTCTCTGGAATATTGGAACGGAAACAAAATCCCTGTCCACCAGTACACGAACTGTTCTGTGTCTACATTATAAATACCATTAGGCAAACCAGTGTCTTCAATGCAGTTGTCCACAAAATAATCCAATGCATGAATTGCATTTTCTCGAGCACCCGTTAGGGAGACATCAAATTCATCTCGGCAAGCAGCAACAAGCATATCATATGCCAATAGAGTCTGTGCTCCAGTAAATCCATACTCAAGCAAATTGTGGTCTCCAAATCTTTTACGCGGAGAAAAATGTAAAAAATACCCTGATGGATTACCCTTCTTTTCTTCAAACCGCTTATAACTATTATGAACCAGCTGTGTACGGTATTTCTGTGCTTCTTTTAACGTGAAAGGAAGTTCCACCTCAGGCTTCAATATTCTCTCCATCTGCACCTTACTATTTTTCCAGGATGCTTCCGTCAGGTCCTTTGCTTCTCCCATTAAAAGCAGATATGACACAGAAAACTTCGTACCTTCTTTCACTTCTTTGTATGCTGCCCATTCAGATCCATCTACATTTAAGCAAACAGAGTTTCTCTCATAAAATGGATAATCACAACGAAGAATTACTTCCCCTGTATGATACTCTGATGGACTGATTCCAAGAGAACCGATATCAGTATCGTGGATAAAGTGTCTAGCTCTAATCTGTTCTCTTGTAATGGTAGTATCTTTTTTCGGAACATCTGCCCTGATTAATGACACATACATTCCTGTGTATTTAGCATAGGTGGTGACCGAAAGCATCGCATTACGATCATCTTTCAGGTCAATGCAGTGCGTTCCCAAATAATCCTCTATTCCGTCCTGATCCGTGTCATTGTCGTTATAATATGCACCGGGAATCAAAAACTGATAATCGCCATAATATGTTTCCCGCTCACCAAGGCAACATAGTTCCGTAGTCAATCGTATGCCTGTTTCCTTTTCAACCTTAACTGCTTTTACTGTTCGCTCAATGCAGATGCCTTGTTTACTCTCACGCCAGACATCAACTATTTCGAATTGGTTCCCATATCGATCTTCGCTCCTTGCTCGCGCCACCTTCCGTTTTTTCCACCATATCGTAACGGATCCGTTTCTTTGAGCCACTTAGATCTGTCATAACAATTGGAAAGCGTACATGAATCTGCATGCATTCGTTCCGATCATTATAAGCTTTAATTTGGGGACAATACGTTTCATATTCTTTTATAAATGATAACTGCCCTGACATATTCTCTCCTCATCATATTGAAATGAGAAAAGTGCAGATAACTGCACCTTCCCTCAAATATTGTTTCAAAAATTATTCCGGAAGCACACGATATACAAATTTTTCAAACTCAGCTTCTCTGTACCTTCCAGAAGTATCCTGACAACAAAGAACAATAAACGATCCTGTAAACCTCAAACCGTTTTTGAACTCATCGTAATAATCATCTGATAACTGTGTAGCATCCAATGTATCTCCGATTTTTTCAAAGATTATTCCATCAGGACTCCAATAAAAATCTGCCTTATCATTATGTACTACCAATTTCAGACATATTCCCTCATCTTGAGCAGGCAATTCCACCTGTTCACTTCTAACCTTATGTACTCCGTGATCACATTCCAGCAAAGAAAGCACCCTACCTTTTTGTTCATCCCAAGATATGTTCAAGTAGAAGTAATTCGTAGTATCATAATAAAGTGCTATTCCAGCCATCTGTTGGAAACTTATCGGAGTGAATTTTACTTTTGTTTCTGCTTCAAATGCAAAATCCTTGCGACGTCTTCCCACCAGGCTCTGCATATGCAGTGATTCCATTGATTCTTTTCCACAAAGAATAAGGGATTTTTTCTCCGTATCAAATTTCATTAATTGTTCATCCAATGGAACCCGCAATGTCTGAAACTCATCAGGTAACTTTCCTACAAATTCACTTCGTATCTCAAGTGGTTTTTCCTTTAAAATAACATCATCTGGCACTTCATAATATGCCCGCGGAAGCTTGTCTGGCGTTGACAACTCAAACCATCCATCGTCTCTCAGTGTTAGATTTTGGATAGCGGTTTCTCTTCCAAGCATACATCGATCACCATTTCCATTAGGGCGTCCACACAGATGCGCAATATACCAGTTACCATCTGGCGTATCTACCAGACATCCATGTCCACACTTTTGCAGTTCCAATTCTGGATGTCCTTTTGCTGTCATTAACGGATACTCCTCAGGTAATTCATACGGACCTCTTACATTTTTAGATCTGGCAATGGTAACTGCATGCTCATAGTAAGTACCTCCCTCTGCACACATCAAATAATACCAGTCCCCGATCTTGTAGATATGCGGCCCTTCTGTCAGGCCAATACTGCTACCTTTAAAAATAATCTCCGGTTCCCCAATGAGTACTTTATTTTCTGCATCATACTCTTGTAGCACAATACCATAAAAGGCGTTACTCTTATCCCGCTGATCCCATACCATATTGATAAAATACTTTCTACCATCCGTATCATGGAACAGAGATGGGTCAAAACCGCTGCTATTTATATAGACTGGATCGCTCCAAGGCCCGGTAATGTCAGCACTTGTCACAATAAAGTTGTCTACATCTTTATTGTAGTTTCTATAGGTTTTCACATTAGAGTACACCAAGTAATATATACCGTTCGAGTAACTTAAACATGGCGCCCAAACGCCACCAGAATCTGGTATACCCGTCATATCCAACAAACGTTTCTCATTCAAAGGTCTTGTTATAAAATTCCAGTTCGCCAGATCCGTACTGTGAAAAATTTCTACTCCTGGAAACCATTGGAAAGTCGAAGTAGCCAAATAGTAATTCTCTCCTACACGAAGAATGGACGGATCAGGATGAAAACCAGTAAGCACTGGATTCTTTACTTTCATAATTCTTCCTCACTCTTAATTTTTAATTACCAGTCGAAAGATCTCATCAAAATCTAACGTGCCATAGGTTCTTTCAAGACTATCTAAGTTCAGTAGAGCCTGACCATTTACAAGACCATTACTGGTATCATTATCGTCTCCCTTATTCTTTGCAGCTGCGCCAGAAAAACCTTTATATTCCGTATCTGCCAGCCACAGAGAAGTCATGTATCCTTCACACTGTACACCCGGCATAGCATAGCCATACATATTCTGAGGCATAGAAAGCCCATGCTGCATTCCTCTGGTCACAATGCGTGCTACGATAGCCAACTCCTTATCCTGGCAATACTCTGCAATGCGCAGGTATTCCGGAATAAATTCTACAAACTCACAGTCTACATAACTTCCTGCCGGAATTACATCGCAGTTTGCCCAACCTGTAGTGTTAAAGCCATGTTTTCCGAGCAGAGTTGTTTTATCAAAAGGAATGTCCCAAAGATATACCCAACTTGCCAAAATCTTTGCTGCGCTATATGCTCCTTCCAACATTGTTTTGTCTCCGTTTGCTTCATATACCAAGAGCATTGTTCTCATTGCAAACATAACTCCTACAGCATCGATCTTTACGGACTTACGATGCGTAGTATCATTCAATCCACCAATGTACTCCACATCGTCCACATAGCTGTCGCGGACAAATCTAGCTGCCTTTTCAGCAGAGCGAAGATACTTTTTATCCATAGTGTATTTATACATTTCCACCATGAGCTCTACTGGGAAAATGGCACCTGACCCCTGCTCGATCTCAGTTGCACCAAACCACTGAGGCGGATTCGTCAGCGGTTCACCTTTCATAGAATAACCTCTGTTCCAAGATCCATTAGGATTCTGGATCTCAATAAACTTATCACAGAATTTTTCGATGGCAGCCATCCAGTTTGGATGTTCTACTCCTCTCTCTTTCTCATGCTCATAGCATTTCAATAAATAATGCATGGAGTCAATCATTGATCTACAGTAATTGCCCTCAACCTTACGAAGCTCATCTGCGATGCTCATCAATGAACTCACAACCTGATTTCCAAGATAGTTTTCCAGTTCATCCCGATCGCTAGAATACTGGAACGGGAACAAAATGCCAGTCCACCAATATACATATTCTTCCTTATCTACATTGTAAATACCATTTGGCAATCCGGATGGATCAAAACAATTATCTACAAAATAATCCAACGTACGAAGAGCGCGATTGCGGTATTCTTCATCTCCATTTTCCAGATATGCATTCAACATATCGTAACTAATCAATGTCTGGGTTCCGCAAAATCCATATTCCAACAAGTTCTGCGCACCATATTTTTTACGCGGTGAAAAATGTATAAAATAACCTGCTGGATTGCCTTTTTTATCCGGGAATTCACGGAAACTATTGTGAACCATCTGTCTGCGATAGAACTGTGCTTCTTTTAATGTAAACAAAAGCTTTACTTCTGGATTTAAAACGCGTTCCATCTGTAGTTTCGTGGTCTTCCAACATGCATCTGTCAGATCTTTTGCATCATCTATCTGCAAGATATAGGACATCTTGAAAGTAATAGGCTTCGCAATCTGTTTATATGCAGACCACTCCGAGCCATCGACATTCAGACAAAAAGTATTGCGCTCATAAAATGGGTAATCACACCGAAGTGTTACACCGTTTACTTCAATCATGGATGGTGACAGACCCAGAGAACCTATATCTGTGTTATGCACGAAATGGCGCGCCTTAATCTGCTCTCTTGTAATGGTTTCATCCATAGTTGGAATATCTGCACGAATCAGGGAAACAAAGCGTTTTCCTTTTTTCGAATAAGCAGTCACCGACAAAGAAGGATTTCGATCATCCTTATAATCCTGATTGAACGTAGCCAGATAGTCGTCAATTCCATCATGATCTGTATCATTTTTATTATACAAAGCACCAGGAATAATAAATCCATAGTCATCAAATGATTTTGCTTTCGAATCTACCAAATCAAATTCAGTAGTCAAACGAACAGCTGTCTCTTTTTTTACCTCTGAATAAGTCACTTCTCGATCAATCTGAATAAGACCATCCTTGGTTGTCCATGTATCTGTAATCGAAAAAACATTTCCCATCAGATCCTCTGTCTGAATCTTTGCAATGTATGATTCTCCTTTCACAAGCACTTCATCATAACGCAAACGTTTTTTTGCTCCCTGAATATCCTGAAGGACTACCGGGAAATCCAAAAAAAGTGTTAATGTATCAGCTCCAGCTCCCACATTCACTTTCGGAGAATATTTTTCAAACTGTCGAACAAAAGATAATTTCTGCATTTTCTTTATCCTTTTCTTTTAATTTTCAAACGTTTACTGCTTCGTAATGTATCAAGATATACTGCAAACAGAATCAGCAATCCTTTTACAATGATCTGCCAGTAAGATGTTACATGTAACATATTCAATCCGTTATTCATAAAACCGATGATGAACACACCAATCAGGACGCCTCCGATCGTTCCAACACCGCCACTGAAACTGACACCACCCAAAACTGCTGCTGCGATAGCATTTCCTTCATAACCATTTGCTGCTGCAGGCTGTCCAGAATAAACCCGGGAAGCCAACATAATACCTGACATTGCACTCAATACACCTGTCATTACAAAAACCAGGCAAGTAATCTTTCTAACCTTAATGCCTGCGTAGATCGCTGCATTTCGATTTCCTCCAATAGCATACATACCTCTTCCGAATTTGGTTCTGTTTAAAATAACACTCGTTACAATTACGCAGATAACAATGATGATACCCAGAATTGGAATCGGTCCTATATTCCCAGTTCCGATGGCTCCAAACTTTTCATCATAACACATGATAGATTTTCCGTTTGTCATCAGATATGCTGCACCGCGAAATACCTGTTGCGTCGCAAGAGTAATAATAAATGCCGGAATGGTCGTAAATGCCGCAATCAATCCATTCGCAAGTCCACAGAATGCCCCAAAGAGTAATGTCAAAAGAACCGCCACCTCTGTGGGAAATCCAGATATTTCAATCAAATATACACAAATACATCCACTGAGTGCAACCACGCTGCTCACAGACAGATCAATGCAGCCAATGATTAGTACCAATGCCATCCCGAACGCCAATACTGCCTCCACACTACACTGGCGCACAACAGAAAGCAGATTATCTTTTGTCAAAAATGTGTTTGTAAAAATTGACAATGCCACAACAAGAATAAACAGCGCCACTAATATCATTGAATTACGTTTCAGAAACTTTTTTACATCTCGCACAAAGGCTTTATTATTTGATGCCATCTTTGTTTCCCCCTATCGCATAATGCATTATTTTCTCCTGAGTTACCTCTTCTTTTCTCGGATCCATGAATTTCACAAGTTCTCCTTCACACATGACACCTATGCGCGTACTCATATTCATGACTTCCGGTAATTCAGAAGAAATAAATATAACAGCAACCCCCTGTTCCGCAATCTTGGTAATGAGGTGATAAATATCTGATTTTGCACCAACATCCACACCTCTTGTAGGTTCATCCAGAATAAGGATTCTTGGATTAGCTGCCAGCCACTTAGAAATCACTACCTTTTGCTGATTTCCTCCACTAAGTTCCACTGCCAGCTGGTCGGTTCCAGCCATCTTTATATCTAGCAAATGAATATGTGAATCCAAAATCTGTTGCTCCAACTTACGGTTTACTCGAATACCATGGATCACATCGTTCAGTACCGTTATTGTCATATTAAAAGCAATGTCATTTTGCAAAAACAGACCTGTAAGTTTTCGATCTTCTGTAACAAGACCGATTTTGTTTTTGATAGCAACCTCAGGTGATGAAATGAAACACTTTTCACCCTCCAAATATATACTTCCTGATGTTAATTTATCAATTCCAAACAATGCATTTGCAAGTTCGCTTCTCCCTGCTCCCATTAATCCAATCAGTCCTAAAATCTCACCCTCATGAAGTGAAAAACTGATATTCTTCACTTTATCAGTGGATAAGTTCTCTACACGGAGCATTTCTTTTCCAATCTTAGGCTCATATGTAGGATAATAGTCTTCAATTTTATGTCCCACCATATTTTGAACGATTTCATCATATGTAATCTCATTGAAAGCCTTTGTTAAAATATGATAGCCATCACGCATGATCGTAATACTGTCCGCAATCTGACTAAGTTCGTCCATTTTATGCGATATATATATGATAGAAACATTCTTTTCTCTCAACTTTCTAATCTGATCAAATAAGAACTCTATTTCACGATCAGTCAAAGAGGATGTAGGCTCATCCATTACGATGATCTTTGCATTTGTTGAGATTGCTTTTGCAATCTCAATCATTTGCTGCTGTGAAATCGTCAATTCTCTAACAATGGTATTAGGATCCATGTCTTTTAAACCAATAGACGCAAGTATCTCTAAAGAGCGTTCATAAATCTCTTTATAGTTAATAAAACCAAATTTTGTAAGTGGCTCCCGACCAATAAATATATTCTCGCCAACGGTTATATCCTGAACAAGAACTATTTCTTGATGAATAATCGACACACCTAAATCCTGCGCATCTTGCGCTGAAGAAATTGAGGTTTTCTTCCCATTGATATAGATCTCTCCAGAATCACTGTCATATATTCCTCCAAGGATCTTCATAAGGGTCGATTTTCCGGTTCCATTTTCCCCCACAAGTGCACGCACTTCTCCAGCACGTACATCGAGATCAACGCCGTGGAGAACCTCTACACCAGAGAAACTCTTTTTAATATTTTTCATTTGAAGAATATACTCTGTACCCATTTTTTATTTCTCCTTAAAAACCCCATACCGCAGTATAGGGTTTAGTTGCAATATAGATTCAATCAACTATTACTTAAGACCCCAGTATTCTTTGTAAGTTTCAATATCTTCTTCCTTGCAAAGATTGAATTTCATATGTGGATCTTCATCACACTCACCTGTTTCAAGTATCTGAATAGCACGTGAAGCTGCTTCTTGGGCCATTTCCTTCATCGGATATACTGCAGTGATATCGAGAGCACCGTCTTCCATATTTCTGATATCAGCCGAAAGTCCGTCCACATTACAAACAATGATATCATTTTGCTTACCAGCTGACCTGATTGCAGCAGAAATACCTGTTCCACAGTTAGAATTATTGCCAAAGATTGCTGTTACATCCGGATACTGCTGTAACCAGTCTTCTGTTTTTTTCATAGCTGCATCTTCCATGCAGACTCCATCGAACACTTCAAGAATCTCAATATTTTCTTCATCTTCCAATGCATCCTTGAAGCCATCGCCTCTCTCTCGACATACAAAAGCAACGTCATAAGTAAGCATGCATACAGTGCCTTCATGGTTCATCTCTTCTGCCAAAGCTTCGCCAACTTCATAACCAGCTTGATAATTATCCGCTGTAACGGTTCCTGCAATCATTTCAATAAGATCATCATCGAGGATCTGGTTAACACTCAGCACCGGAACACCGGCCTTCTCACAAAGCTCAAAAGCTGATTTAACACCAACTGAGTCGCAAGCCTCAACAATAATTAGTTTTGCACCCTGATTAATGAAATCTTCCACATCTTTTGTCTGCTGAACCTGGTCAAGATTCGCATCTTTGATAATGCCAGTATAGCCCTGCTCCTCCACAGCATCTTTTAATGTATCACACAGAATAGTCAGTCCTTCATTCGTATACATAGAAGTAGTAATACCAATCAGTCCCTTATCTCCCTCTGCTCTTACCGTTGTTGCTGTTCCTACGATTGCGGATAATACTATAAATATTTTCACTGCTTTCTTCATCATCTTGTTTTCCCCCTTAAATCCAATTCATTGTACATTCAGTCATGTACGTTCTACACGTTTTTGCTTCGTTCTAAACTGTTGCCCCAATAACATCCGTTACTGTATCAAAGGTTTCATCTCTTGTTTACTTTTCCCTCCTTTCTTTTTTCTCCTTTGCTTTTATTAGTTGTTTTAACTATCGTGCCCGGGCACGTTTTGATGTTATTAGTATAACATTACTATATACTCATGTCAATATACAAATTATATTCTGAATTTTCTAATTTTATAGAACTCTGATTCATTTTTTATCTCATCGTTCATCTTATATATCCATTTTGATGATTCTGACTAAATCATAAGAGCCACTGTTTATCACTCTTTCTTTTGTCGTTGCCATGTTTACTGCAACTGTATGCTTCCATGTACATGTTTCGCATCTTTCTGAGAATCGTATTAAGTCTCTGGTTCAGTGCTCCTTTTGTGGCACCAAGAATTTCTGCCACATCCTTCTGTTTCATGTCATCAAAATAAATAGATTTAATGATGAACTGTTCCTGAAGGCTAAATTTCGATACTCGGCAAACATTGCCATTGCCACTTCCTTGGAGATCTCATAGAATATTCCATCAATCTTTGCATAATATTTTCCTTCGTATTTGTATGGATGCTGTACGTACATCTTCTTTTCCTCCTGAATTTGAAATCTTGTTTTCTGTTTCAAATCCAGGGGCGGAGGTGCACGTGATCTACTGATGCATCTGATCATGCCTGATTCCCTTCCCAATCACGCGGTCATAGACAGACCCGTGGCTTTGGCTAGAAATCATTGATTTTTAGGCATCAAAAAAAGCCCCTTTGGGTGTTTAACCTAATAGAGCTTTGAAAAATTTTATTAAGTTGTCCTGCTGATCTTGTAAAAATAAAGCACAAATCTAATTTTTCTTTATTCGGAACGATGGACTGAAAGCCTTGATTTGTACAGCCTTCTTTCAGTAAAATAGCGGTTTTTCCAATACCTGCACGAGATGTAAAGAGAACTGTCCCTATGGGAAGAATCTTGGCAGAACTCTTATTTAAACCTTCCTCTGTTATTTTACGCTGACTAGATTCCAAATAAATCTGTTCACCAATTTCTACCGGAGCATACCAATCAATATCACCATCCCAAGACAGGTTTTACAAACATGAACAGACCACTAAAACAAGCAGTTACTTTTAGATGTAATCACAGTATCGAAGATTTATGCGACTGCTTAAGCATCATGGATTACTTCTTTCACGAATTTGATGATATCGATGATGACTATTTTGGCGAAGAAGGTTTTTATATCTTTTAAACCACAACCGTCCTTTTAGTATGCCCGCCTACCGGCGGGCATCTTTCATTCAAGAGTGCTCCGTATGAGCAGTTTCCTATAAAGTAACAAAAAAAGGCATCAACATAAGTTTTTGCCTTTTTTGTAGAATTCATGCGGAATAAAAACATAAATGCACACGATATGTTTTTGTCCCCTATATAAAATGCTTTTGCAAAACAATCTATTAACTACATTACCTTAAACATATTCTTGCGGCTGATCACTCCGATTTCTTCCAGAGAATTGATCATACGATATACGGTTGCCACACCGATCTTGGAGTCTTTCTTGGATGCCTTAAAATAAATTTCTTTGCAGCAAGAACAATCCTCCTCCAGAATAATATCTAAGAGTATCATACGCTGCTTCGTAATTCTGCAGCCGGAGTCTTTCATTTTCTGAATAATCACTTCTTTTGCCATCACAGTACCCTCTTCTTTCTATAACTTATTATAGTTAGCGTTTACTAACCCACCTTCAAAAAATAATGCGAAATAATTTTTTATTTCACGC
>OHBY01000861.1_pt1 | contig 11902 bp, 18 predicted proteins | sample 1577531 | NCBI WGS metagenome assembly OHBY01 (sample SAMEA3879564, study PRJEB24766) | human gut metagenome | biome: human-associated habitat; feature: feces | place: USA | collected 1985/1987 | reverse complement strand
ACTGCCGTGTTGTGCAGGGGTGTCTGTGCGACAGCTGCCTCGTTCCCCTGACGGAACGAAGCCTTATTCGAGATAACCCGGCCAGCACGAAAGACCGCGGCGTTACGGATGCCCGGAACCGGCTGGAAATGTTCCTGCATGAGCTGGCAAACCGGCACGGAAATGCGTTCTACCTGATGACGGGGGACTTCAAGAAGTTCTTTGACAGCCTCCGGCACCAAGACTGTTTGCGTGTTTTCCGGCAGTGCAAGACGGACCGGATGCTTCAGGGCCTTGGTATGAAGGTGGCCCGGATGTATCAGGAAAGCGAACTGGAGGGCATCTCGGACGAAGCTGAACGGCTGAAAAGGGCAGATGACCTGAAGCATCATCGGGGTGTTGGAATGACCTTGGGAAGCCAAGAATCCCAGATCATGGCTCTGGCGATTCCTAACGGCATCGATCATGCCGTGAAGGACAAGCTGGGAATCCGGGCCTATGAGCGATACATGGACGATACTATGGCCGCTGGTCCCTCGAAAGAGGAACTGAAGGTTGTGGGCCGGACCATCAAGGGAGAAGCCGCCAAAGTCGGGCTTGCGATGAATCCTAAGAAAACAGCCATCACGAAAGCCTCCAAGGGCATGAAGTTTCTGCAGATCTATTACAGGGTAACGGACACAGGGCATCTGGTGAAGAACCTCGTGCGGGCCGGTATCGTTCGGATGCGGCGCAAGCTGAAAAAGTTCGCTGGGATGGTTTGCCGGGGGATTATGACCTTGGACGATGTGTTTTCGTCCTTTGCGGCGTGGTTCGGTAACTCCTACCAAGCCGACGCATACCGCACCAGAAAGCAGATGCTGTCGCTGTACTGGCGGCTGTTCCATGGATATCGAATGGAAGGAGTGTACGCATGATTTTTTATGCAATCTTTGCTGACGGCAAGGTCATTGATGTCAACACCGTGTTCCTGCGGTGGTTGGCATCCCGTGGCGTTATGATGATTTCCACCCCGGAACAGGCAGAATTCATCTGCCCGAGGGACGGCAGTGCAATCTACCATCCGTCATGGCTGAATGAGCCGCCGGAGGGGGCCGTGTATGACGGCGACGTTGACGCTGAGGAGATCACCGAAGCGGAGTATAAAGAACTGCTGGTGAAGCTGGAAGCTGGCGAAGCGGTGGATAAGCCGGAGCCTGACCCCGGCAATACCGGCGGCGAGGATCCGGGCTCCGGTGATGATACAGGTGACAGCGGTGGACACACCGTTGCAGATATGAAGCAGCTGGTCGAAACCTGCGCAGGCTTGCAAAAGCAGGTGCAGATGCTGACCGACTGCCTGCTGGAAATGAGTGAAGAAGTCTATGCGTAAACCGCAGGACATCTTCGCTCATTTTCTTTGCAATATTTTATTCGGAAAGGAGGGCACAGAAATGATGGCTATGCTGTGGTGTCAGCAGATCATGTACGGTAAGAAGACCTACGCAGATGTTCCTGCAAAGCTGAAGCAGAAGGTTCGGGAACTGCTGGTCGATTCCGGCTGCGAAGACCTCATCACTGAGGACTAAGAAAGAATAAGGAACGGCGGGCCGCTCTGGGATTTTCCAGAGCGGTCTTTCTTTTTGGCAGGAGGTGGACAAGATGATCTCGCCGTACAAAAACACATTTCGGGTATCGCAAGCATATCGGCATCTGAGGACTGATGGAACCTACCACCAAGGATATGACCTTGTTGGAATTGGCGGAAAAAGCCTGTACTGCCCGGTATACGGCACGGTGGTGCGCTCTGGATGGGAGTGCGCAACATTGCCGAAGAAGGGCTTCGGGCAGCGTGTCGTGATCCGTATCGGGACAAGCCCCTACTTCATGTATTTCGGGCATCTTTCCCAAATCAACGTCAAGGCCGGGCAGAAGGTCAAGCCCGGTGACCTGATCGGCGTGGAGGGAAGCACCGGGCATAGCACGGGAAGCCATCTTCACTGGGAAATCCGCATCAATGACGTGAAAACTGGCTATGTGTCGGTTCATCAGTATGCCGGCATCCCCAACACGCCCGGCTCCACGCTCTACACCTCGAACTGGGCGGCAGAGCTTTTCGGACCTGCGAATCTGCAGAAAGCAACCAGTGCGTTCCCCCAGAGAATCTACAACGTCGTTCTGCAGGGAGTCCTTGGTATTTCGCAGGATGGAATCTTCGGGGCAAATACGGAAGCCGCGGTCAAGAAGTTCCAGCAGAGCCATGGCCTTACAGCTGATGGCATCGTAGGAGCAAAGACCAAGGCGGCTCTGGCAAAGCTGTTCTAAGAAAGGAGCATTGAAATGAGCGAAACTATGGTTGTTTGGGCGGTTCTGGTAGTGGCCGCTGTGGTTGTGGCACTGTGCATGATTCGGCTGGGGTACAAATCCCTTCTGGCGGAGTGGGCCTTGGAAGCCATCGACAAGGCCGAGAAGGAGTTCGTCGGCACCAAGCTGGGCGAGGCTCGGCTTGCGGTTGTTGTGGCGTGGCTGCGGTTCCTTGTGACCGATGAACTGATTCGCAAGGTCGTTCAAGTGACTTTCGATGCGACCAGAAAAGGGCTGGAGGTTATGAAGAATGTTTAAGCGGATGCTTGGATGGTTCTTAGACCGGCTCCCCCTGACGAGGTGGATTGAGCTGACGATGACCGAGGATTGAGGAAGGAGGACATCAGTGCTTGCAGAGACAACAGAAGCACTTACCATTACGGTTCCTGCATGGGCTTTGGCCGTGATAGCGTTCCTTGGAACGCTGATCGGCGGCGCAATCAGCTTTACAGTGAACCAGCTTCTCATTAAAGGCGCAGCTGACCGGGCCGAGAAACGGCGGGAAAAGGCCAGCTCGGAACGGAAAGAACGGTACATCCTTCAGATGGACAACCGAAAGGCAGAGTACGACCTGTTTCTTTGCATTTGTGCTGGCATCGAGAGGATGGAGAGCGAGACCGGGCAGATCTTCTGGAACGGAGAACTGAAGCGGCATCTGGCGGCTCTGGAGAGCGTAGATGCACGTTACAGGGAAGCCGACCAGCGGCAGCTGGCCGAGTTGAGCACTCAGGGCAAATAATTGAAGCACCCCCACGGCGAATTTAGACGGAACTCTAAATAATTCGCCGTGGGGGTGCTTTTTGCTTTTGTGGTTCTTTGACAAAATAAACTGGTAGAAAATACCGAAACACGTTATAATGTAACATTTTGAGGACAAGGAGGTGTGATTTGTGCTATTCATTAGTTAAGGAGCGAGCGAGTATGGTTAGAATTTTACTGTCCAAGAAGTTAGGCGAGCTTCGATGGACACAAGCAGACTTGTCACGCGCCACGGGGATTCGTCCAAACACCGTCAGTGATTACTATAACGAACTTTGTGACAGAATAAACCTGGATCATCTCGATCTGATATGTGAAGCGTTGGGTTGTGATCTGGACGAAATCATAGTCCGGGAGGAAAACCCGGAACCAAGGACGAGGAACCGAACTGGATTCGACAAAGCGACAAAGGAGCCGCCGAGGTCGGATAAGTGAGCAAAAGGGGAGTGGGTTTGGATACCTGCTCCCTTTTTGCATGAGCCGGTTGTGAAAGCACATGGGAGCCTTCTTGAAAAAAGTGCGGGTTTATGGTATTCTTTATATGACAAATGATTCATTCATGTGTCTGATAGAAAGCAGGTGAACAGGTGGCAGACAATAAAACGGAACGTGACCTTGATTTTGAGCGCAGACATGAAGAGTACCTGCAGCGGCTTCGGGGTCTTCGCCTGCTTGACGACAACTTTATGACGAAGGTTTTCGAGGACAAGGGCTGTTCTGAGGTGCTGCTTCAGGTGGTTCTGGATCGTGATGACCTGACGATTCGTGAAGTTCATAGTCAGTACGGCTTGAACAACATTCAAGGCCGCTCGGCTCGTTTGGACATTTTGGCTGTGGATGAGCAGAACCGGGCTTATAACATTGAGATCCAGCGCAACGACCGTGGTGCAGAGGTCAGACGAGCCCGCTATAACAGCGGCCTGATGGATGCCAATATCACGAACCCGGGCGATCGCTACGACCAGCTGTATGAAACCTATGTCATTTTCATCACGGAAAATGATATTCTGAAGGCTGGCCTTCCGATTTATCATATCGACCGCATGATTCGGGAGACCGGGAAAGAATTTGGTGACGGGGCGCATATTATCTATGTGAACTCGCGAGTTAAGGATGACACCAAGCTGGGCCGGCTGATGCAGGATTTCACCTGCACGAATCCGAACGATATGAACTATCCGGTGCTGGCGCAGCGGGTACGCTATTTCAAAGAAGATACGAAGGGAGTGGCAACTATGTGCAGAGCTTTTGAAGAAGTAAGAGAAGATGGCAAGCTTGAGGGTAAGCTTGAGGGCGCAAGGGATAACTCTCTTGAAGTTGCCCGTTCGATGCTGGCTGATGGTGTGCCGTATGAAGTGATAGCGAAGTATACCAAGCTCTCCGTCGAAGAAGTCCGAGCCTTGGACACCAAGAAGTCGGCTTAAAGATGTGTTATCTGATTGCAAAGAATAAGAATGGGCATGGATGCTATGCGTTAAAAACGACACATGGAAAAGCCCTTGTCGAATTAAAACGAGGACTCAATAAGGCGGCAGTTCCGAAGGGTGTGCAGTTGGTGACAATCAGCTGCCCAAATGCTTATGGTGAGTATGCACCGTATCATTTTGTTCAGGATGAAACAGAGTTTGCTCATGCAGTCCATGAAATGTGCAAGTGAGAGTGGCAACTATGTGCAGAGCTTTTGAGGAAGTATGGCAAGAAGGGTTTCGTGAGGGTGGATACAAATTTCTGACAAAGTGTGTGTTGGCGATGCTGGCCGATGATGTGCCGTATGAAACCGTGGCAAAGTACACGAAATTCTCCCTCGAAGAAATCAAAGCGTTGGATGCCAAGAAACCCGCCTGAAAGGTGACCGGCATCAAATCGACATCAAAAGTTTAGACACTCAAATAAACGTATGGTACGAGAAAGAATAACAGACCTTTTCAAAAGGTTAAAAACGGTATGGTATAACCAGAAATCCCCTGCCAGAAGTTGAGCTCGAGTAATGAATCAAAATGCCGAAAGCCTGTATGCATGCGGGTTTTCGGCATTTGTTTTTATCAATGCATAAGGAAAGGGAAAGAAGGAATAGGTTATGCTGCCGACAAGAGAAGAAGCAATGGCGTTGATTCGGGATGGTCTATCAAATAATCCGGGGCCTTGGGGAAAACATAGTTTAACAGCAGCACATTGTGCAGAAAAAATAGCAGCGGCATGTGGAGATATGGGTGCGGAGAAGGCCTATGTTTTAGGCCTACTGCATGATATAGGAAGAAAATTTGGCGTAAGACATCTTGGCCATGTTTCCGATGGGTACGCATATATGATGTGCCTTGGATATGATGAGGCGGCAAAAATCTGTTTGACGCATTCTTTTAACAATCACACGATAAATGAATACATTGGAAAATTTGATGTTTCAGATGAAGAAATGAAAATGATTAAGACTGAATTGGCTAGGACAGTATACGATGATTATGACCGGTTGATTCAATTGTGTGATAGTCTGGCGGGAGCGGAAGGGGTTCTGGATATAGAAGATAGAATGAACGATGTAAAGAAACGGTACGGCTTTTATCCGCAAGACAAGTGGGATTCCAATATGAGATTGAAGCAATACTTTGAGAAGAAAATGAAGAAGGACATCTACCTTGTTTGTGAGAAAGACTCATTTGTGCCGGAAGAGATAGGATGATCGAAGGTCTTGTGAATGGGTTTCCTGATGGGAGACTTTATGCTATAATAGGCAGGCAGCGAGGTGAAGTGTATGAAAAAAACAAGAGATCTGTTCTGGACTTTTTTGAAGATCGGTGCGTTCACGTTTGGCGGCGGCTACGCAATGGTGGCCCTGCTGGAACGGGAATTTGTGGAAGATAAGCAGTGGCTGAGCCGGGAGGAATTTCTCGATATGGTCGCCATTGCGGAGTCCACACCGGGCCCTGTGGCGGTGAACAGCGCCACCTATGTGGGCTATAAGATCGAAGGGGCAGAAGGGGCTGCGGCATCCACGCTGGCGGTCTGCCTGCCCTCGTTTGTGGTTATCTACCTGATCTCACTGGTGTTTGACCGGTTCTTGCAGCTGTCGGCAGTGGCAAGCGCATTCCGGGGCATTCAGGTCTGCGTCATCTATCTGATCCTTTCGGCGGGGATGAAGATGCTGAAAAGCCTGTCCGGCACGGCCTTCAACAGGATCATCGTTGCCGGTGTTGTGGCGGCCATGGTGGGCTGCTCGGTGGCGGCGGTGTCCTTCTCGTCCCTCTACTACATCCTGCTCTGCGGGGCGGCAGGGGTGCTGCTCTACCTGTTAAAAAAGCTGCGGAAGGAGGAGAAAGCATGATCTACCTCCAGCTGTTCCTCAATTTTCTGATGATCGGAGCGCTCTCCTTTGGCGGCGGCTACGGGATGATCTCGCTGGTGCGGGAGACCGTGCTGCGTTATGGCTGGCTGACCGAAGCAGAATTCCTGAGTTTTGTCGCCGTTTCGGAGTCCACCCCGGGCCCGCTGGCAATCAATATGGCAACCTTTATCGGGTCATCACAGGGCGGCTTTCCGGGGGCGCTGATCGCTACGCTGGGTGTGGTGCTGCCCTCGTTCTTCATCATCCTGCTGATCGCGGCGGTGCTGAAAAACCTGATGAAGTATGCGGGCGTGGAAGCCTTTCTCTCCGGCGTGCGGCCCTGCGTGGTGGCCATGATCCTGGCAACTGCACTGAACATGATGCTCTCCACACTGGGCGGCATCAAGACGCTGGCGGATGAATTTGCGCCGGATGCGAGATCGATCCTTGTGTTTGCTGTTTTATGGGCGGTGCATTTTGTCTGGAAGAAGCGGACGCAAAAAGCCCCGTCGCCCATCGGAATGATCCTGCTGGCGGCGGGACTGGGAATCCTGTTCTGGGGCGTATGAGAGATCATCGCCCTTTTTTTGTGGCTCAGTGCTCCACGAATTCGCCGCGCAGGGCGAACATGTGGTCCATGGGGCCGGAGCCTTTGCCCAGATCGAGCATGGCGGACAGGCAGCCTGAAATATATGCCTTGGCCCGCTCTACGGCGGCATCCAGGGGATAGCCCTTTGCCAGATTGGAGGCAATGGCGCTGGACAGGGTGCAGCCGGTGCCGTGGGTATTGGGGTTGGCGATGCGCTCGCCGTGGAACCACTTGCCGCTGCCGTTGCGCCAGAGCAGATCGTCGGCATCATTTACCTTATGGCCGCCCTTGCAGAGCACGGCACAGCCGTATTTTTCGCTGATGCACTTTGCAGCGGCCTCCATCCCGGCGGCATCGGTGATGGTCATGCCGGACAGGATCTCGGCCTCTGGAATGTTGGGCGTGACCACCTCGGCCATGGGCAGAAGCTGCCCGGTCAGGATCTGGATGGCGCTGTCCTGCAGCAGCTTGGAGCCGGAGGTGGCCACCATCACGGGATCGACTACGATGTGCTTTGCATCGTACTGGCGCAGCTTTTTGGCAATGGTCTCAATGAGCGCAGACGACGACACCATGCCGATCTTGATGGCATCCGGGTAGATATCGGTGAACACCGCATCCAGCTGTTGGGCCAGAAATTCGGGTGTGGTCTCAAAGATTCCGGTCACGCCGGTGGTGTTCTGGGCTGTCAGAGCCGTGATGGCGCTCAGGGCAAACACGCCGTTGGCGGTCATGGTCTTGATGTCGGCCTGAATGCCTGCGCCGCCGCTGGAGTCGCTTCCGGCAATGGTCAATGCTGTTTTCATAAGGAAAATCCCCCTTTTTCTCTCAGCATAGCACAGTCCGGCGGCATTTGCAAGGAAAACCGGCCCGCCCTCTTTTCTGCCGGAGAAAAGCGTGATAAAATAAGGCAAAAACGAAACTGGGGGAGAATACAATGAACATCACGGTATATCTGGGCGCAAACGAGGGCAATGATCCGGCCCTGAAGCAGGCGGTGCAGGAGCTGGGAAGGTGGATCGGGGAGAGCGGGAACGCGCTGGTGTACGGCGGCTCCCGCTGCGGCCTGATGGGAGAAATCGCCGAAAGCACCCTGAACGCCGGGGGCGAAGTGACCGGCGTGGAACCGGAGTTTTTTGTGCAGGAAGAGCTGCAGCACGAGGGGCTGACGGAGCTGATCGTGACAAAGGATATGACTGAGCGCAAAACAAAGATGATCGCGCTGGGGGATGCGTTTATTGCATTTCCCGGCGGCACCGGCACACTGGAGGAGATCGCTGAGGTGATGTCCAAGGTGTCGCTCAGGCATCTGGATGCGCCCTGCATCCTCTATAACCTGAATGGTTACTACGATGGCCTGAAAGCCCTGCTTGCCCGGATGATCGAAAAGGGGCTCTCCTCCCCGGAACGCCAGCAGGGGATCTATTTTGTAGAGGATCTGGAGCAGATCAAGGAAATTTTGCAGAAATCTTTTTGAAAATCCTGTTTATCGGACATAAAATGTGGATAATAGAATCAGGACGAGGAAACAGATGCGACCGGAAACGTCCTGAACACATATTTTATGGAGGATCAGCAGATGAAAGACTTCGATTTTGGATACTTTGGCACCGGCGACGAGGGCTATGCCCAGTACATGACGGCTTTCAACCGCAACTTTGGCGGTTCGTCTGGCGGCGGAAACCACAACAATGGCGGCGGCGGGGGAGATGGCAGCGGTTGCGGCTGTCTGATTGCTATTGCAGTGGCCGTGGTTCTGATTCTGATCGTCTTGGGTGGCTGAATCAATCCCTGCAGGTGAAACACAGGTTTTCCCTGTGGGGGATTTTTTGAATCCGCTTGTAGAAAACCGGTGGTCTGTGGTAGAATGAAACCAAAGAAAAACAGGAGGGCTTACACATGGTTTTACTGGTTGTGGATACACAGAAAGGTATCGTGGATGAACGCCTGTATGCGTTTGAAACGTTTGTCAGCAACATCAAGGAGCTGATCCGGACTGCCCGCGAACAGGGAATCGAGGTCGTCTATGTCCAGCATGACGATGGGCCCGGCACCGGTTTCTCCATCGGGGATGATGAGTTTGATATCTATTCTGAGTTTGCACCACTGCAGACCGAAAAACGGTTCGTTAAGACTGTATGCAACGCTTTCAAGAAAGAGAGCGGATTGCTGGAATATCTGACGGAAAAGGGCGAAAAAGATGTGATGGTCTGCGGCATCATGACCGACTTCTGCATCAATGCAACGGTGGAGGCGGGCTTTGAGCATGGCCTGCACATGATCGTTCCTGCCTATGCAAATTCCACGCAGGACAACGAGTATATGACAGGGGAGCAGAGCTACCACTATTACAATGAATTCCTCTGGCCAGATTGTTATGCCGATTGCGTGCCTATGGAGAAAGCGTTGGAACTGCTCAAAAAGTGAGGAGTTTACAATGATTTCTGAAAAAGTAAAAAATCAGATTCAAGTAGTGCAGGGCGACATCACTAAGCTGGACTGTGACTGCATCGTGAATGCGGCCAATCGGAGTCTGCTGGGTGGCGGCGGTGTGGATGGTGCCATCCACCGGGCAGCAGGGCCGGAACTGTTGGCGGAGTGCCGCACGCTGCACGGCTGCCGCACCGGAGAAGCAAAAATCACTAAGGGCTACCGGTTGAAAGCAAAGTATATCATTCATACAGTGGGGCCGATTTATTCCGGCACAGCAGAGGATGCCGCGCAGCTGGCGGACTGCTACCGCAATTCGCTGAACCTTGCCAAAGAGCATGATGTCCATAGCATTGCGTTCCCGGCAATTTCGACCGGCGTGTATGGCTACCCGCTGGAAGATGCCACGGAGATTGCAGTCAAAACAGTGGCACAGTGGCTGGAAGCACATGCGGATTACGCAATGCAGGTGATTTTCTGCTGCTTCGATGCCCGGACGGAGCGGGTATATCAGGCAAGGCTGTAACCGGAAGAGGTGTGAGAGATGGGCTTTTTCAAAAAGCTGTTTACAGGGATCGGGTTTGCGGCAGGATTTCTGTTCTTCGGATGCTTGTCAGTGATTGTGTATTCATGCAGACGTGAAACTCCCGACGGACGGTCAGAATGACAGCGAGGCAGTGGAGCAGAAATTGCACCTTCTGCTCTACAAGGCGGCATTGCCGGAGAACGTCCTGAATCGGGCACTGGACGAGCTTCGGACGGAGCGCAGACGGCAAAAGGCAGAGTATCAGGGGGCACCGTTTGCGGATGTGTTTCTGGTGAACCTGATTTTATCCGATGAGGACAGTGAACGGGCCTGCATCGTGGATGTGGGGGATACGGGCATAAGCTATGTCATTCCGTGGGGCAGCATCCCGAAAGACCTGCAGGAATCGCTGCACCGCTACGTATCGGAAGCGGAAGGAAAACTCTGCGGCTACTGCAAGGAAGAACTCTGCAACAGTGAAAGCGGCAGGAGGGTCGTGGAACTGTATCTTGGTAAACAGGATGGGCATGGCTCCCGAATCCTGTACTGAAAATGGAGTAAAGATTGAAATACAGAGAAATCGCAGACGGCATTTTTGTTGACCGTCCCAACCGTTTTATTGCCCATGTAGATGTGAACGGCACGGTGGAAACCATCCATGTCAAGAACACCGGGCGGTGCAGGGAACTGCTGCTGCCCGGTACTGCGGTGCGGCTGGAAGTGTCGGATAACCCGAAACGCAAAACAAAATACGACCTTGTGGCGGTACACAAGCAGGGCCTCGGCTGGGTCAATATGGACAGTCAGGCACCCAATAAGGTGGTAGGGGAGTGGCTTGCAAAACAGGGCTACGACTATATCAAGCCGGAATTCACCTATGGGAAGTCCCGCATCGACTTTTATATGGAAAAGGGCGAGCAAAAGTATCTGATGGAAGTCAAGGGCTGCACACTGGAAGTGGACGGTATCGGCTATTTCCCGGATGCACCCACCGAGCGCGGTGTGAAGCACCTGCACGAGCTGGCACAGGCACAACGGAAGGGATATCAATGCGCTGTGGCCTTTGTGATTCAGATGGAAGGCATCACCGAGGTGCGGCCAAATGTCAGCACACAGCCGGAGTTTGGCACGGCACTGGCCGAAGCAAAGGCTGCAGGTGTGCAAGTGCTGTTTTTGCTCTGCCATGTAGGGCGGGATAGTCTGGAAATCGTGGAGCAGAGGGAAGGGTGAAGACGGCAGAAAAACGCTTTGCGTGATTCAGTTACAGAAATCATAAATAGGAAATGTTATCATATAGATACAAGAAACACACCGATAACATTTGGATGACAAAACTCTGATACAACCAATGCAAACGGGGAGTGATTTGATGTCACTCCCTGTTTTTTGATGAGAACTTTATGCGGTTCTTTTGGTTCGGAACTGTGTATAAATGGGATGGATAAAATGAGTAGGCACACTATATGCGTTTGTTAAACGCTGACAGCGTTCAATTTTTTGCGTGGAATCGTGAAAAAGAGACCTGTGAAAAACGTAGAAAATTTGATATGGTTGCGCTGCAAACTAAGACATATTGATGTTTTTGAAACGGGAAGCCGCTGCTGCTCGATTGAGTTGCTGCAGGATCTTTCGTCCTGCCTGAATGTCAGAACGGACTATCTGCTGAACGGAGATGCACCGCATAACAACCATCTGAGGGAAAGATTGACGTTTCTTGCACAGGAATTAGAAAAGATTACGGCGGACCTCCCGGTATGGGGATAGGAAAAGCAAAATCCTCTTTTTCAATGCCCAAAAGCGTGGTAGAATAGGTAAAAGATTCAGTATCTGAAAAACGGAGCGCGCAACAATGAAGATTCTGGTCAGCGCCTGCCTGCTGGGCGAAAACTGCAAATACAGCGGCGGAAACAATTACAATCAGGCGGTTTGCGATTTTGCGCGGGGGCATCAGGTGGTT
>OHBY01000846.1_pt1 | contig 12124 bp, 10 predicted proteins | sample 1577531 | NCBI WGS metagenome assembly OHBY01 (sample SAMEA3879564, study PRJEB24766) | human gut metagenome | biome: human-associated habitat; feature: feces | place: USA | collected 1985/1987 | reverse complement strand
GAAATGCGGCATCTGTGTGCTGATGAAGGAACTGGGGTTATATGACCTCACTCCCGCCCTGTGCCGTCTGGACTACACCATGAGCGAAGCGGGCGGTGTGACAAATTTTGTGCGGCAGTACACCCTTGCCTCCGGCGGACCCTACTGCGACTGCGGGCACAAAAAGGGTATAGAAAAACCATAAGTCATCTGCCACGCTCAGCGGAGCAAAAACCACACACCCAGCAGGATCGCAAGGAAAATCAGGTTGGACAGGGTGAACAGCCCAAAATACTGCTTCTTCCCCTGTGGCAGCTCCCGTGTGATCTGCCGGTAGGAGATAAGACTGGCCATGGATGCGATCAAAGTGCCAAGACCTCCCAGATTGGTGCCGATGATGAGGGCTTGTGTCTCTGCCGTGAACCCGGACAGCAGCAGGGCAGCGGGAACATTACTGGTGACCTGCGAAGCAAGAACCGCCACCAGCACTTCCCGGCCGGTCAGAAACTCCTGCAGCCAGCCGGAAAAGGCCGGAATGCGCCCCAGATTGCCAATGAAGATGAAAAAAGCCACAAAGGTCAAAAGCAGGGAATAGTCCACTGCCCGTAAGGTGTGCGGGTCTGCAAAAAGAACGCAGACGAGTACAGCGGCAAAGGCAATGCCATAGGGCAGCACCCGGATCACGGACAGCAGGCAAACGGCAAACAGAACCAGATACAGCAGGATGATCTTCTGATCCCCCTGAGATGCAGAAGAAACAAGCTCATCCACGGAGAGGGCGGCAGAGGCTTTCCGGCAGACCAGCGCTGCCCAAGCCAGCAGCAGGAGCAGAGAGACCAGTGTGTAAGGCAGCATAAGAAGCACAAATCCCCCGATGCTCATGCCGCTTTTTCCGTAAAGATAGAGGTTCTGCGGGTTGCCGATGGGGGTCAGCATACTGCCAAGGTTTGCCGCAATGGTTTGCATACAGACCACCGGGATCAGAAGGGAACGGCGGACATCCGCTCCCAAGCGACTCAGGACCACGAACGTAAAGGGAACGAAGGTCAGCAGGGAAACATCGTTGGTGATGAACATGCTTCCGAAAAAGCACAACCCGACCAGTACCAGCGTCAGCTGAAAGGTGCTGTGGGTGCGAGACAGCAATGCCCGTCCCAGGCTATCAAAAAAGCCCTGCCGCCGCAGCCCGGCCATGACCGTCATCAGGGAAAACAGGATCGCCAGCGTGCGCAGGTCGATGTAGCCGAGATACTGCGCATCCGGCGGAACAAAGAAGGCGGAGATAACGGCCAGCACAGCGGCTGCGGTGAGGACCGTTTCCTGCTGAATGAATTGTTTGAGTAGTTTCATAGAGACACATCCTTGTAGTTGTAAAGGCTGCCCTGCTACGGTGCCGGACGGCCTTTTTTCGTATTTCAGAGCAACAGCTCAAACAACCCGATCATCAGCGGCATGGTCAGGATGGAAAGCAGCGTGCTCAGGACATAGATCGCACTGGAATGAGAAGCATCCCGGTCATAGAGCTGTGCCATGGAGGTGACCGTTGCACAGGCGGCGGCATTGCTGTAAATGATATTGACCTGCTCCACGGCGTCCAGCTTGAGAGCTTTGCGGAACAGCGCATTCAGAAGCAGAAATACAACGTGCATTCCAACGGCGATGCCCATGGAATAAAGCAGCCCGGTACGAATCTCCGGTGTATCCTTGATCTGAAAGGCGTTCAGAACGACACAGGGCATGACCAGATAGACAAAGACCACAGACAGCACCTTACTGTCCGATGCCTTCAACAAGCCGGTTTTTACAACGGCATATCCCATCAGCAGAATCAGAAATAGCTGCGCGATCTGCTGCATCAATAAAAGGCTGATTTGCATTTGGATCTCCTCTTTTGCAATTCGTTTTTGCAGCACCATCCTACTCCATTGGCGGGACATCGTCAAGAGAAAACAGAAAAAATGCGATCAGAATAAGAGAAAAACGGATGGCTCCGCAGAACCATCCGATAAAACTGGTATCATCAGTCTTTCCGATACTTATACGCACCCTCAATGGCGTGGATCAGCTCCACGATCAGAGATTCGTACCGCCTGCCAATCACTGTAAACAATTCCGTAAATTAAGCTATGGCCGTTTCTATCGCTTCGATGCGTGAACCGCTATCTCCGCTACTACCTGCTGGAAGCCGCCAACTCCGTGAGAAGATGCGACTCCGAGTTTCGGCGTTACTATGACCTCAAATTCAAAGAGGTCAACAAGTGCAAAGCACGGAATGAGATCCAGGAGCTGATTCAGGCACAGAAAAATGTGGAACGTTTTTTTGCAGAGGAAAAGGACACCACCGAGAAAATCCTGACCTGCTAAATGAATATCGCCGAGGATTTTTCCCATGTTGGGAGGTATCTTCGGCGGCTTTTTGTCAAGCACTAATAATAGAAAACTAGTAGCCTTTACAAGCAAAATCTCTTGAAACGCATCCGCGATAATGTTACAATCATGCTATATAATGGTATATATTCAAAAAAGCTGCTGACAGCATAACGAGAATGATCTCGCAATGACCTTTCTGAAACCAGTGGAATGAAAATGAAACCGGAATGAACCGTCTGGGGCGGAGAAAGATTGGAAAAGTGGAGAGCAAGATCGGTGTTGGCTCCACATTTACTGTGACCATTCCCTGCCGCATTGCATCAAAGGATGAGGCACAGGTAAAACGAGATACCACTATGACGGCACAATGCCACGGAAGAATTAAGAAAGGATGCGCAGGGGACTATGACGATCCAGGAATGCTATAAGAAAATGGGTGCAGACTATGAGGATGTGCTCAAGCGGTTGTACAGTGAGGGGATGATCCGTAAATTTGCCAGAATGTTTTTGGACGATGACAGTTATCCAAAGCTGGAGCGGTCATTAAAGGAAGAAAATGTAGAGGAAGCATTCCGTGCGGCACACACGCTCAAGGGGGTATGCCAGAACCTTGGCTTTACCAATCTCTATCAGCCCACCTATGAGCTGACCGAAGTGCTGCGTGCGGGTACCCTGGAAGGCTCAAAGGAATGGTTTGACCGTGTGACAGAACAGTACAACATCACGATAGATGCTATCCGTGCGGTGCAGTAACGCAGGCTGCCCCCACAGTTTTCCGCCCACTTTTTGCAGGAAAACGGCGGCCTGCCGGATATCATTACCTGCTGCCGCTTCTCGCTGCACGATGCGGTTCCCTTGCCCACCGATTACGCAAGCTTTGTTGCGGCCTGTCAGGCATCAAAAATAAAGCACCCACAGCAAGCGCCGCAGAGCTTTTGGACCTCCGGTGAGCAGCTTGCTGTGGGTGCTTTTCGTTGTTTATTTCAGTACGTCTGTAAGGACCTGCAGCAGGTGCGGAATATCCAGCGGCTTTGCAATGTGGCCGTCCATCCCGGCTTTCAGTGCATTCTGACGGTCTTCTTCAAAGGCATTTGCCGTCATTGCAAAGATGGGGATGCCAGCCTTTGCAGCATCCGGCAGGGCACGGATCTGCCGCGTTGCCTCGTAGCCGTCCATCCTGGGCATCTGGATGTCCATTAAGATCAGGTCGTACTGCCCGGGGGCCGCCTGCTTCATCTTCTGGACGGCGATCTCACCATCCTCGGCAGTGTCCACCACAAAACCCGCTTCCTTCAAGATCTCCTGCGCAAGCTCACGGTTCAGCGCGTTGTCCTCCACCAGCAAAAGTTTCTTTTCCTTGAGCTTGGCGGCATTTAGCTGCGTTAGTTTGTGGGCAGGCTCTGCACAGAACGGTTCTGCCAACACTCTGCGCAGCTCGGAAAGGAACAGCGGCTTTTCGCAGAAAGCGGTCACGCCGGCAGCGCGGGCTTCCTCTTCGATATCTGCCCAATCGTAGGCTGTCAGAATGATGATGGGGCAGTTTTTCCCGATCACCTTGCGGATCTGCCGCACGACCTCGATGCCGTTCATATCGGGGATCAGCCAGTCGATGATGTAGACGCTGAATTCGTCGCCCTGTTCCATGGCGTACCGGGTGCGGATCACCGCCTCCCTGCCGGAGATCGTCCACTCCGGCCGCATCCCGATCTTGGACAGCATGGTGCTGACGCTCAGGCAGGTGTCGGTATCGTCGTCCGCCACCAGTGCCCGCAGCCCTTCCAGCTGCGGGAGCTGCCTGGGCTCTATCTTTTGTCCGCTGAGTGCGAAGCAGAGATCCACGATGAATTCGCTGCCCTTGCCCGGCTCGCTTTCAATGGCGATGGTGCCGCCCATCAGGTCCACAATGTTCTTGGTGATGGACATGCCCAGGCCGGTGCCCTGAATGCCGCTGACGGTGGAGTTTTCCTCACGGGTGAACTCCTCAAAGATGTGTTTCTGGAATTCCTCGCTCATGCCGATGCCATTGTCCTTGATGCGGAACTCATAGCAGGCCCGGCCCTTGGGCGCACCGTTTTTCTCGGAAATGCGGATGCTGATCATGCCGCCTGTGGGAGTGAACTTGATGGCGTTGGACAGAATGTTCAGCAGGATCTGGTTCAGCCGCAGCGGGTCGGTGATGATATCCTCGTTCTCCACATCCATGGTATCAATGAAAAGCGACAGCCGTTTTGCCGAAACATTGGGCTGGATGATGGAGCGCACATCGTGGACGAGATCCGGCAGATGCACCGCTTTTTCTTCAATTTTTACTTTTCCGCTTTCGATGCGGCTCATATCCAGCACATCATTGATGAGGGAAAGCAGGTGTTGGCTGGAGGTAGAGATCTTTTTCAGGTAGTCCAGTACCTGTTCTTTATTATCAATATGGGTTGCAGCCAGCGAGGTGAAGCCAATGATGGCGTTCATGGGAGTACGGATATCGTGGCTCATGTTGAACAGGAACTCCCGCTTGGCGCGGTTTGCCGCCCCTTCGTGCTGGAGTGCGATCTCCAGTTTGCGATTCTGTTCCTCCAGCTGAGCCTGGTACTTCCTCTCTTGTTCTTTTTTCTGCTGCTCCATCTCCTGCACGGAGCGTCTGCGCAGCACCTGAAGGATCATTACAAGCAGGATATAACTGACCAGTGCCATCAGAATCAATGGAAGGGATTCACGGAAGACCGATTTTTCGTCTGTATACGCATAGAGATCAAAGGATCTTCCATGGCAGAACATTCCAAAATAGCAGCCGGAGCCGTTCCAATCATGGGTATGGGTCAGCGTTTCGGCGGTTCCGACTTTGCGGATCTCCTGTACCAGCGGGCTGTCCGTAACATCCTGCCCGATCAACTCCGGGCGGTTGGAGGCAATGACCTGATTGTTCTGCACGATGAACAATGTGCCGCTGGTTTCTACCGAGTAGCCGTCCAGTACGCTCTGGATGGACAAGGCCGTTCCTTCTATAAATTCTGCCGGGGTATAGCGGTAGGCAAGCAGGATCACATCTTTGCCTTTTGCCCTGTGTGCCGCAACATCCACAGCAGACCCATCTTCCAGCAGGACCCGCTTCAGGTAGGTCTTTTGCGGGTGAGAAGAAACGTCCAGAACGGTATCATTTTTGAGCTGCTCTCCAAACCGAGCATAGCCGATGCCGTTCGTTGTGGATTCGCACAGGAGCGTACCGTCCGGGGCCAGAACCGAGATCCCTGTGAGCCAGAGCTTCTCCGTTTGCTTTTTCAGGCACTGCGGATCGGAGAGGTCCAGCGCAGGGTCCTGTGCCAGCTGATGCACCGATACCGCCGTGCGGCGGAGCGCTTTGGCAGCAACGATATCGTTGTACTTTTCAAAGCTGGTGGACTGCGATTTGACAAAATCAAGGGTCTGGCAGAAACGTCCCTCCGTTGTACGCAGTGCCCGCCAACTCGAGAAAAAAACGATGCCGGCCATAAAAAGCACACCGACGATCAGATAGATCCCCCATCTCCCTGCATCTGAAAGGGTTCTGTTTTTATGCGCCAATGGTGTCCACCTCCAGATACTGCGAAGCATTTTCAAGGTATCGGCCAATGATCCGCTCCAGCGTGCCGTCTGTGCGCATCTGCGCAAGAACCGCGTTCAGCTGGGTGTCCAGCCCGCGGCTGTCGTTTTTGGCAAAGGCGATGCCCAGCCCGGTGACCAGCAGCGGTTCTTCAAGGATGCGAAACTCCACGGAATTGTCCTTCATGTATTGCAGGATGCCTGTCTCATGGGCAGCGATCGCATCCACATAGCCGCAGGCCATCATCGCGTACTGCACGTTGCGGTCTTCGATGCTGAACACCTCCACCGTCTGCGGGATTCGCGGATCGGAGCCGCTGAGAAAAAGTTCCTCCGGCTTGCCGGTGCTCTGCACGGCAATGGTCTTTCCGGCAAGGTCACCGAGTGTCTGGATGCTGCTGTCGGCATCCACCGCAACCACCTGACGGCTCACCATGTAGGGGCCCGCCCAGCGGTAGATCTCCTCGCGTCCATCCATGGAAAAGCAGCCCCAGATGCAGTCTATGGTGCCGCTTTCCACCAGATTTGTTTTTTGCTCCCAATCGATCGATTCAAACTGGGCAGCATATCCCATGCGGCGGAATGCTTCGGTGGCAATCTCCACGTCGATCCCGGCAGGAACACCGTCATTGTTCAGGTAAATATAGGGCGGATAAGTATCGCTCCCCACAATGATCTGCGGAAGACCACTTTTCTTCACGTCTGTTCCGCCGCAGGAAGTCAGACTGCCAACGGCAGCCGATGCCGCCAGCAGCGTGCAGCCGTGCAGAAATGCACGGCGTGAGATTCTGTGTTTCATTCGGGCTTTTTATTCTCCTGTTTTTATTGCATCCTCTGCTCAGTTGTGCTGCTGTAATTCTACTTTCAGGTCGGACTGGATATTCGTCAGACATTGCAGCAGCAGCGGGTTGAACGCTCCACACTCGCCGTTCAGGATCATCTGCATAGCTTTTTCGTGGGAAAAGGCTTTTTTATAGCAGCGTTCGCTGGTCAGTGCATCGTATACGTCGGCCAGCGAGACCAGTTGTGCGCTGATGGGGATCTCGTCGCCCTTCAGTCCATCCGGGTAGCCGCGCCCATCCCAGCGTTCGTGATGCCAGCGGGCGATCTCGTAGGCCGTTTGCAGCAGCGGCTGCTCGGAAAAATTATCCAGATCGTACAGTATCTGGGCTCCCAGCATACTGTGGGTCTTGATGACCTCAAATTCCTCCGAGGTCAGTTTGCCAGGTTTGTTGAGAATTTTTTCATCAATGCCGATCTTGCCGATGTCGTGCAGGGCAGAGGCCAGCGGGATCATATCCTGCTGTTCCGCAGTAATAGAGTATCTGCTGCTGATTTCCAGCAGACGGTGGAGCAGCAGTTCCGTGATCATGCGGATATGTCGCACATGGAGACCGCTTTCGCCGTTGCGGAACTCCACGATATGGCTCAGCACACCCACCAGCATATCGGTGTTGTTTTCACGGGCACGGATCTGGTCAGAGACCATCTGCACCAGCCGCCGCTGCTTGGCGTACAGCTTGATGGTGTTGGTCACGCGGCGGTATACGATGCGTGCATCAAAGGGACGATTGACATAATCACTCGCCCCCAGCTCATAGGAACGCCGGATCGCCGCATCAGAGTCCTCGCTGGAGATCATGATGACCGGGATGTCCTCGATGGTGTGGTTGGCATTCATGGCTTTCAGCACTTCAAAGCCGTCCATAACGGGCATGTTGATGTCCAGCAGCACCAGTGCGATGTTTCCGGCTTCTGCCCGCAATTTTTCCAGGCATTCCTGTCCATTTTCTGCCTCCAGAATATGGTAGCCGTCTCCTAAGATCTCTGCCAGGATCATGCGGTTCATTTTGGAGTCGTCCACAAGCAGGATCTGGGATTTTTCTTGCAAAAGCTTTTCCGGTGCGGCCAGGCTGCACCCCGGAACCTCCACCGTGACGGCATTCTTGCGGCACTTTGCCTGATACATCAGCCGGTCTGCCCGGCGAACCGCATTCTCCATCGGGTCGGTGATGGCCTGCATCGTTCCGCCGATGCTCAGTGAGAGGCGGAAATGCGAATAGCCGGGTACGGATGCCATCTGTGCAGCCGTGCGGATCTGTTCCAGTTTGGTCTGCAAAACATCTCCCGGAATGCCGGGTAAGACCAGCAGAAATTCGTCTCCGCCATAGCGGATGAGCAGGTCCGACTCCCGGATGCAGGAGCGGATGGCATTTGCCGCTGTTTCCAGTGCCATATCTCCGGCGTAATGTCCATAGGTGTCGTTACAGATTTTGAAATCGTCCACATCTATCAGCGCGATGCCTGCGGGGCCGACGATACGGGATGCGATATCCTCATAGTAGCGGCGGTTGTACGTGCCAGTCAAGACATCGTGGTAAAGTTTTGCACGGTAGCTCTCTGTTGTTTCTTGAAGCTTTTCCTCGGCTTCGGCCTGCATCTTTTCCATGCTGGAGCGATCGAACTGCCTTTGCAGGTGACCGATCAGCAGAATGTTCGCAGCGATACCAAGGCCGATCACGATGAGCTTTTGAAGGTTCAAAGAGGTGTAAAGAAAAAAGCTGTGGTCGGTAGAAAAGAAAAACGCCGAGTACAGGAATGCAATGAGGCCGCTTACGATTCCTGCTGCATAGCCGCATTTCACGAGCACAGCGGAAAGAACAACAAAAAGCACGATATTTGGATTTGGAATATGAAAATTCCAGACGATCAGGCAGGCGCTCAATTGGGCAAGTGCCGATAGCAACATAGGCCGGATTTTATTTGGCTGTTGTTCCATACACAATACCATCCAATACTTTGATTCATCATGATTGCTCTCTCACAAAAAAGAGCTGGGCTGCAAATGGGCGGCCCTGCTAGGTCGTGGGTGTCGGTCATCTGCGAAACCGTGCGATTCCACTATTTATTTTCGGGGGGAGGGGGGTAACGCGGAAGCGCTTCACCGTCTGTTCCAGCGCAGCGATATCCACAGGCTTGGACAGATGCTCGTCCATCCCGGCCTCCTTGCTCTTTTTCACATCCTCAAGGAAGGCGTTTGCGGTCAACGCTTGCGGCCTGTCCGCACTGGATCTTGTGTGGATTCTCCTATAAAAGCAGTGACATTATATTCTAGCATTCTGTTAAAACCGTTTCAAGCTTATTTTGAATTTCTTGCAATAATTTGCATAAAAAATAGGGAGAAAATCTGAGCTGTTTGGAAGAGTGTCGGTTCTGGTGCAGCACGGGAAATGAACCTTGTGCGATAATTCAGATGCGTTTAAACCTCTAAAAAATGCGATTTGAGCCAAAAAAACGGATGGCTCCGCAGAACCATCCGATAAAACTGGTATCATCAGTCTTTCCGATACTTATATGCACCCTCAATGGCGTGGATCAGATGATAACGGAACCGGGCCTGTTGGGGTAAATCCCTTTCTGCTCGTCCGGTTTCCCAAAAGCCAGCGGGGGCTTCACGGCTTAAGCAAGGATCCCGGTGGACTGCAAAAACAGCACCAGCATCATCACCGGAGCAACGTATCGGATCATCACCCGGTAGAGTTTCTTGCGGCGGAAGGTCTCGCCGTTGCGCTGCATCTCGTCAATGACGTAATCCGGTGTCATGACCCAGCCAATCAGGATGGTGGACAGCAGGGCAATGAAAGGCATCATAACACTGTTGCTGACGTAGTCCATGATATCCAACAGCTGACCCACCGATCCGTTGGGGAGCTGTACTTCAAAATAGAAGATGCTGTAACCCAGCGCAATGATGGCGGAAGCGGCCAGATAGATGACCGCCAGCACAAGCACCGTCTTTTTGCGGCCCGAGTGGAAGATCTCCATGCAGTTGGCGGTGATGGATTCCAGCACCGAGATGCAGGAGGTCAGGGTGGCAAAAATGGCAGTGACAAAGAACAGGATGCCAACGAACACGCCTGCCTTGCCCATGGCGTTGAATACCTTGGGCAGCGAGACAAACATCAGGCTGGGGCCTGCGCTCATGCCCTCGGTGCCAGAGAAAACATACACGGCGGGGATGATCATGGCACCGGCCAGCAGGGCTACGCCGGTATCGAAGATCTCAATCTGATTCACCGCTTTGTTCAGGTCTACTTCCGGTTTGACGTAGGAACCGTAGGTGATCATAATGCCCATGGACACGCTGAGGGAGAAGAACAGCTGGCTCATGGCATCCAGCAAAATCTGCAAAAAGCGGCTGACGGTCAGCCCTTCCATGTGCGGGGTCAGGTAGTAGCGCAGACCTTCCAGACCGGTGCGCATCTGGCCGGAAGCGTCCTCGTGGCGCAGAGTGAGGGCGTAACCCGCAATCACCACCACCAGTACCAGCAGAATGGGCATCATGTAGCGGGACACCCGCTCAATGCCTCCCTCCACGCCATTGTACACGATGAAAGCAGTTACGCCCATGAACAGCAGAGCGAACACCACAGGGGAGACCGGCGAGGTGATGAAGCTGGTAAAATAACCGTCCTCAGCAGCGGCAGCAGACTGTCCGGTCAGGTAGACTGCCGCATATTTCGTGATCCACCCGCCGATGACGGCATAGTAGGTCATAATCAGAACTGGCACCAGAAAGGTCAGGATGCCGAGGAATTTCCACTTGGGGCGCATCGTCTCGTAGGCGCGGATGGCACTCTGCTTGGTGCGGCGGCCAATGGCGATATCCGAGGTGAGCAGCGTGAAACCGAAGGTCAGCACCAGCACCAGATACACCAGCAAAAACAAACCGCCGCCATCTTTTGCGGCTAGGTACGGGAACCGCCACAGGTTGCCGACACCCACCGCACTTCCGGCGGCAGCAAGGACAAATCCGATTTGTCCGGAGAAACTGCTTGCTTTCTTTTCCATGATTCTGAAACTCCTATCCATATTTCCTATTGTAATATAGTATAACATGAAGTATCATATCAGTAAACCGAATAAAATTACTGCGACCTATAAATTTTACTTATGGAGTATTTGAGATGCGGGAACAGAAAGACCGATACGAGATATTCTTGAAAGTGTGCGAAACGGGCAGTTTTTCCAAAGCAGCGGAGGCACTGAACTATACCCAATCCGGCATCAGCCAGATGATGGCGGGGTTGGAAGAAGAACTGGGCGTGAAGCTGTTCGCCCGCATCAACCGAGGCGTGACCTTGACCGACAACGGGACACGTCTTTTGCCCTACGTCCGGGAACTGGCCAACCAGAAGAACCGGCTGCGGCAGGCTGCGTTCAATATCAACCACAAGGTGGAGGGCAAGCTGCGGGTGGGCAGCTTTTCCAGCATCACAACGCTTTGGATGCCGGAAGTGGTGCATTATTTCAAGGAGAACTACCCGAAGGTGAGGATAGAGATCCTGGACGGCAACTATGATGAGATCCGGGAATGGATCATCCATGGGCAGGTGGATTGTTACGTCAAATTTTGCTGAAATTTGGATTTATGATATGAACCAGAAACAGCCAGAACCGACAAAGATTGCTTTAGATGAATTACAAAGCAAATATCCATTGTTGGACTTCTTGGTGAAAAAGGAAGTAAAGACAATATCGCATGAAATGGAAGTATCAATAAAAGCAGGAGGTATTGTTGGGCTTCTTTATGATGCGTTTTTAAAACAATATCGTATACCAGATATTAAGGAAAAGGATGAAACATTTGAGCAGAAAGAAAAAAGAGAGCATAAACTAAAGAGCCTGAATGCTTTATGTGTGCGAATTGTTTTTTGCTTGTATGCAGAAGATGCTGGTATTTTTGGAAAGAGAAATATGTTCCATGATTATTTGGAAACATATGAAGTAAAGGATTGCCGGAGAGCTTTAATAGAATTATTTAAGATATTGGATACACCTGTATCAGAGCGAGACGAGTATTTGGAGGAAGAACTTGCTCAGTTCCCGTATGTAAATGGTGGGTTATTTGCTGATGAAACTATTGAGATACCACCTTTTACAGAGGAAATTAAAGAATTACTTCTTACAAAAGCGTCAGAAGATTTTGATTGGAGTGATATTTCTCCAACTATATTTGGAGCGGTATTTGAATCTACATTAAATCCTGAGACCAGACGTTCAGGAGGAATGCATTATACATCTATTGAAAATATTCATAAAGTTATTAGTCCGCTTTTTTTGGAAGATTTGCAAAAGGAATTTGATAGTATTAGAGCAATTCAAGTGAAGCGTACCAGAGATAAAAAATTGGAAGAATTCC
>OHBY01000842.1_pt1 | contig 12162 bp, 10 predicted proteins | sample 1577531 | NCBI WGS metagenome assembly OHBY01 (sample SAMEA3879564, study PRJEB24766) | human gut metagenome | biome: human-associated habitat; feature: feces | place: USA | collected 1985/1987 | reverse complement strand
GGGAAGCGGTGTTCCGCACCGCTTCCCGCTTTTAGGAGCATAGTTCAAGGGTAGAATAGCGGTCTCCAAAACCGTTGATGGGAGTTCGAATCTCTCTGCTCCTGCTAAAATAAAGTAAGAAGAATATGTTCAATTACGTAAAAGAATCTTATAACGAATTGGTTCATAAAGTGACCTGGCCGACGTTCGCACAGTTGCAGAACTCGACGGTAGTGGTGATGGTCGCTTCGTTGATCTTCGCCATCGTGATTTTGGCGATGGACATTTCGTTTGAGAACATTATGGAGGCTATCTACAGGACCCTGGCTAAGCTCGGTCGTTAATTGTTTTTGTGACCATGAGCGAAACAGCGAAACAGTGGTATGTAGTTCGTACGATCGGAGGCAAGGAGAATAAGGTAAAAGAGTACATCGAATCCGAAATCCGCCACAGCCACCTGGAAGAGTATATTTCGCAGGTGCTGATTCCGACCGAAAAAGTCTATACGATCCGTAACGGTAAGAAGGTTTCCAAAGAGAAGGTTTCTTATCCGGGATATGTATTGATTGAAGCCGCCTTTGTCGGTCAGATCCCTATTATCATTCGTAATATTCCCAACGTGCTCGGTTTTTTGGGTGACACCAAGGAGGACAGCCGCAAGATGATCGCTACGCCCCTGCGTCCGCAGGAGGTCAGCCGCATCCTGGGGCGTGTCGATGAATTGAGTTCGATGGAGGAAGAAAACGAAATACCATTCTTTGTCGGCGAAACCATCAAAGTTACAGATGGTCCTTTTTCAAGCTTCCAAGGTACCATTGAGGCCGTCGACAACGAGCGCAAGAAACTCACGGTATCGGTGAAGATATTCGGGCGCAAAACTCCTATGGAGTTGAGTTTCACACAAGTTGAAAAAGAATAATTAACCAAGGAAAACTATGGCAAAAGAGGTTGCTGCATTTATCAAATTGCAGATCAAAGGTGGTGCTGCCAATCCTTCTCCCCCGGTGGGACCAGCATTGGGTTCAAAAGGAGTCAATATTATGGACTTCTGCAAGCAGTTCAATGCCAGAACACAAGACAAGGCGGGAAAAGTTCTTCCGGTCATCATCACGGTTTACAGCGACAAGTCGTTTGACTTCATCGTAAAACAGCCGCCTGTAGCCATTCAACTCAAGGAGGCAGCCAAAGCTAAATCGGGTTCCGCACAGCCCAACCGCGACAAGGTCGGTCAGGTGACGTGGGATCAGGTGCGTGAGATCGCTCAGGACAAGATGTCCGATATGAACTGTTTCACGATCGAGGCTGCTATGCGTATGATCGCTGGTACTGCGCGCAGTATGGGTATCAACGTCGTTGGAGAATTTCCTAACAAGTAATTGCAATTACAAGAATGAGTAAGTTGACAAAAAATCAAAAAATTGCCTACGCGAAGGTCGAGCCCGAAAAGGCTTACAAGCTTACGGAGGCCGCAGCTCTTCTGAAGGAGATTACTTTTACGAAATTTGATGCTTCGGTGGATGTTGATGTGCGTCTGGGCGTGGATCCGCGTAAGGCCAACCAGATGGTGAGAGGTGTTGTATCACTTCCTCACGGTACTGGTAAGGTTACACGCGTTTTGGTGCTTTGTACACCGGATGCTGAAGCTGCTGCAAAAGAAGCCGGAGCTGACTATGTTGGTCTTGACGAATATATTGAAAAGATCAAAGGTGGATGGACTGATATTGATGTAATCATCACTATGCCGTCTATCATGGGTAAGATTGGTGCGCTCGGTCGTGTACTCGGTCCTCGTGGATTGATGCCGAATCCGAAGAGTGGCACTGTGACTATGGATGTTGCTAAAGCTGTAAAAGAAGTAAAACAAGGTAAAATCGACTTTAAAGTTGACAAGAGCGGTATCGTTCATACTTCTATCGGTAAAGTTTCATTTAGTGCTGATCAAATTCGCGACAATGCGAAAGAATTCATCTCTACTTTGAATAAATTGAAACCGACCGCAGCCAAGGGTACATATATCAAGAGTATTTATCTTTCTAGCACGATGAGTGCGGGTATCAAGATTGACCCGAAATCTGTAGAAGAAATCTAATAAAACGGAGTAATAATGAGAAAGGAAGATAAAAGTACGATTATTGAGCAGATTGCTGCTACAGTTAAGGAATACGGTCACTTCTATTTGATAGATACCACTGCTATGAACGCTGCTGATACAAGCGCGTTGAGAGCTTTGTGTTTCAAGGCTGACATCAAATTGATGGTAGTTAAGAATACATTGCTTCATAAAGCATTGGAAAGCTTGGAAGAGGATTATTCTCCGCTTTACGGTTGCATGAAAGGTACGACTGCTGTAATGTTTTGCAATACAGCGAATGCACCTGCGAAACTGCTGAAAGATAAAGCAAAGAACGGTATTCCCGGATTGAAAGCTGCATATGCAGAAGAAAGCTTCTATGTTGGTGCTGACCAGTTGGATGCTCTCGTAAGTATCAAGAGTAAGAATGAAGTTATTGCCGAAATCGTTGCCTTGCTGCAATCACCGGCCAAGAATGTTATTTCTGCTCTGCAATCAGGTGGTAACACCATTCACGGAGTTCTCAAGACTCTCGGTGAACGTCCCGAAGCGTAACTTCGGAAACAAAAAAACATCAATTTATTTTAGTAATTAAACAATTAAAATCATACAAAAATGGCAGATTTGAAAGCTTTTGCAGAACAATTAGTTAACTTGACAGTAAAAGAAGTTAATGAACTTGCAACTATCCTGAAAGAAGAATACGGTATTGAACCTGCTGCTGCAGCTGTTGCTGTTGCTGCTGGCCCTGCAGCTGGTGGTGCTGCTGCCGCTGAAGAAAAAACTTCTTTCGATGTAGTATTGAAGAGCGCTGGCTCAGCTAAACTTCAAGTAGTTAAAGCCGTTAAGGAAGCTTGCGGTCTTGGTTTGAAGGAAGCTAAAGACATGGTAGACGGTGCTCCTAGCGTAGTAAAAGAAGGTTTGGCTAAAGACGAAGCAGAATCATTGAAGAAAACATTGGAAGAAGCTGGAGCTGAAGTTGAACTTAAATAACATTAGCCTGTAAATCAGGTAATTCGGTAAGGAACCCTTCGTGAAAAGGGTTCTTTACCTTTTTGTGTATATATTTAAAATTAAGTTCTACAAATCCATTAACAGATGTCTTCAAATACTGTAAATCAAAGAGTTAATTTTGCTTCGACTAAGAATCCGCTTGAATATCCGGATTTTCTGGAAGTACAATTGAAGTCATTCAAAGACTTTCTACAACTGGACACCCCACCCGAGAAGCGTAAGAACGAGGGACTGTATAAAGTATTTGCTGAAAACTTCCCCATTGCCGATACAAGAAATAATTTTGTTCTTGAGTTTTTGGACTACTATATTGATCCGCCGCGCTATACCATAGACGAATGTATAGAGCGAGGGCTTACTTATAGCGTACCCTTAAAGGCAAAATTGAAATTATATTGTACCGACCCTGACCACGAAGATTTTGATACGGTTATTCAGGATGTATTCCTGGGCCCGATTCCTTATATGACGGATAAGGCTACATTCGTTATCAATGGTGCGGAACGTGTTGTTGTGTCGCAGCTTCATCGTTCACCGGGCGTATTCTTCGGTCAAAGCGTGCATGCCAACGGTACTAAGTTGTACTCAGCCCGTATCATCCCGTTCAAAGGATCTTGGATTGAGTTTGCTACTGACATCAACAATGTCATGTATGCCTATATCGACCGTAAGAAGAAGTTGCCGGTAACCACCTTGCTGAGAGCTATCGGTTTTGAGAATGATAAGGACATTCTTGAAATCTTCAATCTGGCGGAAGACGTGAAAGTGAATAAGACGAACCTCAAGAAGATTGTAGGTCGTAAGTTGGCAGCACGTGTATTGAAAACATGGATTGAGGATTTTGTAGACGAAGATACCGGTGAAGTTGTTTCTATTGAGCGTAACGAAGTGGTTATCGACCGTGAAACTATAATTGAGCCGGAACATATTGACATTATATTAGAGTCAGGCGTTCAGAATATCCTTGTACATAAGGAAGAACCGAACCAGTCTGACTACTCTATCATATATAACACTCTGCAGAAGGACCCCAGTAATTCGGAAAAAGAAGCAGTGCTTTATATCTATCGTCAGTTGCGTAATGCAGATCCTGCCGATGATGCCAGCGCGCGTGAGGTTATTAATAACCTGTTCTTCTCAGAAAAGAGATACGACTTGGGTGATGTAGGTCGTTATCGTATCAACAGAAAGTTGAATTTGACGACTGACATGGATGTCCGTGTACTCACCAAGGAAGATATCATTGAGATTATCAAGTATCTGATTGAGTTGATAAACTCAAAAGCAGATGTTGATGATATTGACCACTTGAGCAACCGTCGTGTACGTACGGTAGGCGAACAGTTGTCAAACCAGTTTGCTATCGGTTTGGCACGTATGTCCCGTACTATCCGCGAGCGTATGAATGTTCGTGACAATGAAGTCTTTACTCCGATCGATTTGATTAACGCCAAGACTATTTCTTCCGTTATCAATTCTTTCTTCGGAACAAATGCCTTGTCACAATTCATGGACCAGACCAACCCGCTTGCCGAAATCACTCACAAGCGCCGTATGTCAGCTTTGGGTCCCGGTGGTTTGTCACGTGAACGTGCCGGTTTTGAGGTGCGTGACGTACACTATACTCACTACGGTCGTCTTTGTCCGATTGAAACGCCTGAAGGTCCGAACATTGGTTTGATATCTTCACTTTGTGTGTTTGCTAAAATCAATCAGCTTGGTTTTATTGAGACACCGTACCGCAAGGTGGCTAACGGAAAGGTAGACCTTTCAGATGAAGGTTTGGTTTACCTTACAGCCGAAGAAGAAGAAGAGAAGATTATCGCTCAGGGTAATGCACCTTTGAATGAAGACGGAACTTTCGTCCGCGACAAAGTAAAATCCCGTCAGGATGCCGATTATCCGGTTGTAGCTCCTGATGAGGTAGAGCTGATGGACGTATCGCCACAGCAGATTGCCTCTATTGCAGCATCTCTGATTCCGTTCTTGGAACATGACGATGCTAACCGTGCGTTGATGGGATCGAACATGATGCGCCAGGCAGTTCCTTTGTTGAAGAGTGAAGCTCCGATTGTAGGTACAGGTATCGAACGTCAGCTTGCACGTGACTCTCGTACGCAGATTACTGCTGAGGGCGAAGGTGTGGTTGACTTTGTAGATGCTACGACTATCCGCATTCTGTACGATCGTACGGAAGAGGAAGAGTTTGTAAGCTTCGAATCTGCACTGAAAGAATATACTATTCCCAAATGGCGTCGTACCAACCAGAACATGACGATTGACCTTCGTCCTATTTGCGAGAAAGGTCAGCGTGTGACGAAGGGACAAATCCTTACCGAGGGTTACTCGACCGAACAGGGCGAGCTCGCTTTGGGTAAGAACCTGTTGGTTGCCTACATGCCTTGGAAGGGATACAACTATGAGGACGCTATCGTATTGAACGAACGTGTGGTTCGCGAAGACCTTTTGACTTCCGTACACGTAGAGGAATACTCTTTGGAAGTTCGTGAAACGAAGCGCGGTATGGAAGAGTTGACTTCCGATATTCCTAATGTAAGTGAAGAGGCTACCAAAGACCTTGACGAGAATGGTATTGTGCGTGTAGGTGCCCGTATCGAGCCGGGTGATATTTTGATTGGTAAGATTACTCCGAAAGGCGAGTCTGACCCTTCTCCGGAAGAAAAGTTGCTTCGTGCCATATTCGGTGATAAGGCTGGTGATGTGAAAGATGCGTCTTTGAAGGCATCTCCTTCTTTGAAAGGTGTGATTATCGGTAAACGTCTGTTCTCCCGCGTTATCAAGACTCGTAGTTCTAAATTGGCCGACAAGGCATTGTTGCCGAAGATTGATGATGAGTTCGATAGCAAGGTGGCTGATTTGAAGAAAATATTGGTAAATAAGCTTTTGAAGCTCACAGAAAATCATACTTCAGAAGGTGTGAAAGACTATATGGGAGCTGAAGTAATCAGTAAAGGCGCTAAATTCTATGCTTCTGATTTCAGTGATATAGACTTTACTGCTATTCAGTTGAGCAATTGGACAAAAGACGAGCATACCAATGAATTGATCCGTGCACTGGTAACGAACTTTATCAAGAAATATAAGGAACTCGATGCAGAGTTGAAACGTAAGAAATTTGCTATTACTATCGGCGACGAGTTGCCTGCAGGTATCATCCAGATGGCTAAGGTTTATATTGCCAAGAAGCGTAAGATCGGTGTTGGTGATAAGATGGCCGGTCGTCACGGTAACAAAGGTATCGTTTCACGCGTGGTACGTCAGGAAGACATGCCGTTCTTGGCAGACGGTACTCCGGTAGATATTGTATTGAATCCGCTGGGTGTGCCTTCACGTATGAACATCGGTCAGATATTCGAGGCTGTTTTGGGACGTGCCGGAAAGAACTTGGGAGTTAAGTTTGCTACGCCTATCTTTGATGGTGCTACGCTGGATGACCTGAACGAATGGACCGACAAGGCCGGTCTGCCCCGTTATGGTAAAACCACTTTGTATGATGGTGGTACAGGTGAGGCTTTCGAACAGCAGGCTACAGTGGGTGTGACATACATGTTGAAACTCGGTCACATGGTTGAAGATAAGATGCACGCACGTTCTATAGGTCCTTATTCGCTTATTACGCAACAGCCGTTGGGCGGTAAGGCACAGTTCGGTGGTCAGCGTTTCGGAGAAATGGAGGTTTGGGCGCTCGAAGCATTCGGTGCTGCGCATATCCTGCAGGAAATCCTGACTATCAAGTCTGATGATGTTGTCGGACGCTCCAAGGCTTATGAAGCAATCGTTAAGGGTGAGCCGATGCCAGCTCCGGGTATTCCTGAATCACTGAATGTATTGTTGCACGAGTTGAGAGGTTTGGGCTTGAGCATCAACTTAGAATAAATTGAAATTTGGAAATTGAGGGTTGAGAGCTAATGTCTCTTGATTCTCAATTCCCGACTTATCAACATTGTTTTTCAATTTTTAATTCTCAATTATCAATTATATATAAAAGTATGGCTTTTAGAAAAGATAACAAGATAAAGAGTAATTTCTCGAAAATCTCTATCGGTTTGGCTTCTCCCGAAGAAATCCTTGAGAATTCGAGTGGTGAAGTTTTAAAGCCTGAAACCATTAACTATCGGACGTATAAGCCGGAACGCGACGGTTTGTTCTGCGAGCGTATCTTCGGTCCTATTAAGGATTATGAGTGCCATTGCGGTAAGTACAAACGTATCCGTTACAAAGGCATTGTGTGTGACCGTTGCGGTGTGGAAGTGACAGAAAAGAAAGTACGTCGTGAGCGTATGGGACACATCCAGCTGGTTGTGCCGGTGGCTCACATTTGGTATTTCCGTTCGCTTCCTAATAAAATCGGTTACTTGCTGGGTTTACCGACCAAGAAACTCGATGCTATTATTTACTACGAACGTTATGTAGTAATCCAGCCGGGTATATTGGAAGGCGAAGTGGCACAGTATGATTTGCTTGAAGAAGGAGAATATCTGGATCTGTTGGAAAAGTTACCAAGCGATAATCAGTACCTTGAAGATTCAGACCCCAATAAGTTTGTTGCCAAGATGGGTGCAGAAGCCATTTATGACTTGCTGTCGCGCATTGATCTTGATTCATTGTCTTACGAACTGCGTAACCGTGCAGGCAGCGATGCTTCACAACAGCGTAAGAGCGAAGCTTTGAAGCGTTTGCAGGTAGTTGAGTCTTTCCGTGCATCACGCGGACGCAACAAGCCCGAATGGATGATTGTACGTATCGTACCGGTTATCCCGCCCGAACTTCGTCCGTTGGTTCCGTTGGATGGCGGGCGTTTCGCCACTTCCGACTTGAACGACCTTTACCGTCGCGTTATCATCCGTAACAACCGCTTGAAGAGATTGATTGAAATCAAGGCTCCTGAGGTGATTTTACGTAATGAGAAACGTATGTTGCAGGAAGCTGTCGATTCATTGTTCGATAACTCTCGTAAGTCAAGCGCAGTGAAGACTGATGCCAACCGTCCTTTGAAGTCACTTTCCGACAGTTTGAAAGGTAAGCAGGGACGTTTCCGTCAGAACTTGTTGGGTAAGCGTGTCGATTACTCTGCACGTTCCGTAATCGTTGTAGGTCCGGAACTGAAAATGGGTGAGTGCGGTATTCCTAAACTCATGGCGGCCGAGCTCTACAAGCCGTTCATTATCCGTAAGCTCATCGAGCGTGGTATTGTGAAGACGGTGAAGAGTGCCAAGAAGATTGTAGACCGTAAGGAACCTGTTATCTGGGACATTCTGGAACATGTAATGAAAGGACATCCGGTATTGTTGAACCGTGCTCCGACACTGCACCGTCTGGGTATCCAGGCGTTCCAGCCGAAGATGATTGAAGGCAAGGCAATCCAGTTGCACCCGTTGGCATGTACGGCATTCAACGCCGACTTCGACGGTGACCAGATGGCCGTTCACTTGCCTTTGAGCAACGAAGCTATTCTGGAAGCACAGATGCTGATGCTCCAGTCACATAATATCTTGAACCCTGCCAACGGTGCGCCTATTACAGTGCCCGCACAGGATATGGTACTCGGTTTGTACTATATCACCAAACTGCGTAAAGGAGCTAAAGGTGAAGGCCTCACTTTCTACGGTCCGGAAGAAGCGCTTATTGCCTACAACGAAGGTAAGTGCGACATTCACGCACCTATCAGCGTTATCGTTAAGGACATTGACGAAAACGGTAATGTGGTAGACAAGATGATGCACGACACGTCGGTAGGTCGTGTTATTGTAAACGAAATTGTACCTGCCAAAGCGGGTTATATCAATACGATTATCTCTAAGAAGTCACTTCGTGACATCATCAGTCACGTAATCAAGGTTTGTGGTGTGGCAGAAGCAGCCGAATTCCTGGATGGAATCAAGAACCTCGGTTATCAGATGGCATTCAAAGGCGGTCTTTCGTTCAACTTGGGAGATATTATTATTCCCGAAGAGAAAGAAGCGCTGGTGCAGAAAGGTTACGAAGAGGTAGAGCAGGTAATCAACAACTATAACATGGGTTTCATCACCAACAACGAGCGTTACAACCAGGTAATTGATATCTGGACACATGTAAACTCTGAGTTGTCAAACATTTTGATGAAAACTATTTCGAGCGACGATCAGGGATTCAATTCCGTATACATGATGTTGGATTCCGGAGCCCGTGGTTCTAAGGAGCAGATTCGTCAGCTTTCCGGTATGCGTGGTTTGATGGCGAAACCTCAGAAGGCAGGTGCCGAAGGCGGTCAGATTATCGAGAACCCGATTCTTTCTAACTTTAAGGAAGGTCTTTCCGTGTTGGAGTACTTTATCTCTACTCACGGTGCTCGTAAGGGTCTTGCCGATACCGCTTTGAAGACGGCCGACGCCGGATACTTGACCCGTCGTCTGGTTGACGTATCTCACGATGTGATTATCAACGAAGAAGACTGCGGTACGCTTCGCGGACTGGTTTGTACAGCTTTGAAGAATAACGATGAGACAATCGCTACATTGTACGAACGTATTCTGGGACGTGTATCCGTACATGATATCGTTCACCCCACAACCGGTGAATTGCTTGTTGCAGGTGGTGAAGAAATCACTGAAGCCATTGCACAGAAGATTGAAGACTCTCCGATTGAGAGCGTTGAAATCCGTTCTGTATTGACGTGTGAATCCAAGAAGGGTGTTTGTGCCAAGTGTTACGGCCGTAATCTGGCTACAAGCCGTATGGTTCAGAAAGGTGAAGCTGTCGGTGTAATCGCTGCGCAGTCTATCGGTGAGCCGGGTACACAGTTGACGTTGCGTACGTTCCATGCCGGTGGTACGGCAGCCAATATCGCTGCCAATGCAAGTATTGTTGCCAAGAATCCTTCCCGTCTGGAATTTGAAGAACTCCGTACTGTAGATATTATTGACGAAGCAGGCGAACCGGCTAAGGTGGTAGTAGGCCGTCTGGCAGAAGTACGTTTCGTAGATGTCAATACAGGTATCATACTTTCTACGCATAACGTGCCTTATGGTTCTACACTCTATGCAGCGGATGGTGAAGTAGTAGAGAAAGGCAAACTTATAGCCCGTTGGGACCCGTTCAACGCAGTTATCATTACCGAAGCTACCGGTAAGATTGAGTTTGAAGGCGTTATTGAAAACGTTACCTATAAGGTAGAGTCCGATGAATCTACCGGTTTGCGCGAAATCATCATCATTGAGTCTAAGGACAAGACGAAAGTGCCTACGGCGCACATCATGACTGAAGATGGCGAACTTATCCGTACCTATAACCTTCCTGTGGGTGGTCACGTAGTAGTGGAAAACGGACAGAAGGTAAAAGCCGGTGAAGTAATCGTGAAGATTCCGCGTGCCGTTGGTAAGGCGGGTGATATCACGGGTGGTCTTCCCCGTGTTACCGAATTGTTCGAGGCACGTAACCCGTCCAATCCTGCTGTGGTTTCCGAAATTGACGGTGAGGTCACAATGGGTAAGGTGAAACGTGGTAACCGCGAAATTATCGTTACCTCTAAGACCGGGGAAGTTAAGAAATATCTCGTACCGCTGTCCAAACAGATACTGGTACAGGAGAACGACTACGTGCGTGCCGGTACTCCGTTGTCCGACGGTGCCATTACTCCTGCCGATATCCTTGCCATTAAAGGTCCTACGGCTGTACAGGAATATATCGTAAACGAAGTACAGGACGTTTATCGTCTGCAAGGTGTGAAGATTAACGATAAGCACTTTGAAATTATCGTTCGTCAGATGATGCGTAAGGTTGAAATCGATGAACCGGGCGATACCCGCTTCTTGGAACAACAGGTAGTGGATAAGCTCGAATTCATGGAAGAGAACGACCGTATCTGGGGCAAGAAAGTTGTAGTAGATGCCGGAGATTCTCAGAACCTGCAACCGGGACAGATTGTTACTGCCCGCAAGTTGCGCGATGAAAACTCCATGCTGAAGCGCCGTGACTTGAAACCCGTTTCAGTACGTGATGCTGTGCCTGCTACCTCTACACAGATTCTTCAAGGTATTACCCGTGCGGCTTTGCAGACTTCAAGTTTCATGTCTGCCGCTTCTTTCCAGGAAACGACGAAGGTACTCAACGAAGCTGCTATCAACGGAAAGGTAGACCGTCTGGAAGGTATGAAAGAGAATGTTATCTGCGGTCACTTGATTCCTGCCGGTACAGGTCAGCGCGAATTCGAGAAGATTATTGTCGGTTCGAAAGAAGAGTACGATCGTATGCTTGCCAACAAGAAAACGGTGCTCGATTATGCAGTTGATGATAAGGTAGAAGAGTAATTACTACGTTAATACAATCAGTAATTTTTATAGTGAAAGAAGAGAATCTCCCGGGATTCTCTTCTTTTTTTTATATTTGTTGCAAACCGGCTCTCTTTTCGGTCTGATGTAAGAAGAGTGTAATGTAATAGCAAAATAAAGATTTGCATGCCCCCTTCACAACCTTTTATTCATGGATGTTTGAGGGTGAAGGGGAGGAGGGGGAAGCATGCTATTGCCTCAAATAAAACAGACCATCGGTTTGGGGTAAACGCATGGTCTGTTCAGGTAAATCAGATGATGTGTTCTATCCGAACAGACCATGCAATTTCAGGACATATCAAGTGCCTTTTTTGTTCAGGTCGTACTGTTACTTTTATCTTGGAGTATTTTGTGTGTCGGAATGAAAGAAGTATATTTGTCATTCAATTATAATGATATACGATAATATGGAAAATCAGGAAAATAATAACGGACAGTTACAGATAGAGCTGAAAGAAGAAGTGGCCCAAGGCACGTATGCCAATCTTGCCATTATCACTCATTCCAGTTCGGAGTTTATCATGGATTTTATTCGGGTAATGCCGGGAATGCCCAAAGCCGGGGTTCAATCGCGTATTGTATTGGCACCCGAACACGCCAAGCGTCTGCTGCGTGCGCTTGAAGAAAATGTTGGTAAATATGAACGTGCTTTCGGCCCTATCCGCATGCCGGATGAGCAACCTATTCCGCCATTGCCTAACATTAAGGGTGAAGCATAAAATCAAAAAAAAACTTGTAGTGCATTGATTATTCAAAACTTATTAGTATCTT
>OHBY01000838.1_pt1 | contig 12217 bp, 10 predicted proteins | sample 1577531 | NCBI WGS metagenome assembly OHBY01 (sample SAMEA3879564, study PRJEB24766) | human gut metagenome | biome: human-associated habitat; feature: feces | place: USA | collected 1985/1987 | reverse complement strand
CGATCGGATCCGGGGGATTCTTCGGAAAAGGTCTTGGAAACAGCACGCAGAAGCTTGGTATGATCCCCGAAGCGCAGAATGATATGATTCTGAGCGTTATCTGCGAAGAACTTGGCGTTTTCGGAGCAATCGTAGTATTGATCCTGTTCGGACTTCTTCTATATAGATTGATGTTTATTGCAAGAAATGCACCGGATCTGTACGGCTCACTGATCGTGACCGGAATTTTTGCACATATCGCGCTGCAGGTGATCTTAAATATCATGGTTGTAACGAACATGATCCCGACAACGGGTGTTACGCTTCCGTTTGTCAGTTATGGAGGAACTTCGGTTCTGTTCCTGATGACGGAGATGGGACTTGCCCTGAGTGTATCCAGGAGAATTAAGCTTCAGACAGAATAGGAAAAGCAAAAGATATAAAAATGTCTTTTCATCCGACACAAAGTGTGGTATATTAAGTAACGTAGTATTGAAAACCACATATAATAGATGGTGGAAAAAGAAAGTGTGGTTTGGGAGGAAAGACATGAGCTATAAAGTAATTGTTGACAGTTGCGGAGAATTTACGCCGGAGATGAAAGCAGATGGAGGATTTGAACACGTTGCTCTCGGAATTCAGATAGAAGACACTCAGTGGACAGATGATGACAGCTTGAAGCAGGAAGAGCTGCTTTTAAAGATTGCAGAAAGTACATCCTGTGCGAAGACATCCTGTCCGTCTCCGGAAAGATATATGGAAAGTTATCACTGCGATGCCGAACGTATTTATGTGGTGACACTATCGGCAGAATTGAGCGGATCATATAACAGTGCGGTTCTTGGAAAAAATCTGTATGAAGAAGAATATGGGGAAAAACAGATTCATGTATTTAATTCACGCTCCGCTTCAGTAGGAGAGACTTTGATCGCATTGAAGGTTCAGCAGTGTGAAAAGGCCGGGATGACGTTCGAAGAAGTTGTGGAAAGTGTAGAGTGTTATATTGAGGAGCAGCACACTTATTTTGTACTGGAGAATCTGGATACTTTAAGAAAGAACGGAAGACTTACGGGAATCAAATCACTGGTAGCGGGAGCCTTGAATATCAAACCGATCATGGGATCTACTCCGCAGGGAACGATCTGTCAGAAGGAAAAAGCGAGAGGCATGAAAAAAGCACTTGTGAAGATGGCGGACTGCGTGGCAGCAGATGTGGTTAATGCAGGAGATAAGATTCTGGCTATTGCACACTGTAACTGTGAGGAGAGAGCAAAAGAAGTGCAGCGCCTTTTAAAAGAACGGTTTGCAGTGAAGTCCAGTTTTATCGTAGATACATCCGGGATCAGTACGGTTTATGCCAATGACGGAGGAATTATTGTTGTAGTTTAGAGTCGGATGTGGTACACTATGTAGAAAGAGTGCAGGACAGAAGCTGTCAAATACATAGGGGACAAAGGAGCTTTTAGATATGAGTCAGGAAAAAGTAGACCGCTATAAACAGGAAAAGGCGAATCGGAAGAAGAACATGAAAAAGCAGCGCATTATGAACATTGTCAGAAAGTGTGTACTGTCACTGGCTGCATTGGCATTGGTGGGATGGCTCGGATATTCCGCATATGTGTCTCATGAGTCAAAGCAGGAACGGGAAGTGGCAGAAGTGAATTATGATGCGGTGAATAATTATCTGAGCGGACTTGGCGAATAAAAGAATAAAGAATGATATGAGAACAGGTTTTGGAAGCCTGTTCTTTTTTTAACCAAATTTTTACAGAATTGTGACATAGATGTGAAAAATGTGAAAAAAGGGTTGAAAAAGGGAGCGTGGTGGTTTACAATGGTTTCAAGTGGTAGGAAGTGGTGAATAGTGGCATAAAGTGGGGCGAAAGTGGAGTCCTGCTTTTAGAAGGGATTCCAGATGTTATTAGGAGAGTTTAATCATAGTATTGATGAAAAAGGCCGACTCATCATTCCAGCCAAATTACGAGATGACTTGGGAGAAAGCTTTGTGATCTGTAATGGCTTGGAAGGGTGTCTTTTTGTGTATTCTCAAGACGAATGGAATCAGTTTGTTGCTGAATTAAATACCTTACCACGGATGAACAAGGATGCCAGAATTTTCAAGCGTTATTTTTTTGGAAGTGCTTCTGAAGGCAGCTTTGACAAGCAGGGGAGAGTTTCTGTACCTGCATCACTTCGAAAAGCTGCACATCTGGAGAAGGACGTTGTCCTGGTGGGAGTTCAGGACCGCGTGGAGATCTGGGATAAAGCACTTTGGGAAGAGCGCAGTATGGTCAGTGAAGAAGATCTGGATGCGATTGCAGAACGTATGGAGGCGATCGGTATCCGAATTTGATTCTGGACAGAGAGTGAATGGAGGATTCTATGGCATTTAAACACACATCAGTTTTACTTGAAGAGACAGTAGATGGTCTGAAGGTGAAGCCGGATGGCATCTATGTAGACGCGACACTTGGCGGGGGAGGACATGCATATGAAGTCGCAAGCCGCTTAAGTGACAAGGGGAGATTTATAGGAATAGACCAGGACGCCGACGCGATTGAAGCGGCGGGCGCCAGATTATCCGGTTTCGGGGAGAAAGTAACAATAATCCGGAGCAATTATTGTGATATGAAACCGAGGCTCCATGAAATAGGAATTGACAAGGTAGACGGGATTGTAATCGATCTGGGAGTGTCTTCATATCAGTTAGATACGGCGGAGCGCGGTTTCTCTTACCGCACAGATGCGCCGCTTGACATGAGGATGGATCAGAGACAGACTACGACAGCAAAAGACATTGTCAATGACTATAGCGAAGCGGAACTTTACCGTGTCATCCGTGATTATGGAGAAGATAAATTTGCAAAGAATATTGCAAAACACATTGTGATGGAGCGCGGAAAGCATCCAATTGAGACAACAGGACAGTTAAATGAAGTTATCAGAAGAGCCATTCCGATGAAGTTTCAGAAAACATCCGGACATCCGTCCAAAAGGACATTTCAGGCAATCCGGATCGAGCTGAACAGAGAGTTGGATGTACTTCGGGAGACTCTGGATGATATGATCGATATGCTGAATCCGGGAGGTCGGATCTGTATTATCACGTTTCATTCTCTGGAAGATCGGATTGTAAAGAGTGCATTCCGAAAGAATGAAAATCCGTGTACCTGTCCAAGTCACTTTCCGGTTTGTGTATGTGGAAACATATCGAAAGGAAAAGTGATCACAAGGAAACCAATTCTTCCTTCTGAGGAAGAGTTGATGTATAACAGCCGTTCAAAAAGTGCCAAACTTCGCATTTTCGAACGAAGCTGAAAAAAATGAGGGTGAGTATCTGAAAAAATAAAATCTGCCGGGAAGGGGAGAGCCCGGCAGATTGTACGTGGAAAGGGGCAGACCAAATGGCTGCAGGAAAGAGAACTACATACAGAAGACAATCTAATACAGGAAACAGATCTGGACAGTTCTACGTCTATGGAAATGTAGCGCATCAGCCGAAGGTATTGCCAAATCAGGAGAAACAAGCAGTGGAAGTACGTCCTAAAAAACGGACAAGCAGTCAGGTGAAAAAGAACCGCAGGCGTGCATTGGATATGAGCCCGATCTATACAGGGTTTTTGACAGTGGCGGCTGTTTGTGCGGTTTTCATCTGTGTCGTATATCTGCAGCTCCAGTCAGAACTCGTGCAGAGGTCAGAAAATATCACGGCTCTTCAGGAAGAGCTGTCAGATCTGACAGAGGCGAATGATACGGCATACAATGCGGCAGCAGATTCTGTGAATCTGCAGGAAATCCGGGACAAAGCAATGAATGAACTTGGCATGGTATATGCGGCGAATGGTAATGTGGTGGAGTATGACAGCCCGACCAGTGATTACGTGAAGCAGTATAATGAGATACCATCTGACGGGATTCTTGCAAAGTCAAAGGACGTGTCAAAATAGGAAGATGTAATGACAAGAAGACGAAGAAAAAATCCATTTCAATTTTTAACAAAAAAATTTCCGAAAAGGATGCAAAAGAAGCTGGTAATGCTGTTTGTGGCAATTATACTGGCTTTTGTTGTTCTTATCGGAAGAATTACGTATATCAATGTATTCAAAGGTGGAAAGTATACCAGGATCGTTCTGAACCAACAGCAGTATGGAAGCAGGACCATTCCGTATAAACGAGGAGATATCGTAGACCGGAACGGAACAAAAGTAGCGACCAGTGAGCGTGTGTATAATGTGATCCTGGATGTGGTGGTTGTGACAGACGAGGGAGAGAGCGATAAGTATATCGATTCCACACTGGACGTTTTAGAAGAATGCTTTGGTATTGACAGTGAAGAAGTAAGGGATACGATCAAGGCAAATCCGGACAGCCGTTACGAGGTTTTAAAAAAAGGCGTTTCTTATGAAGATGCCAAGAAATTCCAGGAAATTGACGAGGATGATAAAAAATATCCGAATGTTCAGGGGGTCTGGCTGGAGGATGATTACCAGCGTACATACCCTTACAACAGTCTTGCAAGTGATGTGATCGGATTTTCCGTATCCGGAAATCAGGGAGCAATCGGCATTGAAAGTGCATACAATGATATTCTTAACGGTACAGACGGAAGAGAATATGGATATTTTGACAGTGCTTCTTCAGTAGAACGTACTGTGAAAGCGGCAAAGAATGGAAATACGGTAGTGTCCACGATCGACGTTACACTGCAGAGCATTGTAGAAAAATATATTCTGGAATTTAATGAGGCACACAAAGGAGAAGAACGGGAGGATGAGCTGGGAAGTAAGAATACGGCTGTGATCATAATGGATCCGAACAGCGGAGAGATTCTTGCAGAGGCTTCGTACCCGAACTTTGATCTGAATAATCCAAGAGATCTGACGCCGTGGTATACGACGGAAGCGTTGGAAAAAATGTCAGATGATGATAAGCTGAATGCAATGAACAATCTCTGGAGAAATTTCTGCGTCAGTGATGCCTTTGAACCGGGATCGACAGCCAAGCCGTTTACTCTGGCCACAGGTCTGGAGACCGGAGCTTTGACCGGTCAGGAAACCTATGTATGCCAGGGTGGTACATGGAAAGGTGACTGGTATATTCAATGTCACAATACGTCAGGGCATGGGACAGAGAATGTAGATCAGGCAATCGCCAATTCCTGCAATGTGGCTCTGATGGCTATGGCCGATAAGATCGGAGTGGAAGATTTTATCCGGTATCAGCATATCTTTGGATTTGGAGAGTACACAGGAATTGACCTGCCGGGAGAGGCGTCCACAGAAAATCTGATCTTTACTGCAGAGAATATGGGGGAGACAGATCTTGCAACGTCTTCCTTTGGGCAGAGTTTCAATGTAACGATGACACAGATGGTGTCGGCATTTTCTTCTCTGATCAATGGCGGGTATTATTATCAGCCTCATGTGGTGAAGCAGATTCAGGATGAAAACGGAAACGTGATTGAAACAAACGATCCGACTTTGCTTCGAAAAACGGTATCAAAACAGACTTCTGACCGTGTCAAAGAAGCGCTTCGCGCGGTAATGACAGACGGAACCGGAGTTCCGGCAAATGTAGAGGGATACGACATTGGCGGAAAAACCGGAACAGCGGAGAAGCTTCCGCGAGGGAATGGAGACTATCTGCTTTCTTTTATTGGATATGCACCACAGGAAAATCCGGAAGTTGTGATCTATGTGGTCATCGATGAGCCAAATGTGGAAAATCAGGAATTAAGTTCGTATGTTCTGGAGCTGTCACAGAAGATCATGGCGGAAGCATTTCCATATCTGAACATTACAAGAAACGGGGATGCACTGCCAGAGGACAGCGGTGTAAGAGAAGACGTACAGCAGGATTTCGATGAGAACTTCGAAGATACCTACAGTAATCAGGATGGCGCCTATATCGATCCGAACTACCAGCCGGATTATGATAGCTGGGCAACCTCTCCGGAATCATCGGAAATAACAGAATAAAACAGGAATAACCTTACAGAAGAGAAAATATGTTGTATAAAGTCTTCTGTAAGGTTTTTTTATGAAAAATAAAACGTATCATAAAAAGAAAATTCTGGTAGTGTTTACCTGCGCGTTTCTGATTTTGACAGGTTTGATCGGGCGACTGGTCTATCTGATGGTGTTTGATGCCGAGTATTATCAGAAACGAGCCGAGGATCTGCATAAACGGGAACGTAAGATCAAGGCAGCCAGAGGAGAAATCGTGGATCGAAATGGCGTTGTGCTTGCTACAAACAAAACAGTGTGTACGATTTCTGTGATCCACAGTCAGATCAAGGAACCGGAACGGGTGACGGAAATTCTCGCAAAAGAGCTTGAAATGGATCAGGCAGAGGTGAGAAAGCGAGTGGAGAAGGTCTCTTCCATGGAAAAAGTAAAAACCAACGTGGAAAAAGAAGTGGGAGATAAGATCCGGGAGTATAATCTGGATGGAGTCAAGGTGGATGAAGACTATAAGCGATATTATCCGTATGACAGCCTGGCATCCAAGGTGCTTGGATTCACAGGAGGAGACAATCAGGGGATCATTGGTCTGGAAGTGAAATATGAAGAGACATTAAAAGGCAGCAACGGAACCATTCTCACGACAACGGATGCAAGAGGAATCGAACTGGATGCGGTCGCGGAAGGCCGGATCGAGCCTGTGGCCGGCAAAACGCTGGAGATCAGTATGGATTATAATATTCAAAAATATTGTGAGCAGGCGGCTGAAAAAGTCATGCGGGAAAAACAGGCGGACGGAGTGTCGATTTTACTGATGAATCCGCAAAACGGAGAAATTCTGTCTATGGTCAATGTGCCGGAATTTAATCTCAATGATCCGTTTGAATTGAATACAGGAGAAGAACTGGAAGGAGAAAAATTGCAGGATGCGTTAAATGCAATGTGGAGAAATCGATGTATCAATGATACGTATGAGCCGGGATCCACATTTAAGATCATTACGTCTGCAGCCTGCCTGGAAGAGGGAGTCGTGACACCTGAGGATACCTTTTCCTGTCCGGGATACCGCATGGTAGAAGACAGAAGAATCCGGTGTCACAAAGTGGGCGGACATGGCAGTGAAACCTTTGTTCAGGGAATTCAGAATTCCTGCAACCCGGTGTTTATCGATATTGGTCTGCGTCTCGGAGCAGAGCGGTTTTATGACTATTTTCAGCAATTCGGACTTCTGGATCTGACGGGAATCGATCTGCCGGGAGAGGCGGGAACCATTATGCATCAGGTGGAAAATATCGGTCTGGTGGAGCTTGCCACCATCAGTTTTGGACAGTCATTTCAAGTTACGCCGGTTCAGATGGCAGTGACAGTCAGTTCCATTATCAATGGAGGGCGAAGAGTTACCCCGCATTTCGGAAAAGCCGTTCTTGACAGGGAAGGAAATGTGCTGGAAACATTGTCCTATGAAGAAAGATCAGGTGTGGTATCAGAGAAAACATCGAAAACGATGCAGACACTTTTGGAGGGAGTTGTTGCCAATGGGTCCGGGAAAAATGCATATATCGAAGGATATTCCATCGGCGGAAAGACAGCCACCTCTCAGACACTGCCGCGAAGTGCGAATAAGTACATTTCTTCCTTTATCGGATTTGCACCGGCAGAGGATCCGCAGGTACTGGGAATGGTGGTGATCCATAATCCGCAGGGGATTTATTATGGAGGAACGATCGCCGCACCGGTCCTTCGCAGTATTTTTGACAATGTCCTTCCATATCTCGGGATTGAAAAACAGTAGGTAATGCGGTATACTAATTGAGATATTGAAACAAAAGAGATGAAGAGGTGGAAGTATGAGTTATCATGTAGTAATACCGGTATTGGTATCGTTTGCTTTGAGCCTGGTGCTCGGACCGATCGTAATACCATTCCTTAGAAAACTGAAAATGGGACAGACAGAACGGGAAGAGGGAGTACAGTCTCATTTGAAGAAGGCAGGAACGCCGACCATGGGAGGAATTATCATTCTGGCCAGTGTCGTTATCACGTCCCTGTTTTATGTAAAAGATTATCCGAAAGTGATTCCGATCCTGTTTCTGACGCTTGGTTTTGGTCTGATTGGATTTCTGGATGATTATCTGAAGGTTGTGATGAAACGTTCAGACGGTCTGTATCCGAAACAGAAGATGGCACTCCAGCTGGTGGTGACAGCAATTTTTGCATATTACGTGTTTAAAGTGGCAGACATTCCGATGTCTATGCTGATTCCGTTTTCCGGTGGAAAATACTGGGATATCGGCTGGCTGGCAGTTCCGCTTTTATTTATTGCAGTGATCGGTACTGTAAACGGAACGAATTTTACAGACGGACTGGACGGACTGGCATCCAGCGTGACGGTTCTGGTAGCTACGTTCTTTACGGTGGTTGCTATTGGAACAAAGAGCGGAGTAGAGCCGATCACCTGTGCGGTTGTAGGTGCGCTCCTTGGATTTTTATTGTTTAATGTATATCCTGCGAGTGTGTTTATGGGAGACACCGGTTCTCTTGCACTGGGCGGTTTCGTGGCAGGAACGGCGTATATGATGCAGATGCCGTTGTTTATCATTATTGTAGGGCTGATCTATCTGGTGGAAGTGGCATCGGTGATGATCCAGGTTACATATTTTAAGAAGACCGGTGGAAAGCGTTTCTTTAAAATGGCACCGATCCATCATCATTTTGAATTGTGCGGCTGGTCAGAGACAAGAGTTGTGGCAGTATTTTCAATTGTGACTGCACTGCTCTGTCTGATCGCATTAATGGGGGTATAGACATGAAGTTTAAAGACAAAAAAGTACTGGTGTTTGGTTCCGGTATCAGTGGTGTTTCTGCTGCGGCTCTGCTGCTGCAGGAAGGTGCAGAAGTCGTATTGTATGATGGGAATGACAGGTTGGATGCGGCAGGAATCAAAGAACAGATCGAAGGACAGGCAAAGGGGAGCGTAAGCGTTGTTCTCGGAGCATTTCCCGAGGCGCTTCTTTCAGAGCTTTCTCTGGTTGTGATGAGTCCGGGTGTTCCGACAGATTTACCATCGGTGAATCAGATGCGGGATGCAGGGATTCCGATCTGGGGTGAAATTGAACTGGCATATGTCCTTGGTAAAGGGGATGTGCTGGCGATCACCGGAACAAATGGAAAGACGACCACGACAGCACTGCTTGGTGCAATCATGAAAAATTTCCGGGAAAGCACATTTGTTGTAGGCAATATCGGCAATCCTTACACGAGCGTTGTGCGGGAGACAAAGGATGATTCTGTTATTGTGGCAGAGATGAGCAGTTTTCAGCTTGAGACGATTCACACATTCTGTCCCAAAGTCAGTGCGATCTTGAATATCACGCCGGATCATCTGAACCGCCATCACACGATGGAAGCTTATATCGAAGCCAAAGAGCAGATTGCAAAAAACCAGACAGAAGAAGATGTCTGTGTTTTGAATTATGAGGATGATGTGACCAGAAAATTCGGAGAAAGAGTCAAAGCGCAGGTGATTTATTTTTCCAGCCGCCGCAGACTGGAAAAAGGAATTTATCTGGAAGATGGCAATATCATCTATTGCAGAGAAAATCCGGAGAAAGTCTGTCATGTGGATGAATTAAAACTGCTTGGAATGCATAATTATGAAAATGTAATGGCAGCTGTGGCTATGGCGGCAGCGTATCACGTTCCGATGGAGATCATCCGTAAGACCATTCGGGAATTTACGGCAGTGGAACATCGGATCGAGTTTGTGGCAGAAAAGAACGGGGTTGCATATTACAACGACTCCAAAGGCACAAATCCGGATGCCGCGATCAAAGGAATCCAGGCAATGAACCGTCCGACGATCCTGATCGGTGGTGGTTACGACAAAGGTTCCAGTTATGATGAGTGGCTGAATTCTTTTGACGGGAAGGTAAGATATCTGGTGCTGATCGGCCAGACGCGTGACAAGATCAAAGAGGCGGCAGAACGTCTTGGTGTCTGCCCATGCATTCTCTGTGAAAATCTTGAGGAGGCAGTAAAGATATGTGCCGAAAAAGCCAATCCTGGTGATGCGGTACTTCTTTCACCGGCATGTGCAAGCTGGGGACAGTTTGATAATTATGAACAGCGTGGAGACATGTTCAAAGAATATGTAAGAGCATTGTAATATAAGACCAGACTTCTGTGACGGAAGTCTGGTCTTTGCATATATTAACTGTAAGAGACTCTGTGGGAGTGGATCATTTGGATGAAATTCACGTGATTGGGGGAAACTGTCTTAAGGGCAGCATAACTGTGCAGGGATCAAAAAATACAGTACTTCCGATCATGGCTGCATCACTGCTTCAGAGGGAAATCTGTGTTCTGAGAGGCTGTCCGCGTATTCTTGATGTCTGTTATATGGAAGAAATCCTTCACATTCTGGGAGTCGTTACCTGGTGGAAGGGCCATGATCTGTATCTTGACTGCAGCAAAGTCTGTGGAAGGGAAATTGCCTCGGAATATACAGGAAGAATGCGTTGTTCTGTGATTCTGCTGGGAGCACTTCTCGGCAGAAACCAAAGAGGTGTGATCGGTTATCCGGGCGGCTGCGTGATCGGAAAACGTCCGATAGATCTTCATCTGTATGCGCTGAAAAGTCTGGGTGCGATAATTTCAGAAAAAAACGGAAAAATTCAGGCAGATTGCAAAAAACTGAAAGGGCAGGAGATAAATTTTCCTGACAGAAGTGTAGGGGCCACGGAACAGGCACTGCTTGCAGCTGTTCTGGCTGAAGGAGAGACCGTACTCAGAAATTGTGCAAGAGAACCTGAGATTACATGGCTTTGCAGATTTCTGCAAAAGATGGGAGCACGGATCTTTCATGAGAAAGAAGGGTGCATCCGGGTTCAGGGAGTGACCTCTCTTTACGGGACAGAGATGCTGATACCGGCAGACCGGATCGTTACGGGAACATATCTTTGCGCGGCTGCAGCTTCGCGTGGATCAGTGACTGTGGAGAATGCACCTGAGGGAGAAATGGAGGCGTTCCTTGAAGTATATCGGAAAATGGGTGGACAATATGAATGGAAGAGTGGTAAACTAATAGCGAATGGAGCCGGAATACAATTTTCGGTTCCGTTTCTGGAAACAGAAGCTTATCCGGGATTCCCGACAGATATGCAGCCGCAGATCGCAGTAACTCTGGCACTTGCAGAAGGAACCAGTATTGTTACGGAGAGTATTTTTGAAAACCGTTTCAAATATGCGGACGAGCTTTCCAGAATGGGAGCATGCATTAAAGTCGAAGGTAATTCAGCAATCATCGACGGTGTCAAGAAACTGACAGGCGCAAGAGTAAGTGCACCGGATCTCCGTGCAGGAGCAGCACTTGTCATTGCAGGTCTGGCAGCAGACGGAATCACTGTTGTTGATGATATCGTTTATATCCAGCGTGGATATGAGAATTTCGAAGAGAAACTGAGAAGTCTCGGTGCTGAGATTGAGAAAGTTTCCAGTGAGAAAGAAATCCAGAAATTCCGTCTTCGCGTAGGATGATAAAAATTGTCACTTCTTATACTTGACAATTATATAAAATGAGTATATTGTATGTACTGCAATATCAACTAAGAATAACTAAATAAAACGGCCTTTTATTCAGAGTGGTGGAGATACAAAGGATCTGAGAAGCCACGGCAACCCCTTTATGTATGAGGAAGGTGCCAACCTGAGCGAGACATCGAACAATAAGAGGATTGAAATAAATTTCAAGACAGTCCTGTTGTTGGGGCTGTCTTATTTTGTTATTGAAGGATTGTGGGATTTACAAAGTAACGGAACAATCCGTAGAACATTTAACTGATTATTTACAGAAAGAGGTTAACAATGGAGAAAGAAAAAATTTTATTTACTTCTGAATCTGTAACTGAAGGCCATCCGGATAAAATGTGTGATGCTATTTCCGATGCTATTCTTGACGCTCTTATGGAAAAAGATCCTATGAGTCGTGTTGCATGTGAAACTGCTACAACTACAGGTCTTGTACTTGTTATGGGTGAGATTACAACAAATGCATATGTTGATATTCAGAAAATCGTAAGAGATACTATCCGTGAAATCGGATATACACGTGGAAAATATGGATTTGATGCGGATACCTGCGGTGTGATTACTGCTATTGATGAACAGTCTGTAGACATTGCATTAGGAGTAGATGAAGCATTGGAAATGAAGCAATCAAAAAAGACAGACAAATTATCTGTTATTGGAGCAGGAGATCAGGGAATGATGTTTGGTTA
>OHBY01000834.1_pt1 | contig 12246 bp, 10 predicted proteins | sample 1577531 | NCBI WGS metagenome assembly OHBY01 (sample SAMEA3879564, study PRJEB24766) | human gut metagenome | biome: human-associated habitat; feature: feces | place: USA | collected 1985/1987 | reverse complement strand
AAACGAGACGACCGAAGTCGTCTCGTAAAAGTCTAACTTTGAGGGGTCACCTCACATTTTTTATGCAAAAGTACTAATTTTTATTTTCTAATTTTTATTTTAAAGATAGAATTTTAATCGTTCTGTACAATACACTTGTTTTGATACAAACAATGGTTTCCCTTTTTCATCTTGATGTTTATCTGTAAAAAGCAACAATGCTTCTCCTTTTTTTATATTCAACAAACTTGCTTCCTGAGCATTTGCATATACAACTTCTAATGTACGGATGCTTCTCCCCAGTGTGATTTTATGTTTTTGTAAAATATCATACAACGACTGATTTAAATCTTCTCCTTCCAAAAACGAGAATCCTTTTCCATAATGGTTGGTTTCAATCATTGTAGGAACATCATCTACAAAGCGTAAACGCTTTGTGCATAAAATCGTTGTATCTTCTTCTATATCTAGATATTGTGTGTCTGACATCGTCGGATATATCCATGACACATCTACCACTTTTGTAGTAGCCTGTTTTCCCTCCTGCTGACATGAATGTGTAAATCCAACCGTATCATCTGCCGAATACATAGCTTTCTTAGATGCAATAAATGTCCCTTTTCCTCGAGATCTGATTACGAGGCCATCTTCTTCTAACTCGCTGATTGCTGAACGAATGGTTATTCTACTTACAGAATATGCCTCCATTAGTTCAGCCTCTGATGGAAGTTTATCTCCGGGTTTTAATTCACCTTTTTCAATTTTTTCATTTAATAGATTCACTATTTGCTTATACATCGGAATCATACTGTCTGGATTTATGTTGCTATTTTTTTCCATATTACTTCTCCCTCGTCATAATGCATTATGTTACATGATAATACATTATATAACATTTATTATTCAATGTCTATAGTGTCTTCTAAAAATCCATACAATATACTCTTCTCTCCGAAATTATTATAGATAACTACAGTTACATTTTTTTCCAATTCATCGATAACTGATTTACTTTATTTGACATGAAAAATTTAAAATAATCCCCCAAAAGTACCTGTTTTGTAATATGTAGCGGATTTCCCGTATTCAAATAAACCGTTTCTGTTAATACAAATACCGCATCTGGTTCTGAAAGTCCCATTAAAACAATCTCTTCTTCTGTTGTTATATTGGTTTCAAGCATAATTGAAGTATAACAATTGTCTTCTATCTGTAATCCTGTTTTCTCTGTTATTTTCTCATAAAGAGAACAATTTTCCATATCTATTTTGGAAAGAAATCCATATTTCGAATATGGCAAATATACATGTTCTATCATAACAGGTCTATCATTTACGTGTCGTAGACGTTTCAAATATACAAGCTTTTCCCCATCTTTTAGTTCTAATTTTTTTGTCATCACTGCATTAGCTGAAACCACTTTATTTTCAAGAATCTTTGTATAAGTTTTTAAATGATTTTCTTGGCAAAAATATGTAAAGCCTTTGAATGTTGTCAAACTCGAGGAAATTTTAGGTGTACGCACAAACACGCCCTTACCTTGATATTTCACTAAAATTTCTTGTTCAACCAGTTCTGCAATTGCATTTCTAATTGTAATTCTACTAACTTCATATTGTTCGCACAATTTTGCTTCACTTGGAATAGATTGTCCTGAACAAAACTCACCTTGTTCTATTCTATTTTTCAAATCTTCTGCCACTTGTTGATACAGTGGTATCGCACTATTTAATTTTATCATTTACGATAGTCCTCTCTTTTTTTATTGACGAGATTCTAAGTATGTCATATGATGTATCTATACAATATATTATATCAGATATTTTTCAAAAGCACGATAATTATTTTAATTCTAAAAAAGAATAAAAAAGAAACCTGTAAAGTCATACAATTTCTACAGGTTTCTTTTCTTCACTCTGACTTATTCAATTTCCTCGGGCTCCATGCTTAACACGTGACCTTCGTTTTTCATATCATATTTTTTGCAATACTCTTTCCTACACCAATTCCTGTTCCGGATGCGTGACCGCTAATGCTTTTTCCAGATCTTTCTGATTGATTTCTTCAACTCCCATTGACTCTAAACGACTTATTTCACCCAATACTCTCAACTGTATCGCCGTTAGTCTCATCCGAATTGTTTTTTATCTTTTGTCAATACATATTATTTTTTTCTTGCATTTCCTCTTCTCTTTCGTTTATAATAAGTCCGAAGAAAAATAATTGTAACAAAAGCCGGCTTGTAAAAGCGTGAAATCATGAGGATTTGCTTGTCCTTACAGATTTCACGCTTATTTTTTTGCAATGCCATAAGGAGGTTTTATGAATTCCAGAAACAAACTGGCAGAAATGCCAATCCGTCCTTTACTGTACACGATGGCGGTTCCCTTAATGCTGTCTTTACTCGTACAGTCACTCTATAACATTGTTGACAGTATCTTTGTCGCCAGACTGTCTGAAACGGCGCTGACCGCTGCATCTTTGGTTTATTCCATTCAGTTCTTAATGATTGCCGTAGGTGTCGGAACTGCAGTAGGTCTGAATGCTCTGCTTTCCAGAAAAATTGGGGAACATAAGCCGGAGGAAGCATGTCGTGCTGCCACAACCGGACTTTTCCTGATGATTTTTACGTCTCTTATCTTTTCAATGATCGGGATTTTTCTGTCCGATACGATTGCCACTAAACTGGCTGCTAATTCAGAACTTCAGGAACTCTGCAAACAATATCTTTCCATCAATCTTGTATATTGCTGGGGAATCTTTCTGCAAACTTATGCTCAGCGACTGTTACAGGCGGTTGGAGATACTGTATTATCTATGCTGTCTCTGATCATTGGTGCTGTTTTGAATATTATTCTTGATCCTATTATGATTTTCGGTCTGCTTGGCTGTCCTGCAATGGGAGTCCGTGGTGCAGCGATCGCAACTGTCATTGGCCAAATAGCTGGTGCTATCGCTGCCTTACTGTTTAATCGTTTCCGAAATCCAATCATCCACGTCCGTCTGAAAAACTATCATTTCATGTGGCAGGATGTTGCTGATATCTACCGGGTGGGGCTTCCAACAATCATTATGCAGGCAATCGGAAGTATTATGACATTTGTAGTAAACCGTATTCTTCTTGATGTTTCCGCAACAGCAGTTGCCTTTTTTGGTATCTACTACAAACTGCAAAATTTCCTGATGATGCCGATCAATGGACTGGGACAGGCTGCCATACCTATCGTAGGATATAATTACGGCGATAAAAACTACCAACGTGCACAACAGACATGGAAGATTTTACTTCCTACCGGAGCAATCATTGCCTTGTGCGGAACTGTTATATTCTGGTGTTTTCCCGGACAGTTGCTGCAATTATTTTCTGCAAGTTCAGAAATGCTGCTGCTCGGCATTCCGGCACTGAGGATTATTTCCATTTCCTTTGTGATGTCTGCAATTACGATTCTTTGCGGATACTTTTCCTCCGGGCTTGGAAATGGCATTATTAACATGGTTGGTGCTGCCATCCGTCAACTTATTTTACTGGTTCCATGCCTTTGGATTTTTATAAAAATCTCTGGCATTTCACATGGCTGGTATGCCTTCTGGATTGCAGAAATCATTGCATGTATTTACAGTTATTATATGTCACATAAATTGCTAAAAACAATTTTTAAATAAATAAAAGGGCATGAATCCGGATGTTTTTCTATCCACTTCTTCATGCCATTTCTCCTTCTTCCAGTTTTAATCTTTCATCAGTTCAAAAGAATGAAAGTCTACTGTCCCTTCTCCCTGAAATCTGAAGAATAATGCTCTTTTTCCTCTTGGGATGTTTAAGGCACCTTTATAAGTATGCATTTCTTTCACTCTGTTACTCACTTCAATCTCTGCACAAATATTTTCAAAATCAGATTTGTCAGAAACCTGCATTGTTCCCTTTGCATTCCCCTGTATAGTAATTCCGATCTGATTTGCCTCTCCCATTTCGAAATATTTAAAACCAGCGACCGACCCATTCTTCATATTTGCAATGTACTGATCTCCATTATTTTCTCGATCTTTTCCACTCTGCGTGAAATAAGGATGATCTTTCAATTTTTGTTTCGGTGACTTTCCATCATATCGTCCTGTTCCATTTATCGACCACAAATTGCAAGCTATTCTTGCTTCATAAGCTCCTATCCCTTTCAACGCTCCTTGATTTAAGCCACAGCTTGTAATTTCTGCCTGCTGAAAGCCTCCGTCATTTCTACGTTCCAGTTTTTCTGCACATGCCTGTCTTGCATAAGAACTACGATTTGTCTGTCGATGATAAAAGATATACCATTGATCTTCTATCTGAAGCATTTCTCCATGTGTATTTCCTAAATAATTAGAGGCATGTGTCTCATCTTCATTTCCATTCAAATAAAGATCACCAATATCTACCAGAACGCCTCCATAAGTAAATGGACCTTTAGGTGAATCTGCCATTGCGTAGCAAAGATCATGATTGTGTTCTGATGAATATACAAAACAATATTTTCCATCCACTTTTCGTATAGAACTTGCTTCAAAAAAAGCATGATCATGATAAGCACCATTTTTCCCTTTTGTAGGAAATAGAAGTTCTGGTCCGGATTTGATTGTAATCATATCCTGTTCCAGTTCCAGAACAACTCCGCCTTCATTGGTCAGATTACGTCCTCTGGAAGCAACAGCCGGAACCTTAGTAGCAAATCCGGAATAAAGATATACTCGCTTATCATCGTCTACCAATATCCCCGGATCAAACGGAAATGGTTCCCCACTCTTTTTTCCCCATACATGTCCATCTTTAAAATGAACATGTCCGTAAAATTCGTACTTGCCTGCCGGAGTATCACAGACAGCAACTCCCATCTCGCCCATGAAGTCAAAGGCATAATAGAGATAGTATCTTCCATCTGGTCCCTGTGTAACATCTGGTGCATACAAACAGCGAATTCCTAATTTATTAGAAGGATCCTGATTTTTTCTGTATATAACACCTTCATATCTCCAATCAGAAAGATCTGTCACAGGTGCAGACCAACAAACATAATCCTTCACACAGAAAATCGGTGCTCCAAAGGAATCATGAGAGCCATAGACATATACTCGATCTCCAAACACATAGGGTTCTCCATCCGGGATATATTCCCAGCTTGGCAGATATGGATTAAATACCTGCTGTTTCATTCCTATCATCTCCTTGTATCATTATGTTATAGTTTCTTTACCGAACACATCTTACCACAAAATATATAACGTCATTTTCGTATTTCATAAAATATATTTTCACAGTCATATACATTCCATAATTATCTTCTCGCATCTGTCATACCCAAGCTTGGAACTATTCAGACACAACGTATAATTGCTGGCTTTTCCCCACTTCTGGTTTGTATAAAAATTATAATTTGCCATACGTCTTTTATCTATATCTACCATCATTTTGACAACTTTCTGTTCTTCTACATTGTATAAGCGAGTGATACGCTGTATTTTTTCCGGTGTGTCTCCATGAATAAACACATTCAGCACATCATCCCGGTCTTTCAGAATATAATCTGCATTTCTTCCGATAATTACACAAGATTCCTTATCAGCCAGTTTTAAAATAACCTTTCTCTGTGCCTCATACACCATGTCTTCTACTGATTTTCCTGTGATATCACGTCCGGCAAATGCATATGCAAACAAGCCTCTCTTCGGAGATAGCTCTGCATTTTCTTGAATATATTCTGGAGATAAACCAGACTTTTCTGCAATCTCATTGATAATATTTTTGTCATAATAAGCAATTCCAAGTTTTTTTGCAACTTCTTCTCCGATAAAGCGTCCACCACTTCCGAATTCTCTGCTGATCGTAATGATTCTTTTTACCATCTCTGAGTCCTCCTTAACGCAAAGCATTAACCTTATTTTTTCTGATTTTCTTTAAGAACACATATCCTACAAAGCATGAAATTATTTCAGTAATCGGAAATGCCCACCAGATCAGTGAAACTCCCATCTGACCATTTCGAACAAATATAGAAAAAATTCCAGCCAGTGGCAAAATGATAATAAGCTGTCTCAAAAGTGAAATAACCAGTGATTCCATACCACCATCCAGTGCCTGATAAATGCCCTGATAAGCAACATTGATTCCGGCAAACAAAAAGCTTACTGAGATTACTCTCATCGCACTGATAAAATATTCTTTTGACTGTCCTTCATTTTGTTGCTTTCCGCCATTTTGTTTTACTCCTCTCTTTTTTGCACAAAAAAATATGCACCCTGTCATATAAGCTGGACTTACGCTGACTGGCTACACACTTTTTCATGACGAATATTATATTTTAAACTTACTGACCGTCCCTTTTATTCCGTAAAAGTATATCGTACAAAAGAGCCGTTATTATCTCCTGTTACGATTACAATGTCTCCACTCTCATTGCTTGTAGTTTCCAGGATCGGGAATCTTCCATTTTCTTTTACATAAGCTTCCGGGCTGGCTGCTTCTGCCTCTATCAATGTTTTTTTGCTGTATTGTTCTCCTCCACATGGATTTATATCCTCAATAAAAATTTCATACTCATGCATATGCGTTTCCTCCTGAAATTAATTTTATAAAGGCGAGTAACGTACATTCTGCTTTCCTGCATGATTACGCCACTCGCCACTATCTTTATTATAAAACTATTTTATTCTGGTTGCAAAAGCAGTTTTTACCAAAAAAGCACCTTCTGTTTTTAGTCATTATTACCACAGCAGAATGCGGTTCTAAATCCCTTAAATGCTTTTTTCATAAATTATCCAGAATGTATTCCATCTGCCTCTCTTTTGTTTTCATTCCCATTTTTTCATAGAATTTTTCTGCGGAAGTGTTTCCTGACCATACATTTAATGTTACTTCATAGCAGCCCATTTTCCTGGCTTCTTTTTTTACATATTCAAACAGGCTTTCACCGATATGCTGACCTCGTGCCTGCTGGTCAACGCATAGATCATCTATAAAAAGCGATTTAAACTGCACCATATTATTTGAGAAAGGCTGTTTCTGCAATTGACAAAAGGCATACCCTACACAAACATCAGACTCGTTCACTGCAACATATATCGGTTTTTCTTTATTTTTCAAAAGCTCTGTTAATTCTTCTACTGTATATTTTGTTGTACCAGGAATAAAAATATCTGGTCTTATATCTGCATGGATCTGCAGCACCTGCCCTAATAACTCTATAATTCTTGGAATATCTTTTTCTTTAGCTTTTCTGATAATCATGTTTCGCTCCTCCATTAAATCAATCAAAATCTCTGGTAATATTTGTGAGCCATTTGCCTCTGAAATAGTGAATAAATACCACAGGCATTTTTTCGAACTCATCCAGAGTCATTACAAAGTACACCCAGATTGGAGGCAATTTTAAAACATATGCGGCAAGGAAAGTAAGCGGCACTGCAACAAGCCACATAAATATGGAATCTACGATCATTCCAAATCTGGAATCACCGCCACCTCTGAAGCAGCCACAGATAAGGCAGGTATTGATACCTTCTCCCACAAGACGCCAGGTTGTCATAATTATAAAAATGCCAAGATAATAAATGGCCGTCTCTGTCAGTTTATCCCGATAGAAATCCAGTATCAAAGGACGAAGTGCCAGAATAATAACGCATCCGACCAGACTTACAACCATTGTTATCCTGAGCATGCGCTTTCCATATTCTCTTGCTGTATCAATGTTATCTTTACCCAGTTCCTGGCTGACAATGATGGTAGTCGCATTGGCAAAACCACGACAGGCGATCGCACCAATATTTACCACCATGACAGCAACTGCATTTGCGGCAACCATATCATCGCCAATATGGCCGAGTATTGCTGCGAATGCTGAGCTGGCAAAACTCCAGACAACATCATTTATTACAGCCGGGGTGGCAATTTTCATAAAGTCCTGGAACAGAATACCTGATTTCGTAAAGAAGTATTTGATCCGGAATCTGACATCGGAACTTCTTAATGAATAGATGAGGCAGATCAGTACTTCTGTGATTCTGGCAATGACAGTACCAAGAGCCACACCGGTAACGCCAAGCTTTGGAAGTCCAAACAGACCAAAGATAAAGGTCGCATTACAAATTACATTGACACAAAGCGAAACAATGTACGTGACAGATGGCAGCATTATTTTTCCGATACTTCGAAGGGCACTCATAAAAACCTGAGAAAATCCCATAAACATAAATGAAAATGAAATTACCCTTAAGTATTCACTGCCGGCAGCAATCGTATCCGGACTGCTTGTAAAGATCTTCATGATCGTAGTTGGCATAGAAAAGGAGATCATGAAAAACACGAGAGAAACGATCAGTGAGATTCGTTCCGCCAGGCCGAGAATTCTTTCTACAGTCTTTTTATCACCTTTTCCCCAGTACTGTGCACATAAAACTGAAGTACCCGTGGCCATGCCATAATATAAACAGAAAAGAATAAAAGTATACTGGTTCGCAAGGGATGAAGCCGCCATGGCAGTCTGGCTTACATATCCAAGCATTACCGTATCGGCAATGTTTACCAGAGTTCCGATCAGATTTTGGATCATGATCGGAAAAGCTAGTTTTGATGCATGTTTCAAGAAATCTTTTTTATTTAACATACATGGTTTTTCCTTAGTTCTTAGTATTCATAACCAATTGTATCATACTCCTTCAGAAAATACATTAATATGGTGGAAAAAATCAGCACTACCACTTTTCAGGAACCTATATACTCTCAAAATATCCAACAATTCCTATATAACCATCTTTCTTTAAAGGAGACCATAGGGTGTGCAGCTTCAGAGCACACATCTGCCTTTTGTTCCCTACTTTTGCCATTACGTGCAATGAAACCTCTTTATTCTGTATTGATGTCTGATCCAATAGATTACTGACTTGTCGTATATCTTCTCTGTTTACTTCAAACACATTAGATATATCGTACTTCGGATCATTTCTTTGACATATTATCTGCTGTTTTTCATTCATTACACTAAGCTGACCTGAAATGACATTGTATTCAATGGAGGTTTTTCCACTATTCGTTTTAAAAAACTCAATCTTTTCCTGCATAAGCTTAATGACACGCTGGGAATAATTTTTACGGGGTAAAGACTTTTCCCTAAGTATTTCATCAGAGAGTCTCTGCGCTTCATAATACTGTTTATTATCATCTGGTTTATTAGTAAACATTCTGGAAAATTGAAGGCTGAGTTCTTTCAGACATTTAAGAAGAACTGGATTAAACTGTCCACACTGCCCATCCAGGATCATTCGGATTGCTGTATCATGATCAAATGCTTTCTTATAACATCTTTCACTGGTAAGTGCATCATAAACATCGACTATCGATACAACCTGTGCAGAAATCGGTATTTCTTCACCCTTCAGTCCATCCGGATAACCTTTTCCATCCCATCTTTCATGATGCCATCTGCAGATTTCCCATGCAGCATGCACCAATGGTTTATCCTTTGGGAAGCGCATATCCCGGATCAGGGATGCGCCTATCTCACTGTGGGTTTTCATAATCTTAAACTCTTCATCCGTCAGCCTGCCCGGTTTATTCAGTATTTCTTCCGGAATACCCACTTTACCGATATCATGAAGGGAGGATGCAGTTGTGATCAAAGCAATATCTGCCTCCGTCAGAGGATAAGCATCTGTTACTTTTACCAATTTTCTTAACATCATTTCCGTTGCTGTTTTAATATGCAGAATGTGCTCACTGCTTTCGCTGTTGCGAAATCCCAGTACATTACTCAAAATTCCGATCATAATATTGTTGTTTTCTTCTTTTTCATAAACCTGGTCTACAACCACATTTACCAGACGCTTTTGGTTTGCATAAAGTGCCAGTGTATTCTGGACTCTTTTCTTTACGATAACAGAGTCAAAAGGCCGTGTAATATAATCGGTAATACCCATCTCATAGGCTTTACGCATAGTATCAACAGATTCTTCAGAGGAGATCATAATAACTGGAGTTTCATCGATCCATTGGAAACGGTTCATCCATTCCAGGACTCCAAAACCATTCATCTGTGGCATGTTGATATCCAACAACATCAGGTCAATCTCCGGATTTTCTTCCACTATCTGGATTGCCTGATTTCCATTTTCAGCTTCCAGATAATTATAAGTTTCTCCGAGAATCTCCTTCAATATAACCCTGTTAAATTCCGCATCATCCACAATAAGTATTTTTTGTCTTTTATCCATTATGATCCCTTCCTCTTATACCTTTATTAATATAGTTTAGTGAACATATCCTGAAATTGTTTTTATCACTTTCTCAGGCACAACCGGCTTTGACAGTTTCATGCTGCGAACTGTCCTCGGCTGTCAAAACGTACATCTGCTGCCTAACCCAGCAGATTGTCATGTAAGGTACTGATCAATTCTTCAATAACTATTGGCTTGGATAAGAATCCATCCATGCCACATTCCAGGGCTTTCTTTCTGTCCTCATCAAAGGCATTGGCAGTCATGGCAAGGATTGTAATCCCCGCCAGTGCCGGGTTATCCAGAGCACGGATTTCCTTAGTGGCTTCATATCCATTCATTACCGGCATCTGCACATCCATCAGCACCAGATCATAATTACCCGGAGTCGAATTCTTAACTTTCTCCACTGCCTCTGCTCCATTTTTTGCAGTATCAACCAGGAATCCATATTCATTAAGGATCTCCACCGCAATTTCGCTGTTCAGCTCATTATCTTCCACAAGCAATATACATCTGCCTCTGAAATCCGAACCTGCTTCCGGAAGAATTGAATCTTCTGCTCCAGCCTGACTCTGACCGATAGCTGTCATCAAGGTTTCTCGGATATCTGACATAAACAGAGGTTTCGCACAGAAAGCAGTCACCCCTGCTGCTTTGGCTTCTGCTTCGATATCTGACCAATCATAAGCAGTCAGGATAATAATCGGTGTATCGTCACCAAGGCTGCGGATCTGACGCGTAACTTCAATTCCATTCATATCCGGCAGACACCAGTCAATGATATACGCATGGAAGGCATCTCCCAGTTCCATAGACTGCCGTACACGGAGAACAGCTTCCCTGCCGGAAAGTGTCCATTCTGAGCGCATTCCAACCCTCACAAGCATTTTTGTCACGCTGTCACAGGTATCGAAGTCATCATCTACAACCAGTGCCTTAAGGCCTTCCAATTCTGCAATTTTCTCTATACGGTGCTGCTCAGGCTGAATCCGGAATGGCAGACGGACAATGAATTCAGTACCTTTGCCCTGTGCCGTCTGAACCTCAATGGTACCGCCCATCATATCCACAATATTCTTGGTGATTGCCATGCCAAGTCCTGTACCCTGAGTCCTGCTGACTGTGGAAGTACGCTCCCTCTCAAAAGGAGAAAAGATCTTCTTCACAAATTCCTGACTCATACCGATTCCATTATCCTTAACCCGGATTTCGTACAGCTCACTGCCTTTCTGTGTTCCATGACACTGTCTGATCCGAACAGAAACGGTTCCTCCTGCAGGTGTAAACTTAACTGCATTGGACAAAAGATTCAGCAGCACCTGGTTCAGCCGCGTCTTATCACAATAGACATCCTCATTTGTAACATCCATTGCATCCATATAAAGTTCCAGCTGCTTTGCATGGATCTGACCACTGATGATCGTCTTCAGGTCATGAAGCACCTCCGACAGACTGACCTCCGTTTCTTCCAGATGGATCTTTCCACTCTCAATCCGGCTCATATCCAGTATATCGTTGATCAGTGAGAGCAGATGGTTGCTGGATGAAAGTATCTTACCCAGATAATCCTGAACCCTTTTTTTATCATCAATATTGCTTACTGCCAGTGTGGTAAAACCGATGATCGCATTCATTGGTGTCCGGATATCGTGAGACATGTTGGAAAGGAAAGTACTCTTTGCCTGATTGGCATTCATCTTCGCTGTATTTTCGATGACCGATGCCTTTCTGAGTTCCTGACGGATATCATCTACCATATTGTAGCATCCCGCGCGTTCAGATTTAATCCTGCTTACATCTGCCTCGGCGGCATCCATATCTTTTTTCAGCATGGCTACCGTCTTTTCAAATTCTTCGATTTCCCGTCGTCTGCTCAGAAGATTACTTGAGTTTTTAAATGCTCCACCGGTCATGGAACCACCCGGATTTAAAGACTCTCCTTCAATCGTTACCATACGCAAACTGTATTTGTATTTTCTTGCAATTGCAATTGCAAAATCAATATTTTCCACGACAAGCGTACGCCCA
>OHBY01000833.1_pt1 | contig 12247 bp, 9 predicted proteins | sample 1577531 | NCBI WGS metagenome assembly OHBY01 (sample SAMEA3879564, study PRJEB24766) | human gut metagenome | biome: human-associated habitat; feature: feces | place: USA | collected 1985/1987 | reverse complement strand
CTCTATATAATCGCACACACCAAAAAGCTGCAGTGATGTGCAGACAATTAAATTCACAGCCGCAAGCGCCTCTATGCATGTATACACTCTTGTATAACGCCCGCCCTGTATGCTGTCAATATAAATCGAAACAGCAATAGGACTAATCAGAATAACCACAAAGCACATAGCCGCCAAAACAGATACATTCGGCACCAGCATCTGACGCAGCTTCGATTCACCAAGCATCCATATTGCCCCAAGAAGCATACACCAGCCTACATACTCCATGTCAAAATGTGTCTTGTATACAATACTGAGTGCTATACTGAACATAACAGACACTACAGCAGCAAAAAAAATGAAAAATGCTATAATCGTCTCTCTTGAGCTATTATGAAATATATTTGTCCATATATCGCTCTTTTCTCCACAGTATACTGTATTTACAACGCCTGAATAGTTGGATGCATGGCTTGTCAGCTCAATGCGCAGCTCTTTGCCGGCATCATCCTCCGACATATTGCAAAATACATATCTGCTCGCGGAATCCTTGCCGAAGGGTCTCGTGTCCTTTGTATCATACTCTGCTCTCAGACTGCCATCCACGTAAAATCTGACTGTCTGAAGTGATGCTCTGATTGCCATGACACTTGCATTGAAATCATCAGGCAGAACAGTAGTTATGACCATCGTATCCCCCGGCTTGACATCGTACCTGCCGGGTACTTCAATAGTCTCCCTTTCACCATCGGACTTCTCCCATGTAAAGCTGCCCTCGTAGGTGATATTATTATCACTTACAGACTGGCTTCTCTCACTCGGTAATATGCACTCGGCAATTATAAATCCAACAATCAAAAAGGCCATCATTAAATAAAACAATGACCTCTTTGTCCTACTCACACTGTATCTATCCATAACTTATCCTATTCCGCAAACATAAGGTCTGCTTTATAATAGTCAGGTTTTCTAATGCCGCAGATGGGAATTCAGACACACTATGCAGTCTGCTGTTCAACCATGGTGTTGATTTCCTTGCTGATTTTGTTTACATACATCATGATTGCTACACCTGCAGCAAAAATCACTACCGTGACAATAATTCCAACTGCTGAAAAGCACAGCTGGCTTAAGTATCCTATAAACGGAGTCTTTGCGATAACCTGCCCTTTAACTACCTTATATGATACACCATTTCCATCACGAAGTGCAATCTCTTTTGCAGAAGAATCATTAGAATCTACATAATAAGAATCAACCCTTCTGGCTGATGAATCAGCTGATTCGATGGCTACTATATTGCCATCCTTGTAAGATGCCTCGTCGATAGTCTTTAAATATACCACACTGCCATACTTTGAGATATTTCCTGTGTGATCTGTGCCCGAAAGATATGTATGATAGCCAAATATCGGTGGAAGCACAACCGGAAGCACTATAAGAAGTGCCACGATCACAAGCACATAGCCCAGTATTGTAAGCCCTGTCCTTTTACCCTTTTTCTCGTCTACTGTCTGATTGTTGTTAGTGTTTTTACTCATATTAAGCTCCTTTCTGTTCATAAACCCTGTATTACTACAAATGGAGTATTTCCATGTAGTCTGTTGCATCAGCCGCTACAGCAGCCTTTTTCTGCATAGCAAGTGCCTCATCAATGAGATGCGGCATAGCCAGTGTCAGGTTGAGTGCCTCCGCCATATCAGCGTACTCGCTCTCCTTAAATGTATTCGTGTCTGCGGTGTAATATGCGTTGTGCATGGTCTCCTCATAGCCCACTATAAGCATGTTGTTTAAGAAAGCTCTGTGAACCGCATCCACTATCTCACCCTCGTGATTGATATCGAGGTAGAAATCACACTTCTCAAAAAGACTATCCAGCACGGACATCTTCACATTAGGGTAGAGTGACACATTGTCATACTGCCCTGCCGACATAAGCTTTGACGACATCTCTGTGATGGCCGCCACATGAAAATGCATCTGCGGCATGAGTGACGCAAGCTCTGTCAGATGCCCCACATTCTCTGAATTGGTACATACAAGTATGTGCGGCCTGTGCTTATTTTCCCTGACGAAGCTGTAGATATATCCAAGCTGCTTCACCTTATCGGAAGGAGCACCAAGTGCTATAAGCCTGTCGTAGGACTCCCTGCGCGATACAAATACGCGCTTTGCCCTCGTTCCCTGATCATGCAGTATAATCTGCATATTGCCGGGTATTTCATCTCCCACCGGCTCGTGCCAGAAAAGTGCGTCGCGAAAGCCGTTTGGCGCAAGCGCCTGTGATGCAAAAAACGGATATGACAGCGAGTTGAAATAAACCGCTGTATCCTCCAGCCCTGAGCACCTGATGAAAAACGCTATAAAGTCTGTCTTGCTTCTGAAAATCCAGTCCTTATCCTGCCATCTGACGAGTATATCACCGGTGACGAAGTTCTCCACTATCATCTCCCTGCCCGTCACGTCAAAAAACTTCCTGAGTGCCTTCTGTCCCTTTTTATTAAAAACCGTGTGACAGAAGATCGCGCCATACCTGTTATAATGCTCTGAAAGCCTGACCTGACCGGCATCATCGAGCCAGTCAACAATCTTAACCTGCCGCCTGTGCGTAGGCTCCGTGAAAAATATCCTCGCTCGCTCCCTGGTGCGGTCCATGACCTTCGCAGATGAATTATCTCCCTCTATGCGCCAGTAATCAGGAATCTGTATCTGATTGAAATACAGCGGCTTCCCCGGTAAGCTGTCAGCCTCCCGATAATCGCCTAAGAAAAATCCATACACGCTCATCACATCATCCGGCAGGAAACCGTCATCCTCAATGACTGCTGCATGAAAGGCAGCACCGGCATTCTTAAATGACTCAAGGAGATTCTTGCTCTCGCCTGAAAATGTATCAAAGAGCAGTGTGATACCAACTGCTTCGTGTGTTACTTCAACAGCTCTATCCATCTGTGAACCACCTCCTTAGTCAGATATTCTTTGGCCTTCTCATATGAATGTCCTGAAAATGCATCCATATCATCCTCTGTAAACATCCTCACTATACGCTCAGAAAGGAGCTTTATCTTCTCCTTCTGATCCATCTCATCAGTGATTGGAATCCTGTAGCCGTTTTGCCCATCATCGATAAAGGTCTGGTTGCCATACCTCACATCAAAGCCCACTATAGGAAGCCCTGAGCCTATGGCCTCCATGAGTGTGAGCCCGAAGCCCTCACTCTGTGAAGCTGCCACATATGCATCATAGTGCTTGTATACATCATCTAATTTCTGCTGTCCCATCAAATGCACATAATCGGCACAGTCCAGCCTGCCGATAAGCCCCGCCTCATCGCCACCCTTTCCATATATGTCAAGTGAAATATCAGGCACGCTTTCTTTTGCCTTTACAACGGCCTCCACCAGCCAGTCACAGTGCTTCTCAGTCGCAAGACGCGACGCAGTGATGAGCGAGTGCCTCTTTCTTGGCTCATCCGGATATTTAAGCTCATCAAGACTGCCCACCGGAATAGTCACCACTTGAGGCTCTTTTCCACAGTACTTCTTGAACTGCTGCCTCATAAGCTCATTCTGCGCATCTGTCGCTGTGATGTAAAAATCTATGTGCTCAGTCTGTGAAAACGAATACTCATAATAGTTGTTCCACAGTATGTAATCATCATCCGTGCCGCCCTCGCTGAAATGGTCCGCATGCACCACTATTCCTACGCGCGCCGGTCCACAGTTTTCGAGGATTGCCTGCCCTATGCCTGTCGATGATCACCACATCATCAGCCGTGAGGTTAAGCCTCTTTACCATGTAGCCGACCAGGTCAGCCTTGGTATAAAGCACCTGCGCTCCGATCCTGTAAAAGGTGCTGTCATCCTCTATGACCTCCTCGTAGCACACCGAGCCATCCTCATTGAAAAATGTCCTGCCGTACAGATGAGCCTTGCCGTCAAGCGGAGCATAGTACTCGCTGAAGGTCCTGCAATAGGTGTAAAAATCCTTCCTGATCAGGCATCCGTTTGAAACAATCTCGACTCTGTGCACTAGATCACTTGTATCATCGACCATGTAGCAGGTGTAGAACCTGCCGCTCTCCTTAAACTGATACCTGCATGTCTTGCCATCTCTGGAAAAGGTATAATCCTCCTCTGCCATCGTAGCCTCAAGCTCCTTTAGCGTAAAGGTGACAGGCGATGTCCTCACATCTGTAAAAAATGTGTACAGCCATATCACTTCCTCATCCAAAAAGCCGATATTTCTTGTCATGTGCTCTATATTTTCAGTTGGAAACATATCTGTGAAAATAAACCTTGCCGGAATGTGTGCCCTGCGAAGCAGATTCGCTCTGTAGCTCTGTGCGTACTCCACGCCGCTTGAAGCCCAGCCTATTCCTAGATTGAAGTTATATACCATATGATTCTCCTCGTATCTGTCAAACTATTGATATTACACTGTCTCTATGGGTAGATGACCTGCAGCCTGCCATCCTTGCCGATTTTCACGTCACTAAGCAAAATATTCCTTATGATATTACATTTTACCGCTTTTTCTGTATCCAAAAACGACTCGAAAGCCTCATTTTGGTATTCAAACATAACATTTCTCTGTGCGGATGCTCTTCCCGCTACCGCATACTTGAGTTGCTCAAGGTAGTCAATCAGCTCAACCCAGCCATCATCCACCGCCTTTAGAGTTGCCTCACGGACAAACTGCTCGTAAGCCTCCTCATCGCCTATGCGCTCACGCTGTCTTGAAAGCCCCTGATACACGCGAAGCATCAGGTAGTCGCTAACAGTGGCGGCGCTTTGCATGTCAGACAAAGTCAGACCGGCATCCAGCTTGTAGGAGATGTTGTCAAGAATGTATCTGTTTAGTATGGATGTGTATTGCTCTGTATTCGTATTTTTATCGTTATCTTTCTTTCTGCCACGGCGCCTGCCATGCTTCTTATTACTCTGTATGCAGTCAAAATTATTAACGAAGTCTGAGATATTCTCCTTCGCAATCTCTACTATCTTCTCCTGCTCGACGCTTGCTGGTTGCGTAGATTAAGTCTCGCTGGCGCTGGAGGACCTGGTCATACTGAAGTGATTTCTTGCGGTTCATCTCCTCAGACTCCACACTAAGCTTCTGACACTGGTTGACAATACGCTTTATTTTGCGCTTTCCGATACGCTTTTTGCCATCTATATAGCGCTGCAGCTTGTCATCATCCTCAGCTCCCACTATGTCATCCTCCAGGCTCACATAGTACTGGCTGAAGCCCGGATCACCCTGTCTGCCGGCGCGGCCCCTCGCCTGCCTCTCGGATCTTGAATTGTTCATCCTTCCTATACCTATGACAGCTAAGCCTCCAAGCTCCTTCACTCCGTCTCCGAGCTTTATATCTGTTCCTCTTCCTGCCATCGTCGTAGCAACCGTGACAGCATTCAGCTGGCCTGCGCCTGCGATAATCTGTGCCTCCCAGAAAGCATTGCTTGCGTTTAGTACATTGTGCGGGATATTTTTCTCTATTAAAAGCCTTGAAAAAAGATCCGTATCCGTAACGGAATTAAGCACAACAAGCACCGGCTGGCCTGTCTCGTGAAGCCTTATCACATCATCCACTGCTGTCCAGAACTGGTCATGGCCGTTTTTAAAGTATCTGTCCTTCCTGTCGACTCTTTTAAGAGGCCTGTTTGTAGGTATTTTCACCACATGCTTGCCGTAGGTCTCAAAAAGCTCATCCTTTGCATCCATGAGTGTGCCGCTCATACCTGCCATCTTGTCAAACATCATAAACAGATTCTGGAAGGTAACGGATGCCACAGTTCTGTATTCCTGCGATATCTCCACCTTTTCCTTCGCTTCTATAGCCTGATGCTGACCGCCACGCAGCTTGACACCGTGCATGAGACGGCCTGTCGCTCCATCAAACAGCTCTACCTCCTTCTTATCAGTAACAACATAATCCTTTTTGTTCTTCAAAAGCTTGTGCGCCCGAAGAGAAAGCGTGACATGCCTGTTTATCTCAAAATTCTCTTTACCGTAGAAATTGGATATGCCAAAGAAGCTCTCGGCAAACTTCACACCCTTTGGAGTAAGCCAGACGGCCTTATCCTCCTCTATGTAGTCTATATCCTCCACAAGTGTCGTGACGAAAAAATCACATACATCGTACAGGTTCGACTGCACTCTCGGCACTCCCGATATGACGAGCGGCATAATTGCAGAGTCTAGCAGCACCGAATCAGCCTCGTCAATTATGACATAGTGGAAATCACAGAGAAATCTGTCCTCCTTTTTCTTTACCAGATTGTCAAAAAGGAAATCAAAGCCAAGTGCGCCATTTGTAGTGTATATGATATCAGCCGAATAAAACTGTCTTTTCTCGTCATCATCCTGCTTTTTTGTATCATCCGCATCCGGATATGAGCAGGTGAGACCCATAAAATTGTAGACCTCTCCCATCTCTGCACCATCTCGCGATGCCAGATACTCGTTCGTGGTAACAAGCATACAGCTCTTGCCGGTCAGCGCATTCAGATAAAGCGGCATGGTGGCAGATAGAGTCTTTCCCTCACCTGTATTCATCTCGGCGAGATATCCCCCGTGAAGAGCTGCTGCCGCTAAGATTTGCACATCATACGGTCTCTTTCCAAGCACCCTGTAATCCGCCTCGCAGATAGCCGCAAAAGCCTCCGGCATAAGCGATTCAAGCGATTCCCCATCGCTATACCTGCTCTTAAACTGCTCTGTCAGTGCAGAAAGCTCTTCATCACTTAGATTTTTTATTTTTTCTTCGCTTTTTCTTACTTTTGTTAGAGTCCTCTTTAAGTCTCTCAATTCTTTCCTGCTCTGCATCAAACTCTTCCTCTGAAACCTCTTTAATCACCAGTGATTTGAATGTAAAATCAGCATTTCCACCATTTATCAGCTCTATCCTGTAGCTGTAGGTCCTGATGGACGGCTTGAAAAACGCCTTTTTATCGCGGACAATAATACTCTGCGCCTGTACATCATACCTGTCAAAAAATATGATACGAAGCATCAGTGCCTCACTCTCACTGTTGTGATAGTCAATATTCACCGCAATGGAATATGCCCGCTCTCCATCGATGAGTGGAAGCGACGGTTCTATCCTATTCCCCTGGAAATTCGTCATAGAATACCATGTGTGAATCACCGTGCCCGGCGGCATGAGGCGGTTCTTATAAGAGACTGAACCATCCTCATTAAATTCAATTTTTGATCCATATACATACGAGTCCGATAGAAATTCTTTCCAGCGGACCTGCCAAGTGTCACCATACATAATACTTACCTGTCTTACTATTGTTCACTTAATGTTTGTTTTCCTGTTACTGTTCACACCTGACAGTGTGACCGGCAACGTTTATTTGCTTATCTTGAAAAATCATCATGCAGCAGATTATTGTACTGGCTCTTGAACCATGCCATAACATTTGCTGAATTGTCAGTATGTCTGCCGTGTGAGCCCTTGCCATACACCTCAACACCGCTCGACTTCAGATGCAACAAAATGCTCGGATAACCATCCGGGTCGTAATCGTCCTCATACAGATATGAGATGATGAACTTTGTTTGCGACCAGTCGGCACTGTCGAATCTGTCCCACATCCTGTTGTTTAGCTGCTCTATCGCCTCATCAGAGAGATTGTCATAATTTTTCATCAGAATATCAAGCGAGGTAGCGAAGCCTCCGGCTCTAAGGATTCGCTCGTTTCGTGCTACATTTCCCATGTTTGCAAGTGGCTTTGCAAGAAGCAGTGCATGTGGTGAAAGCTTTGAGCCATAGTATAGTGAACCGAAGGTTCCCATCGAAGCTCCTGAGAGCACGAGTTCATCCTTAGTAAGGCCAAGCTCATCGAGCTTATCAGTCACATAATCCGTAATCATCTGCTCAAATTCACTGTCTCCCAGATAAAAGGCTCCACCCTCACTTCTTGGGTCTGTCACAAGAATAAACGGACATCCGAAGCCTCGCATCATATAGTAGCCCTCAAAGCCCTCCTGAGTCCTGTAGCCTGAGAAATAGACAGCAAGCGGTGGCTTCATATCGCCCTTCTCAAAGTATACAAACACTTCCTCTCCTTTAGAAGAGACAAGCCTCTCACCTCCGGGCAGGAAAAATCCGTGTCCACGGCGGGAATGTCTGTCGTGCAATGATATGATATTCAGGCTGCCGGTGCCCCTTGCAAGGATAGAAACAAAAACAGGACCCTGATCTGATTCATTATCTATTCTGAAAACATCCTGAAGCTGTTCCTCATCAAGCTCCCAGACCTGCTTTATATCACCAATCGAGCCATAGTAGAACTGAAATAATCTAAGCTTAATCTCTACATCCCCAGTTTTCTCATATTCAAGATACATATCAATACACTGTCCCTCAAAAACCGGGATATTATATCTCCAGTATGCAATCTGCGAAAAATCCTCCCCAAACTCTCCATCTAGAACCAAGTTATAGTTTCCATCACATGCTACCCTTCCTGTAAAGGAATCACTGACAGCAAGCTTGGCCGGATTAAACTTCTCACCATACGGATTAGGATAATAATTTCTCACCTCATGAGCCAGAAAATACTGCACATCGCCGGTATACAGATACTGTCCCATTCGTGCCTTGAAATATCTGCTCGTCGCGCTGTTTAGCATCTGCACATTTTCCGTAGCAAAAAGACAGTAGCCCCTTGTAAACTTCGTAAAAGCCTTTTCCTCTGAGAGTGTTATATCCCTGTCAAGAATAACTAAATCCATGAGCTTTCTCGCAGGTCTGTTTGCCGTTAGTTCACTCTCATCAGACTCGTATACTTCAAACTCTATATTGTCCGGAATGCTGTATTTAGTTGTCCAATCGTCATCGCCAACATATAAAACATGAATCTTACTCACTAAAATTTAGCACCTTTCTCCACTTCTTAAGCAGCACCGATGTGGTATATTTCTGACCAAGCTCATAGCACTCCACCAATGCCTGATTCCAGTTTTCAAAGCTGTCCAGATAATAGGTCAGACTCCTTCCGATATCAGAAAAATCATCTATGACCATTCCGTTTTTTCCTGAAACAAGAAACTGGTCTGCACTCAGGCTGATTCTCGGCACGCCCTTGCTGATAGCTGTAACATAAACAAAAACATCCATCGTGCCTCTCATATCGAGGATGACTCTCTGCTCGTTGATACACTTGCTGATATCACGCTCATCCACACATACATCCACGAAAAATCTCTGCTCCACCGTTTTTTCTATATCCCCCAGCTCATTCTCGGCAAATACATCAGCCCCGCTGCCTCCAAAGCCGAGAGCTGCCTCACCATCGCCTGTTACCAAACGGGAATCATAGCCCATACTATCAAGAAGCTTTACCGTATCATTCTTTATAGCATCCTCATGACCCCATGAGGCATCTCTTGTAAAGAAATGAACTCTCGCAAGGTCATTAATGGTCAGATAATCCGCAAGCCCCTTTATAATCCGAGCAAATGCATCCTCAGTCAGTCCATCAACCGGCACGAGTATGTTCTGCACACGAAGCTGCGAGCTGATACCGAAGTCCATCCTGGTATCATATGGCGGAATATCTGTGATATGTAATCTGACCGGCTTGTTATTTACTGCACCCAGATTTTCCATAATAAGCTTCGTCGTATAATCAGAATCCGTAATGATATTTTCCGCATGCTCTAAAAAATCCGCTGCCAGTGATGTCTGCGTGAAATCAAATCTGTTTTCAAAAAATGTAGCAATAATCCTTTTCCCCTTAAGCACATGCTCTGCAACCCTGATATGAAGCGGATGCATCGCCACGAAAAAGTTGTCATTTTGCCTTGTGAGATTTACATAGCTTGCAAATACCTCTTCAATAACCGCCTCAAGGCTGTCATATTCAGCCTTTGTAAAGCGTATCTCAACCGGCTCACCTGCTTTGCCGCTCTTAGCATCAGGCACCACATCATAGTCAGGGCACGTTGGATTGACAACCACATGACCATCATTTTTATACTCACGTATCTTCCAGATGCCGTTTTCCATCAAAAAATCCTGATACTGCTCTATGCCGTTTTCATATATAACAGTACTGGAAACAAAGCCTCTGTCATCATAATAGTTGCGCCTGCAGATTTTGCCATCCTCAAACATATCTATGGATATCGGATTGCCATCCTCACCAAACTCTACCTGTGCATACTTCACATCGCCCTGCAAAGCGATTATAGAAAAAGGCGAATACACAAACTCCAGCCCCTTCGGCCACTTGATATCGTGATATGACAGCACAGCGACCTTCTTTCTCCTGACCTGTGCTATCGCATCAAAGCATGACCAGTACTTTGAGCGGTACATGCCCTGCCTGTGTAGGAAATGTCTGAAATTTGGCGAGTATCCGAGCACAAGAATCCTGTAAGGTCTGTCCACATTTCTATGAAAAAGAGTAATCTGCTTTATAGTCTCGTCAAACTCTGACTTGAGCCTGCGCATATACCACTGCTGCTCGTTTTCGCACCACATATTCTGTTTATACCATGCCGGTATAAAATATAGCATTATGATTCCTCCTAATTCTTAATTCAAAGCGCCGGGAGCTATATGAATGTATGATATCTGTCCATATTCCGGTACACCTCTGCCTCGCGGTACAGCGAAATCCAAAGACCTGTCGTCATCATGATAGAGCACGGCAGCATAGCAAGTGATGCGTCCACATATCCTCCAAACTGTAAAAACAGCGGTCCACCCTGACATATACAGATAATGATTGAGCTTATAACGGAAAAGCTGAGCACTGTGCCAATCAGATATCTCTTCGTAGGCTTTCCTGCATATATATCCTGTATAGAATCACCCGACTTAAGCAGATCATCTGCTGTCCTGCCCGGAGACAGCATAACCATAGAAAAGATAATTGTAAGCAGACATATAATCACCATGTATACTACAATTCCAAGCGGTGATGTGAGCCTCATATTGTCCATCCACCACTGAATATCAGCATTGTCCGGAAACAGATAATGAAGTCCATTGCACATAAACTGTGGAAGCAAAAAAGCGGCTGACGCAAACATAAGCGGTGTAGCACCGACAGGATTGAGCTTGTAAGCGATATAGTTCTTATCCGCATAAATATTGTTTATGGAAACTCTCTGTACTGCTATTCGCTTCTCAGTGGTCTCAAGTACTATCATGACAGCAATCTCTGCCACGCCTATGGCTACAGGCAGTGTCAGCTTCTCAAGTGGCTTTCCTGTAAACATGGTCATCATACCACTAACCATATTGACCATGAATACACTCACCTTGCCCCCAATACCATACTTTGTAGCTCTGTCGCACATATACACCACTATCAGCATACCCGCGATGAGCTGTATGAAAACTATTATCTTATTCCATATAAGTTCATCTCCACTAACTCTATATATAAGTGTCTGTGTTTTGTGATATGCCTGAACCGCCGCTATAATCATCATGATGGTAACTGTCCATATGTTTATCTTCTTCGGTGACAGCTTTCTTGTATTGTCAAGCGACATGATTGCAACTATCAGTATGGCAAGCATGGATGCCAGCATGTACGGCCACAAGCCTATGATGAAAATGGAACAGTTCTTCATATCACCTGAAATAGCCTGTAAAAGTATGGACTGCGCATCTACGTTTACATTGCTATATGCATCTATATCTATCCCGTAGAGTGGTATATTTCTGCCGACCATGTACACGAGCATGGTCATGAACGAATATAAGAGCTTATATAATAATACATGTTCCTTCTGTTGTTTTTGTTTTTTCTTCTTTATACTATCTTTCTGCTTCAAGGAATTCACCTTTCCTCACAAAGTAATCTCGTCTTACTACAAAACAGCTTAACGAATTAGTGACCATCCGCTACAGATGGTCACTAATATTATAAAACAATATTGTTAGTATTGCTATTAATTATTTATTTCTCATCAGAATTATCTTCTGAATCGTCGCTCTTTGCAGGTTTTCTTCTGCGGTTGTCATAAACACCCTTTCCTGTGATAGCTGCAACTGCTGCTGCAATCCACCACCACCATGTTTTGATACCGTCCTTGGCTGTTCCGCCTGCTGCAAGAGGTGTATCCTCATCCTCGATGTTCTGAAGATTATCTTCATCCTCATTTACTCCAAGTGGAACCTGTGCATCCTGAATTGGTGTATTCGGTACTGCCGGTGCCGCAGGAGCTGCTGGTGCTGGTGCTGCCGGAGGTGTAGCTGCTGCAAGAGGTGTAGCAACCGGTGTGATAG
>OHBY01000832.1_pt1 | contig 12248 bp, 10 predicted proteins | sample 1577531 | NCBI WGS metagenome assembly OHBY01 (sample SAMEA3879564, study PRJEB24766) | human gut metagenome | biome: human-associated habitat; feature: feces | place: USA | collected 1985/1987 | reverse complement strand
CTGTGGCCTTCCATGTGGCGGGCTGTCACAAGCGCGAGGGTGTGCCCATGGTGGTGCTGTCCACTGCCTCCCCCTACAAGTTCCCCCGCAGCGTGTTGGAGGCTCTGGGCCACACTGCCCCGCAGAACGACTTTGAAGCCATGCAGGAGCTGGAAGCAGCCACCGGCCGCACTGCTCCCGCAAGCCTTACTGCCCTGCGGCAGAAGGCCGAGCGGTTCAATACCGTCATCGACCCGGAGCAGATCGCGCAGGTGGCGCTGAGCTATCAGGAATAAACTTTGTCCTGCCGGACTTAGAACAGGAGAAAAATGAATGGCACTTTATGTGCTTGGCGATACCCATCTTTCACTGGGCGCTTCCAAACCCATGGATGTTTTTCCGGGGTGGAACGGCTATGTGGAGCGGCTGGAGCGCAACTGGCGCAAACTGATCAAACCCGAGGACACCATCGTGCTGGCAGGGGATATCAGCTGGGCCATGCGCCTGAACGATACGCGCAGGGATTTTGCGTTTTTACAGGAGCTTCCCGGCCAGAAGCTGATCATGAAGGGAAACCACGATTACTGGTGGACCACGGCCAACAAGATGAACGCTTACCTCAAGGCTGAGGGCTTTGACACCCTGCACATCCTGCACAACAACTCCTACTCTGTGGAGGGGTATGCGCTGTGCGGCACCCGGGGCTGGCTGTTCGATGTGGGAGAACCCCACGATGAAAAGGTGATGAACCGTGAGATCGGGCGCTTAAAAATGAGCCTGGATGCTGCGGAACCGGGGTTGGAGAAGCTGGTGTTCCTGCATTACCCGCCGGTCTACACCGGTACCAGTGCCCCTGAGATCGTGGCCACCCTGAAGGCCTACGGCATCACCCGCTGTTACTACGGCCATCTGCACGGAAACGCCATCCGGTACGCAGTGCAGGGCGATGTGGACGGCATCCGGTATAAGCTTGTCAGTGCCGATGGCCTACGTTTCTGCCCCTACCGCATCAATTAAAGGCGGGAAGTGTGGGCAAAAAGAACAAAAAGTCAAAATTTGGTCTGGCAATTGTGTCTGGAACGTGCTATAATAAGTTTTGACGCGATTGTTGCACCCAATTGAGCGCGCGCGTCCCCGCATTTCGCAAACAGAAGATACAGGACGCGGTGCGCGGTTGCAGGAGACAGGGAAGAAAACCTGTCCCCAACGCAATAGAATTTTTGAGTGGAGGATACACAAAATGAATTTCATCAAGTGCGAAAAGCTCGAGAAGAGCATGGCAGAGCTGCAGTTCTCTATCGACGCTGAGGCCTTTAAGGGCGCAGTGGCCGATGTCTTCAAGAAGGAGGGCAAGAAGTACTCCGTGCCCGGCTTCCGCAAGGGCAAGGCTCCCCGTTCTCTGATCGAGAAGATGTACGGCGCTGATGTCTTTACCTATGATGCCATCAATGAGCTGTTCCCCGCTGCTTACGAGGCAGCTGTGAAGGAAGCCGGCATCGAGCCTGTTGGCCGTCCCGAGGTTTCTGTGGATGCTGCCAGCGAGACCGAGGGCGTGACCCTGACCGTCAAGGTCGCCGTGATGCCCGAAGTTAAGGTCGGCAACTACAACGGTCTGACCGTTGAGAAGACTGTCCATACTGTTACCGACGAGACCGTCGATGCAGAGCTGAAGCGCGTGCAGGAGCGCAACGCCCGTGAGCTGACCCGCGAGGGTGCTGCTGAGAATGGCGATATCGTTGATATCGACTTCGAGGGCTTTGTGGACGGTGTCGCTTTTGAGGGCGGCAAGGCTGAGCACTACAACCTGACCCTGGGCAGCGGCTCTTTCATCCCTGGCTTCGAGGATCAGATCGTTGGCCACTCCGCCGGTGAGGAGTTCGACGTGAACGTCACCTTCCCCGAGGAGTATCAGGCTGCCGAGCTGGCTGGCAAGGCTGCTGTCTTCAAGATCAAGCTGCACGAGGTCAAGTACAAGGAGCTGCCCGCTCTGGATGACGAGCTGGCTAAGGACTGTTCCGAGTACGACACCCTGGAAGAGTTCAAGGAGTCCATCCGCAAGAACAACCAGGAGCAGCTGGACAAGCAGGATGACCTGGCAGTTGAGAACGCTCTGGTCGATCAGGTCATCGAGAGCATGGAGGCTGAGATCCCCCAGGCTATGTACGATACCCGTATGGACGAGATGGTCAACGACTTTGCCTTCCGTGTGGAGCAGCAGGGTCTGCGCCTGGAAGACTACCTGAAGTATATGGGCCAGACCATGGATCAGTTCCGTGCTTCCTTCATGCCTCAGGCTGAGAAGCAGGTCAAGATCCGCCTGGCTCTGGAGGCTGTTGCCGCTGCTGAGAACATCGAGGCTTCCGAGGAGGATGTCTCCGCTGAGATCAAGCGCATCGCTGACCAGTACAAGATGGAAGAGGACAAGGTCCGTGAGCTGGTCAACGTTGACGACCTGAAGAAGGATCTGGCAATCAACAAGGCCATCGACTTCATCAAGAGCCACGCCAACATCGTGGAGAAGGCCGCTGAGGCTGAAAAGACCGAGGACGCTGAATAATCCCAGCTGCCAAGGCCGCAATTTGCAGGAAACGCTGGTTGAAGCGTACCCTGTAAACAAAGGTTGTTAAAATTGACCGATACGGCCCTGTTTCTTTTGCCGTATCGGTCAATTTTGCAAATAGAATCATTTTTCGTATCAGGAGGCGAACTTTATGAGTTTTGTTCCTTACGTTGTCGAACAGTCGGCACATGGTGAGCGTTCCTATGATATCTTCTCCCGTCTGCTGAATGACCGCATCATCGTTCTGAGCGAGGATGTCAACGACACCTCCGCAAGCCTTGTGGTGGCGCAGCTGCTGTATCTGGAAGGGCAGGACCCGGACAAGGATATCAGCCTGTATATCAACAGCCCCGGCGGCTCCATCAGCGCGGGCATGGCCATCCACGATACCATGCAGTATATCAAGTGTGATGTCTCCACCATCTGCATGGGCATGGCCGCTTCCATGGGTGCCTTCCTGCTGGCAAGCGGCACCAAGGGCAAGCGCTTTGCCCTACCTAACTCCGAGATCCTGATCCATCAGCCGCTGATCGGCGGTCAGGGCGGCGGCCTTTCCGGCCAGACCACCGATATCAAGATCCACGCCGAGCACATGGTGTATATCCGCGATAAGATGAATCACATGCTCAGCGATTACACCGGCCAGCCGCTGGAGAAGATCCAGCTGGACACCGAGCGCGACAACTATATGACCGCGCAGGAAGCCAAGGAATACGGCCTGATCGATGAGGTCATCGCCCACCGCTGAAACTGAAAGGCGCGGGGGAGAGCCCTGCGCGCAAAGACCCAGAATAAGGAATAACAGTTATGGCAAACAACAATTCCGGCAAAAATGAAAAAGACCTGGTGTGCAGCTTCTGCGGCAAGCATCAGGACGAAGTGGAACGGATGATCATTGGCCCCGGTGTCAACATCTGCAGCGAGTGTATCGGCCTGTGCCATGATCTGCTCTCGGATCAGCCGGAGCACCCGGAAGCAAACGGCCGCCCGGGCCGCGGCGCAAGCCGTACCCGGATGCAGGCTGTGGATGGTCTGGATATCAATATCCTGACCCCGGCTGAGATCAAGAACGGGCTGGACCAGTATGTCATTGGTCAGGATGAGGCCAAGCGTGTGCTGGCGGTCTCCGTTTACAACCATTATAAGCGCATCCTGAGCGGCAAAGGTGCGGATGTGGAACTGCAGAAGTCCAACGTTCTGCTGCTGGGCCCCTCCGGTGTCGGCAAGACTCTGCTGGCTCAGACCCTGGCCAAGATGCTGGGGGTGCCCTTCGCCATTGCGGATGCCACCACCCTGACCGAGGCCGGCTATGTGGGTGAGGATGTGGAGAACATCCTGCTCAAGCTGCTTCAGGCGGCGGATTTTGATGTGCAGAAGGCACAGGTGGGTATCATCTACATCGATGAGATCGACAAGATCACCCGCAAGAGCGAGAATCCCTCCATCACCCGTGATGTGGGCGGCGAGGGTGTGCAGCAGGCGCTGCTGAAGATCCTGGAGGGCACCGTGAGCAACGTGCCGCCCAACGGCGGCCGCAAGCACCCCCAGCAGGAGTTCATCCAGATCGATACCACCAACATCCTGTTCATCTGCGGCGGTGCCTTTGATGGCCTGGATAAATACATCCTGCGCCGCACCGATCGCTCTGCACTGGGCTTCGGCAGCAGCCTGAAGGACAACTCCGAGGATGCCCAGCGTGCCCTGCTGCGCAAGGTGGAGCCTCACGATCTGGTCAAGTTTGGCCTGATCCCCGAGCTGATCGGCCGTCTGCCGGTCATCACTGTGCTGGACGATCTGGACGAGGATGCACTGGTGCGTGTGCTCAAGGAGCCCCGCAACAGCCTGGTCAAGCAGTACAAAGAGCTGCTGAGCATGGACAGTGTAGAGCTGGAGTTCACCGACGAGGCCCTCCACGCGATCGCCCGCAAGACCATTGAGCGCAAGACCGGTGCCCGCGGTCTGCGCAGCGTGATGGAAGGCATCCTGCTGCCTGTCATGTATGATGTGCCCAATGACCCCACCATCATCCGTGTCACCATCGACAAGGACACCGTGGAGGGCGGCGAGGCCCATCTGGAATACGGCGCTGTGCGCAAACGGTATAAGAACCAGACCGCCCTGAGCTGATATCTGCACTCTGCAGACAGCAGGGAAGGGATGCCCTGCCAAATGCTTCGGCTTTGGCGGGGCTTTTTTTGCAATTTGCTTGTTTCGCGCCCGGAGTTGCGGTATAATATTAAAGTCTGGATGACTGTGGTGGGAGAACTCTCTGGCAGGAACTCCTGAAACACCTGGCATCGGATACTGTGGGAAATTGGAAGTACGATAAAGGAGTGTGTTTTTAATGGCAAACTATCTTGAGATGAATCGTGAGGAGCTCACTGCCGAAAAGGCAAAGCTGAATGAGCAGTACAAAAAGTTTCTGGCCATGAACCTGAAGCTGAACATGGCCCGTGGCAAGCCCGGCCCTCACCAGATGGATCTGGCAATGGGTCTGCTGCAGATGAACGATTACACCACCGACGCTGGCACCGATGCCCGCAACTATGGTGATCTTGAGGGCCTGCACGAGGCTCGCGTCCTGTTTGCGGATGTGTTCGGTGTTAAGCCCGAGGAAGTGTTCGTGGGCGGCAACTCCAGCCTGCAGCTGATGTACAACCTCATCAACATTGGCTATGTGTTCGGCTTCCCTGAGTCTCCCTGCCCCTGGTCTCAGGTGGAAAAGCGCAAGTTCCTCTGCCCGGTGCCCGGCTATGACCGCCACTTTGCCATCACTGAGGAGTACGGCTTTGAGCTGATCAGCGTGCCCATGACCCCCAATGGCCCCGATATGGACATTGTGGAGAAGCTGGTGGCCGAGGATGACACCATCAAGGGCATCTGGTGCGTGCCCCAGTATTCCAACCCGGATGGTTATACTTACAGCGATGAGACCATTGACCGGATGGCCAAGATGAAGACCGCTGCTCCTGATTTCAAGATCTTCTGGGATGAGGCATACATCGTCCACCACCTGACCGAGGAGATCATCGAGACTCCGGTTCTGTTGAACGAGAGCAAGAAGTACGGCACGGAGAACCGTGTGTTCATGTTCACCTCCACCAGCAAGATCACCTTCCCCGGTGCAGGTGTTTCCGCCATTGCATGCAGCGTGGACTCCATGAAGTATATCTGCAAGCGCTTCTCCGTGATGATCATCAGCTATGATAAGATGAACCAACTGCGCCATGTCCGCTTCCTGAAGAACAAAGAGGGTGTGCTGGCCCACATGGCAAAGCACCGCCGCCGCCTGATCCCCTGCTTTGATGCCGTCAAGACGGCCTTTTCCGAGGAGCTGACTCCCTGCGGCGACATCGCCCACTGGACGAACCCCAAGGGCGGTTACTTCATCAGCCTGTACGTTATGCCCGGCTGCGCCAAGCGTGTGGCCCAGCTGTGCAAGGAGTGCGGTCTGACCCTGACCGGTGCCGGTTCCGCCTATCCCTACCACAAAGACCCGCAGGATTCCCACCTGCGTATCGCGCCCACCTATCCCAGCCTGGACGAGGTGGAGACCGCATCTGATCTGCTCTGCGTCTGCGTAAAGCTGGCAGTCATCGAAAAGCTGCTGGCCGAAAAAGCAGAGTAAGGGTTTTATTCTGCAAAAAATCTCCTCCGTGCAGAGGTTTTTCTGCGCGGCGGAGGTTTATTATATTTTGGAGGTTTCCTGTTTTTTATGAAGACGAAAGGCAAAGCATGGCAGCTTGTTGTCACAGTGCTCCTGATCGCCGCGTTTGTCTACACGGCATTCTTTGGTGTGGCAGTCAAGTACGGTGATGTGACCAAGACCTACATCAAGGGAGCGCAGGATATCCGCTTTGGCGTGGATATCAAGGGCGGTGTCAACGTAACGTTTGCCCCCTCGGACAACTACGATGCCACCGATGATCAGCTGGACGCTGCCCAGCTGGTCATTGAGAATCGTCTGGTTGGCCTGAACGTGACCGACTACGAGCTGTATGTGGATTATGACTCCGACCGCCTGATCCTGGAGTTTCCGTGGCAGTCCGGTGAGACCGATTTTGACCCCGAAGCCGCCATTGAAGAGATCGGCAGCACCGCCTACCTGACCTTCCGCAAGGGGAGCAGCGCAGACGGCGAACTGATCCTGGACGGCTCCATGGTCGAGAGCGCAGCTGCTCAGTACGGCCCGGTGAGCGGCAGTACATCCGAATATTATGTGGCCCTCAAGTTCAACGACGAGGGTGCCAAGGCCTTCGGAGATGCCACCACGGAGCTCTACCAGAGCAGTGGAACCATCAGCATCTGGCTGGATGATCAGAACGTGAGCACGGCAACGGTCAATGCGGCCATCACCGATGGTGCCGCCATCATCACCAGTTCCGCGTCCAATCCCTTCACGCAGGAGGACGTGGTCAAGATGGCCCGCCAGATCAATTCCGGTGCACTGCCTTTTGCCCTGACTGTGGACAGCTATTCCACCGTCAGCCCCAGCCTGGGCGAGAACAGCCTGAGCGCCATGGTGCTGGCCGGTCTCATTGCCTATGCCCTCATCGTGGTGCTGATGACTCTGCTGTATCGTCTGCCCGGCTTCCTGGCCTGCATTGCACTGGCCGGTCAGGTGGCGGCAACGTTGGCTTTCGTCTCCGGCTATTTCCCGGTGTTTGAGAGCTTTACCCTGACTCTGCCCGGCATCGCAGGTATCATCCTGGCCATTGGTATGGGCGTGGATGCCAATGTCATCACCGCCGAGCGCATCAAGGAGGAGCTGAACAACGGCAAATCTCTGGATGGCGCGTTTAAGAGCGGCTTTGCCCGCGGCCTGACCCCCATCATTGATGGCAACGTGACTATTGTTATTGTGGCAATCGTGCTGATGGGTGCCTTCGGCCCCTCGGACGGCCTGTTCGCCAAGGCCCTGCACTTCGTGTTCTTCGCCTTTGGGCCCTCCACCGCAGGCACCATCTACGCCTTTGGCTACACGCTGCTGACCGGCGTTCTGCTGAACTTTGTGTTCGGCGTGTTTGCCACCCGAGTGATGATCCGCTGTGCAGCCTCCGTCAAGGCCCTGCGGAATCCCTGGCTCTATGGTGCTGTCAAGCCCGGCAAGGAAGTCAAGGAAAAGAAGCCCATCAACTTTGTGGGCCTGCGCAAGCGCTTCCTGACCATCTCCACCTGCCTGATGGCGGCCATCATCCTGTGTGCTGCAGTGTTCGGTGTCCGGCTGGATACGGAGTTTACGGGCGGTGCCATGATCACCCTGAGCTATCAGGGTGAGATCAGCACCTCCGAAGTTCAGAAGACCGCCTCCACCGCACTGGAAAACAATGGCCTGACCCTGCAGACCGGCGAGAATGTCGCCACCGGGGAGCAGACTCTGAAGATCTCCATGCCCGGCAACGAGACCGTGACCACCGATCAGGTGGAGAATCTGCTGACCTCCCTGAACGAACAGTACCCGGACAATGCCTTTGCCCAGCTGTCCCTGAGCAATGTCAGCGCTGTCATGGGCACCAAGTTCCTGCAGAAGAGTCTGGTGGCTGTGGTGTTCTCCCTGCTGCTCATCCTGCTGTATATCGGCTTCCGTTTCAAGAAGATCGGCGGCCTGACCGGTGGCCTGATGGCTGTGCTGGCCCTGTTGAACGACCTGATGGTGGTGTTTGGCACCTTTGTGCTGCTGCGCACCCCGCTGGACGGCAACTTTATTGCCGCCATGCTGACCATTCTGGGCTACTCGATCAACGATACGGTTGTGGTCTATGACCGCATCCGCGAGAACCGTGCCCTGATGGGGAAAAAGACCCCGTTCGAGGAGCTGGTCAACCACTCGGTCAACCAGTCTGCCCGCCGTACCATCATCACTACGGTGACCACTGTAATGGCACTGGGTGTGATGTGCGTGGTTTCCAAGCTGTACGGCCTGGACAGCATCTTTACCTTTGCCTTCCCGCTGATGATGGGTATGCTGAGCGGCGTGTATACCTCGCTCTGTGTTTCCACCTCCGCCTGGGTGCTGTGGAACGACCGCAAGAGCAAAAAGGCTGAAACCAAAAAAGCCTGACCGCGTTTTGCCCGACAGGCCAAGAACCAACATCAGGAGGAACGATTTATGAAATGTCCCTATTGCGGCGATGAGGAATCCAAGGTCATCGATTCCCGCCCGACCGAAGACGGTGAGCGGATCCGCCGCCGCCGTGAGTGTCTGCGCTGCCGCATGCGGTTTACGACCTATGAAGTGGTGGAGACCGTCCCGCTGATCGTCATCAAAAAGGATAACTCCCGTGAGCCTTTTGATCGTCAGAAGCTGCTCAACGCAATGTTGCGGGCCTGCGCCAAGCGCCCGGTGAGCTACGATGCACTGGAACGGGCTGTCAGCAGCATTGAGCAAAGCCTGATGAGCTCCTATGACCGCGAGGTGTCCAGTGTGCGCATTGGTGAACTGACCATGCAGGAGCTGAAAAAGATCGATGAAGTGGCCTATGTCCGCTTTGCTTCGGTCTACCAGCAGTTTGCCGATGTCGAGAGCTTTTTCACGGAGCTGAAAAAACTGATGGGCGACCGCAAAGAGAAAAACTAAGGTTCCAGCGTTAAAAGCCAGACTTTTTCGTGAACTTCACGAGAAAGCCTGGCTTTTTGTTGTGCTCACCTCAACTGTTCAGCTCAGTACAAATACCCTCAAAGAATACGATGGGAGAGCCAGGCCAGGGTCTCTACCTGAACCTGCGCCCGGCGCAGTTCCCCAAAGGCTTCCTCGGGTGCATTCAGTTCCAGATGGCCATCGGCGGCGCGCAGGGCAGCTTCCAGCTCCGTGAAGTCCTGCGTGCGGAGCAGGTGGTTCATGCCTTCCCGCATGGTGTCGCAGAGCTCAGCTCCTTCGGCCAGTGCCTGCCGCGCACCGGTCAGATCGCTGTTCCGGATATCCTCCATGGCGGTGTCGATATCATCGGAGATATCCTCGGCGAATTGCTGTACCCGGAAGCTGCTGTAAAAGGCTGCCGCCAGCAGCAGGACTACGATGCCAATGCAGACATAAATACGTTTCATGCCGCACCCCCTTGCCGGAGCCCCGCCGTTTGACGAGGCTCCTTTTTCAGCAGAAAGTAATCCTCGGTATCGTTGCCAGCCAGGATCAGAATCTCTTCCAGAAGCAGGCTGTTGGCCTGTGCGGTGCGTTCCAGCCAGGCAGCATCCTTGCCGCAGGTGGTCAGGTTTTCGGCAAGCACCTGACCGTCCAGCACAAAGGGGATGGTGGCCTGTGCCCGCTGTACCCTTGCCCCAAGGTCGGCGAGGGTGGCCGGTTCCTTTTCCGGACGCAGAGCCACCGAGAGACTGCCGTTGGTCTCCACGACCGCATAGGAGACATCCCGGGGGTCGAACACATCTTTGCCGCGCAGCGCCTCCATCAGATCGGCGGCAGTCAGCCGCAGGGTGCGCAGGGCGTTCTGATCGATCTCACCATTCAGGATGACGGTTTTGGGCCGCCCGGACATCAGGTTGAAAAAGCGCTGGCTCCTGAAGCTGAGGATCGATCCCAGCAGCTCCAGCGCTGCAATGAGAAAGAGGGGAATCAGACTGGCTGTGACCGGCACTTCTTCGGATTCAATGGAGATGGAAGCAAGATTGGAGATGAGGATGGTGGATACCAGTTCCTCAGGCTGCAGTTCCCCCAGCTGACGTTTGCCCATCAGCCGCATGGCAAACAGGACGCAGAGATAGATCAGGATGGTACGGAAGATCAAGAGTTTCAAACCGGAACACCTCCCAGCGTATAACCGCCGCCCCGGCGGACAAGCTACCAGAAAGGGGGCGGCAAAATGGAACAGCTTTCCAGCCATCTGGCGGCAAACGTTGCGGAGCTCAACGCTAGGTTTGGCCGATCGGCAGATTTTTATGCGAAGGAACTTGAGCTTTACCACTGCAAAGGAGCCATCGTTCTGTTTGATGGGATGGCCAGCCTGAAAGGGCTGTGGCAGCTGCTGCTGGATGCCGCCAGCCGCCGCACACCGCCCGGCCCGGCAGAACAGCTGACCGGGGAACAGGTGTTTGCGCTGTTGTTTGAGCACTCCGCACTGCCCGCAGAGCCTGCCCCTGTGGAGAACTGGGATGCCCTGATCCGGCGGCTGACGGCGGGCATGGCAGTGCTTTTGCTGGACGGATGCGCAAAAGGTATCGCCTTTTCGGTGCAGAGCCTGAACGCCCGCTCGGTGGATGAACCGGCAGGGGAGGGAAATCTCCGCGGCTCCCGGGAAGGCTTTGCAGATCTGCTCCGGGTGAATACCAGCCTGCTGCGGCGGTGCTTCCGCAATGATGCTCTGGTCATTGAGATCGGTCAAGCCGATTGTGAGATGAAAACGGAGTATGCTCTTTGTTACTGCCGGGATACGGCAGACCCAAAAGCAGTGCAAAAGGTGCGGCAGACTTTACAGTGGGCCAGGCCGCAGCTGCTTTTGGATTCCAGCTACTTTGTGCCATGGCTCTTTCCCTGTAAGATCCGCACATTTGCTCCTGTGCGCTATACCGAACGGCCTATTGTGGCAGCGGCAAAGCTGCGGGAGGGGAAATTCGTCATTCTGGTCAATGGCAGCCCCTCAGCGCTGATCCTGCCCACCCTGTTCTGCGAAAACTTTGAATGCCTGGATGACTATGCAGGAACGGCCTATTTTGCATCCTTTCTGCGGGTGCTGAAATATATCTCGTTCTACCTGAGCATTTTCCTGCCGGGCGTGTTCGTCTGCTGGGCAGTCTACCTGCCGGAACTCCTGCCGCCCCAGCTGCTGTTCAAAATTGAGGCCGCCGAGCAGGCTACGCCGCTGCCGCTGTTTGGGGAAATGCTTCTGGTGATCCTGATGCTGGAGATCATCCGGGAGGCTGGCCTGCGGATGCCCCAGACACTGGGGCACTCTGTCAGCCTGATCGCGGCCCTCATCATCGGGGATGCCGCCATTGCCGCCGGACTGATGAGCACACCGGTCATCCTGACCGCCGCTGCCGCGTCCATTGCGGTGTTCGTCACGCCCTCGCTTTACGAGGTGGCGACTGTTCTGCGGCTGGTGGTGCTGCTGGCAGCAGGGGTGGCTGGCCCGGTGGGACTTGCCGCCTGCGCACTGGGCGTGTTATTTGGGCTGACCCGGGTCTCGGCGCTGGGTGTGCCCTACCTGCGGGATGCCATCTTCCCCGAGGTGCCGCTCTCGCCGGACGGTGTGACCCGGTGTAGCTACCCAAAACTTTCCCGGCGGCCCTTTACCATTTGGCAAAAACGAGGTGGTTGAAGTTGGAACGATCCTGTTTCTCTGAAAAAACACTGACCCTGAGTGTGCTCACAGCAGAGTTCGCTCTGTGCGTGTTACAGACGGGTGCGCCTGTAACAGCCCGCAGTTTTCTGCTGCGCGGCCTGCCCATGACACTGGCGCTGGTTCTGATCATCGCCCTGACAGCCGGGGCAGAGCAGCGTGCAGACAGTTTTTGGGGTACAGACTTGCGTTCCCGGGTAGTCTGCGGAGGGCTGGGACTCTGGTTTGTCTGGGAGGCTGTGGAGACCTTCCGTCAGGCGCAGGAGCTTTGCTGGGGGAATTTTTCTTCCATGGCCATGCTGGGGCTTCTCCCGCTGCTGCTCTGGGCAGGATGGAAGTTGGAACCTGCCGTACTGGTCCGCTGTGCGCCGATCCTGTGCTGGGCGGCGGCGCTGGCGGGTTTGCTCTGCCTGCTGGGG